>Ga0247844_1002447_pt1 | contig 30361 bp, 29 predicted proteins | sample LaCtaG_FD_192421 | JGI IMG/M metagenome (GOLD analysis project Ga0247844, IMG submission 192421) | Freshwater microbial communities from meromictic Lake La Cruz, Castile-La Mancha, Spain - LaCruzMarch201714.5m_1 | ecosystem: Environmental > Aquatic > Freshwater > Lake | place: Spain: Castile-La...
CTTGTTATCTGGCAAAAATCTCCTAAATGAAAACTGGGTTCAAGTAAAGTGGTGTGAAAGATGTGCTTCCAAACTACGCTAACTTATGTTCGAGGCGGCACCGGCTACGCCGGTGTGGGAGTTAAAGAATCCATAATTGAGTTTCTTTATAAATGTTTCTTTGAAAATTCTCAAAAATTGGCAGATATATTGCAAAAGTTAGTTATATGAAAGTAATTTTTGAAAAAGGGGCAAATATGAAGTACTTAGTCGCTGCTGTGTTGTTGAGTTTAGCAACAGCTGTCTTTTCTTTTGACACTAAAGAAAAAAACAATGAGGCAAATTCTAAAAATGGCCCCAATCTTAAATATACTGATATTCTAATAAATAAATCTCTCAGTTCAAGTTTTGAATCCCTTAGAGAAGATAGAGCTACATTTAAAGTTTTAGTAGAGGCCTTAGCAAGCAATCAAAAAAGAACAAATGAAGGCAAACCTCTTGTTCAATCTGAAACCAATCAATTAATAAAAGCATTTATCGATTTAGATTTGAGGCCGAATGATTTAACTTCGTTTGAACTAACTGGACATTTAAAAATTTATCCTCTTAAGGATCGTGTCCAGGTTATTCAAACCTTAAAAAATATTGCAGATACAAAAGATGAGATGGAGTCCTATTTAAGTCTCGATGATGTTCGCTGTTCTTTTAGAAATTATGAAAATTCTGATGCTCCTTTGGAACTACTGCGTAGTGAGGATGTCGTTAAAAATTCTTCAATGGAATTTTTGTTCCCAGCTTCTGACGACGTCTCGATTGTTGGAGTTTGTCGAGGTTGTGGACTAATGGGCCTTCCTGAATTTAAAGTAAATGCTGATCAGGAAAAATACTGTTCTTCGCGAAAATAATCGAAGAAAAAAATATTCAACAGTCCGAATTCACGACGAGTTACTTTACACCTTTTTCTATTAAAAAAGCTGAATAATCTTTATCTGCACTTAAAATATGGTTTCCAAGCCACTCCTTTAAAAAGGTGGCCGTTGATAGTGTCATTCCTGTTTTTCTTGTCGCAAATTTTTTTTGAAGTTCGAGAACTTGTTTGACTAAATCTTCGTGTTCTTTTTTATGGATAGATTCTTGAGGATACTTATGCAGTTTAAAGTACATTTCTTCTGTTGTGAAATGTTCTGCCGTATAATTAATAAGTTCGTTGAAAATCTTGTCAAGAATTTCGTTTCCTTTTCCAGCACCCATCGCTGTATGAAGCCTGTTGACTATTTCAACTGATTTTTTATGTTGATCATCAATAGAACTTATACCAACGCTCAATTTATCAGACCATTCGATGAAGGCCATGATTTTCTCCTTTGAAATTTCATTATATTTTATCATCAATTATGAAAATGAGAAAAAATATTAAATACAATTACCTGATGCAAATCATGCGGCATTTGCAATCCTTAATGATATAAATCTCAGGCGTAAAATTGATAACTTATTTTTTTAAAGTCTTTTTTTAAGGCCCTAAAACATAGAAAAACCGCATTTCTTTTTTAAGACTTCATCAAAAGCAGAATCTGTTGCATATTTGGGGTTAAACACAAAATTATCGTTTTTCGAAACCCAGTAATCAGCAATAGGTAGCCGACAAGTTTTGTCGCCTTTTTTTAAGGTGGCCATTCCCTTTGTTCCACTTGGAAGATTGCCGCTTGCAGAAAGCTTCATAACGACTCCCTCACCAGAGTAAGTTAGGGGATCTGGTTTTGCGGCACGCCCACAAGGTTTATTTCTAACGTCACATCCTGCTCGTGCTGGAAGTTCTTCTAAAACATTTTCACTTAAAACACCACTTTTTATCTGCTTTGTTTCTGCATCGTAAATAACTTTTTCACCTGTAGGTAAAGTGACATGTAGTTCGTCATTCACTCTTTGAATGGCCGGTAGATATTTTCTTGGAAAAAAAAGATATTGGTTGTAAGTTGTTGTGCTCGTAAATCCATTTGTTGAATCAATGACGAAAATCTGTATTCCCGCTCGAGATTGATCTTCAAATTCAAATTCAAAACTTCTGCTTACATAGGATTGGCCAGCAACGGGATTTTTGACAATAGAGTTAGGCCCATAATTGCTAAATTTAAAGCTAGTCATTTCCTCCGTCTTATCTGATTTTTTTACCACGCAAACATCCCATCCTTTTCCCTTAGGCCGTGACATACACCCTGAAGGCAATAAGGGGAGTTCATTTGTATTTTTAAATGGTGGGGTCAGTATTTCTTCAGAGAAATTTGATTTTGCTGTTCTTGCCAAAAGATCAATGCCAGAAGTTTCATACTCCCTCGAAGCATCAAATGTTTTTTGAGGGGCCAGAGGAAGGGTCGTTGGAATAATATCTTTTTCGGGACAGTCTGATTTTTTGCTGATTTCTTGAGCGTTACCTTGGGCAACTGAAGTGGAAAGTGCTAATGCTATTTTGACAGATTGATCCTTTAAGACAAGTTGTTTTTCAATGGCCTTCATCTTCGTAGCATCACTAGGATTTTCAGTCTTACTGTTTCTTTTTGTTTTTAAAATGAGCGCAGGTTTTTTAACATTGTAGTAGAGCCAAAAAATTTCACCTTTAAAATCGCCGTTTAAAATTTTTGCCTGAATTCCAAAATTTCCACTTGGAAGTTTGATGACTTTTAGTATTTCTCCTTCGCTTCCTTTTTCTATTGTGGCCTGAACATTTTTATGCCCATAAAAATTGGCCGAGGCCCTTGCATTGAGACTATCTGTGAGTTCAATGAGATCACCCATTTTTAGGCCGAGAAGAAAAAAAGCAAGGAAAAGAAGTTTTGAAATTTTTTTTATCATTTCAAGAGTATAAACGTTTCATGATTTTTTTACAATTGAAGATATTAAAGGTCATTATGATGACAATCTTAAAAACACTTGACTTGATTGCCCACTTGCCATTGAAGCGAAAGCAATTAATCCAAAAACTCGTTAATAGCCTCCTCGAATTCTTCAGGCTCTTCAATCATAGGGAAATGCCCCGAGTAAGGGAGAAGTCCGATAGAGTTGCTATCATTTAAGTCTTGCAAAAAAGGTAAAAGATTTAAAACTTTGTCACTATCTTCTTCGCCCCTCATCCCATAGAGAAAAAAAGCATTTTCAATTTTTTTGATATCAATACACTTTGAGGAGATTTTCTCTCGCAAAAAGAGACGAAGCTTTTCTGAAAAATGATTTCGATTCGTATTAAACATTTCATGTAAGTTTTTTTCGAGTTCATCTGAAGCGTAAGGGCCTACGAATTTTTTAAAAAATTCATTGGGGACATTAAGAAAAGATTCGATGATAATGGCCTTTTCTGGTTGAATTAAATTTTTTTCCATTGCTTTTAAAATTCCTAAACCGCCTAAACTATGGCCAACGACAATCGTTGCATCATGTTCCTTAACCATCTCTGTCACCCACTTTGCACAGTCATCAAGATTTTCAAAGGTCGAGGAATGCTCTGGCCAATCAAGATAAACGCAGTTGAAATAGTGAGGGAGAAGTTCGAGGGCATCCCAAATTTGACTTGTGCAGGCCATGCCGGGAATAAAAAGGATAGTGCTTTTTTCTGTAAGAGTGTTCATTTTTTTTGTCCAGAATAAAGAGTTGTTGCGCCAAAAAGAAATTTTTGAGTTTTGATATTGAGAAATCCAACTTCATTAAATTTTTTAACCATCTCCTCACTTGTCCAAAAGTTTTTAACTGAGCTCGGAAGATATTGGTAGGCCTCAGTGTTTTTTCCGAAAAATGTGACAATAAATGGGATTATTTTTTGTGTAAAAATGGAGGCAAAAAAAGAAAGGAAAGGGTTTTTTATAGAACTTGCTTCGAGGCAAACAAAGATGCCTTCTTTTTTTAAAACCCTATAAGACTCTCTTAAAACTTGTGTTGGATCTTCTGTGTTGCGTATTCCAAAGGCGATAGTAACGGCATGAAAAGTATGCTCATTAAGAGGAAGTTTTTGAACATCGGCCTTTAAAAATTCAATTTGTGTTAATTTTTTTTGGGAGGCGCGCTTTTTGGCCATTTCAAGCATCGGGGAACAAAAATCTGCCGCGATAACTTTTCCTTCTAAACCCACTATCTTTGCGGCAAAAAAGGCCAAATCGCCTGTTCCTGAGCAAAGATCAAGGTAAGAGTCACCTTTTTTGAGCTGAGTTTTTAAAACGGCCTTTTTTTTCCAAAAACGATGCAATCCAAAAGTCATAAAGTCATTCAGTACGTCATAGTATGATGAAATAGAGGAAAACATGGGTTCGATTTGTTCGCGTTTTGGCATAATTTTTTACGATGGTGGAAATATTATTTTAGCGATTGCGATAGAATTATCATAGTTAAAGGTGAATCTCCATTGATTCCGTTTGCAAATTGAAATAATCCAAGCAAGACCTAGCCCTATACTTTTTTTGCCCTCAATTTTTCCTGAGTTAAAAGGTTCCCCTAAGCGCTGAAAAACTTTTTCAGGGATAGGAAGCGAATTGTTTTTGATCGTGAGTTCGTTTTTATTGAGTTGAACTTGGATTATTTTTTCATTTGAATACTTATAAGCATTATCGACTAAATTTCTGACAAGTTGACGAAGATCTTCTAAGTTTGTGAGAATTTGGAGTTGCTCTGTCTGCTCAAATTCGTAACTTAATTCGGGATAGGCCTTGTTTGTTGATGAAAGAATTTCTTCAATTAAAGGGGCCAATTTTATGGCATGAATGGTAGAATTACTTTCTGTTGATTCAAAACGCGACCATTCTAAAAAACGGCTAATTGTTGTATTAAGTCGATCTGTTTCATCAATTGCATCGTTAATCATCTTTTTATCTTGAACTTGTTCCTCTGATTTTTTAGAAAGAAGAAGTTCATAGGTGTTTCGAATAATTGTGAGCGGTGTTTTTAGCTCATGGGCCATTTGGGCCACAGTTGTTTTTGTTAATTTAATTTTTGTATCAACGGCATTTCTAAAAGAGTTAAGCGAGTCCCAGAGTTGCTGTATCTCTTTGTCTTTTTTTCCGGCCATCATCTTTTTAAGGGAGGAAGGAATGCTTGGATGCGGAGAGTTTTTTTCGACGTTTGAGGCCAGAGAATGAATATAAAAACTAACATCTTCAAGTGGCTTTACAAGAATTCTTGCTTGTATCCATGCCCAAACTAAAACAATCGCAAGAATGATGGCCATTAAAACAAGGATGCGCCGATTCATGGCCCACCATTGTAATTCTTGTTGATCTAAAAGAAGGCCCACTTGTAGCATCTTATTTGCTGAGAGGGGAAAATTTAAAAACCGAATCGTATGATCATCTGATTCGTAGGAAAAAAGTTTTTCAGTAAGGGGAGGTGTTTCGTCACCTAAAATATTTTGCGAGTTAAGATTTTGATAAATAATTTTTTGATCTTTATCATAAATATTGAGGAGGATGGTCCGTGGTTGATCAAAGAGAGCATCCGCAATGATGTCATCCATCTGGGCCATTTGTGCATCTTTGAGTTCATTTGCCAAAAGTCCTGAAGCAATGGCCTCAATTTGTTGATCTACAAGCCATTCTCGTTCCTGAGCAAAATAAAAGCTTGTGACAAAGACAGTGGTAAAAGCGATTGAGATAATGAAGATGAATGAAGTTAAAAAAAATTTACGCTTCAATCCAATATCCTACGTTACGACGACTTTGAATGCTGACGTCAACTCCTGCTTCTTCGAGTTTTCTTCTTACGTTTCGAATAGTGGTTTCAACGACATTAGATTCTATATCAAGTTGAGTGTTCCAAACTTGATCGAGGAGTTGATATTTTGTGAAGACTTGTTCAGGGCGCCTCATTAAAATAGCGAGAATTTGAAATTCTTTCGACGAAAAATCGAGGCGTTTATTTTGAAATGAGGCCTTGCGATTAAGGCAGTCTAGTTGCAATTGCCCTACGACAAAAAAAGTTTTTTCTGCATGCTCTTTATTTTCACGGCGCTTAAGCGCTCGAAGTCTTGCTTGAAGTTCAAGGAGCGAATAGGGTTTTCCCATGTAATCATCTGCCCCTGCATCTAAGGCCAAGGCCCGTTCTTCAGGAGTGCTTATGGCAGAAAGGATAAGAAGGGCGCAGGAAGAAAATTTTTTTTTGAATTCTGGGATTTTACTCAGGGAATCTTTATTCCCAAGCATGCGATCAAAAATCGCAATTTCAAAGTGATCAATTTTTTCATTAAGCCCTTCGATCTCTTCAAGTGAGGAGTACCAAACAACTTGATGGCCTTCGCTACGAAGAGATTGTGATAAAAATTCGGCCACTTTGGGTTCATCTTCTAAAAGAAGGACTTGCATAAAATTCCACTCTGCCTGTCTATACATAAAGGCCTCAAGTTTCCTTGAGGCCCCAAATCATCTCTACATTATCAGATAATAATTACTTTTTCTCTGCTAATTTTCCATGGATACAAGCTCTAAGAGCTTTTTTATCTTTGGCCATTTCAGCATTTTCTTGAAGGCAAGCAGCTTTTGCTTCTGCTTTCATTGCTTTTGTGACAAGAGCTTTTTTTGCTTTAGCTGGTTTTGCTTCTGGAGTAGTTTGTTCAACAGGTGCAGCAACTTGTTCAACAGCGAAAGCAGACAAAGATGCAAGAGCAAGAATCATAACGATGTGTTTCATATTTCCTCCTTAAGGAAAGTTTTTTGTTTCGTAAGTTCAGTATCGGCCTTTTTTTTAAGGTGAACCTGATTTGAAGATAATTTTTTTTTTATTTTTGAATTTTTTAGAAAAATAGATCAAAGTAGGACTCTAAGTAAGACTCAATAAATAAGAGACTAAACTCTAAGTAATAAAACACAAAGGTTGCCCCTATGAAGATTTGGATAGATGCAGATGCTTGCCCTCAAGGCGTGAAGGCCTCTGTTTTTAAAGCGGCCGAGCGTTTAAAACTCCCTGTCACACTTGTGGCAAATAGTTATATGTCTCTTCCTAGGCATCCTCTGTTTAATATCATTGTTGTTGATCAAGGCGCTGATGTGGCCGACAAATATATAGCTGACAATCTTAGTTCAGAAGATCTCATCATTACAGCAGACATTCCCTTGGCCGCGATTATTGTTTCAAAAGGGGCCACAGGAATCGATCCAAGAGGCGAGGTTTATACTGAGGAGAATGTGACAGAGCGACTTTCTATGAGAAATTTTATGAAAGATTTAAGGGATAATGGCCTTGTTGAAGGAGGGCCCGCTCCTTTTTCACCTAAAGATGTTCAAAATTTTACAAATGCTCTTCACCGTACTTTAACTCAAATGCTTAAAAAATAAAATTCATGTCAAGGCCTATGAGACTTCTGACATAATGATAGTTTTGACTGTCGCCAGAAACGTTTTGTTCGTAGCTATAAAATGCAGAAAAATTTAAATAATCATCAATGATTCTTGTTAGGCGAATTTCGGGAGCAAAAAGTTTTTCTTGGCCTCTTTCTCTATAAATAAGATGCAAATCACTGTAGCGCATTTTAAATGTTGACGTGAAAAAATAATGATCCCAAAGATTTTTTCGTTTATGAGAGATAAAACCATCCCATAAAAAAAGAGTGCGAAGGCCGTGAGGCCGCTCCCTTGAAATACTTGAACCTAGCTGAAGGTCGTGTTTTCTTCCCATGTCGATACTGTGAATAAGATGTCCCGACCAAATGGTTCCTAACTTACTGAGGTAAGTTTCATAATAGGTAAACTTGGCCCAAATTTTTGTTGTATGCTGGGCGTGTAATTTAAATTCTTGCCCAAAAATGACAAAAATATCTTCGGTGTCATAGCTATATTTGTCGGCCCCTTCTTGATCCCTCATCGTAATATGATAATTGACTTCGAAAATTTGCCGTCCAGGTCGATGAGAAATGAGATAGCGATGATTAAGTTCAAGTCCTCCCGTCCAATCAATAGAGTCTTGAGTGTTAATGCTACGAACTTCTTGATTGTAGTGGTAGAGAGTCGTGAGTGACCCTTTGGGATAGATTAACCAATTTTTTGTATCAAGAGTTTTGTGGGCCAAAAATCCATCAAAGCGCAGAACGTATGAAGGTTTATTGGTGATTTTATCGACGCGTCCATAAAATTCATTAGTGACATTACTGTCGTAGTAAAGAGAGGGAAGTAAGGAGGCATCAAGCCTTGTGAGTTCTTTTAATTTTGCCATGCCTTGCTTTAGTTGCCCGTTAAGTTTTAAAACGAGGTCTTTAGTTTTGGCACTCACTTTATTAAACTGATCTTCAAGAAAAATAAAACCTTTGAGAGGATGAAGAATGAGGCCTAAGGGCGGAATATAATCACCCGTATTTTTATCAACATTTCCATATTCTTCAGGAATAAGGTAGACACCATTTTTTTCATCGTAGGGAGCATCGGCCGGCGGGGCAATATAAATGCCCGTCTTTTGATCAAGATAGCCCCCAGGCGTCGTCAGTGTTTCTGTAGGATAATTTTCGGCCGTATAAAAAGAGCGAGGTTTAGGCACTAAAGAATCATTTGTCGGTTTGACGTGTTTTTCTGTTGCAGAAGATTTTAACGAGAGCGTATCAAAATCATTTGTTGCAAGAGAAGTATTTTCTGTATTGTTGTTTTGTTTTAAAAATTCAAATTGAGTTCGCGCAATTTTAACAGGCACAAGAGGCTCTTTGTATCCAGGAAAAGAACCCGAAAATTCTCCCGCTTTAATGAATTTTGTTTTTTCTGTTTGTAGTTCGCCGCTTAAAACTTCAACGTAGGCATCATCGTATTCTTGCGTCACTTTTAAATCGTCAAAGTGTTCAGTCCCTTTACTGTTTATTAAGGCGACTTCCCCAGTGAAAGTTAAGGCCGAGGTAATTTTATTTTCGGAGTTATAAATAACTTCAAAATCAGTGCCTCGAACTCCTATAGACGCAGAATTGGTTTTAATAAAAAGGCCATATTCTCTCTCGGCACTTTTTTTGACTTGGGCCCTCAGTTTTCCTGAGACAAGTTGAACTAAGGAAGGATTTTTTTTATCAAGTTGATTTAAAGATAAATTTGATTCAGGTGATAAATTAATAATTGAACCATCGAGAAATTCAATTTTAAGTAAACTTTTTGCACCTGTAGAAACAATGCTTTTTTCTTCAAGCTCATCGCCAACTTTCAAAGGATGCTTGTTATCATTTACGTCTTTTTGAAAATAGGCCTGGCCTCTAAGCCAAGTAATTTTTGCATTGCTATCTTTTGCATAAAGAAAAGGACTGGGGCCAATGAGAAAAAAAATCAAAAATAAAAATTTCATTTGTGCGTTTTATTCTTCTTTTTTTGGAGCGTAGGCCTGTTTTTTTTCTGCTTGCTTCACTTTTAAAAGAAGGTCCTCACATTGGCCGTGTTCTAAACCGTGAAGCATGTGGCTTTTGGCCAATTCTTTGGGATCAGATTTTGATTTAAAAGTTTCGAGACGATTATTAAGATTCATTCGTAATTTTCGTAATTCTTTAGGGGACCATGTTTCGAGATTTTCGAAGTTTTTCATTGATTTTACCTTTTCTGTTTTTAATGAGAGCAGAATAAAACGAATTGGTGAAGATGGCCATCGTCATTGAGTTAAAAAAAATATCTTTACCAAAAGTCTGTGCTTAAAGAAGGTAGGGATAGGTGACTGATTTAATATAAAATATTTCGATTATTGCACTTATTTCGAATAACTGATATGCTGATATAACGAGATGAGTTTAATATTGGAGGATTTATGCCGGCGATAGCGTATCAAATTTCTGAAAAAGAAAAAAAAACGGCCTTAACAAGTGTTGAAGCATTGGAATCATTACATCTGGATTCATCTTCTAAAAAAAATGTTGAAGTCACTATCGATGACAAGGATATTATTTTACCCAAAATGGCCATTCCCATATTGCAGGAAATACTAACAAGAATTGCTAAAGGTGAATCTTTTAGTTTCGATAGGCCATCAGAGGAAATGACGACTCAAAAAGCTGCTGAATTTTTAAATATTTCACGTCCATTTTTTATAAAATTACTTGAACAAAAAAAGATTCCCTACCATAAAACAGGTAATAGACGAAAAGTTCTTACAAGCGATATCGTTAATTATAAAGAAAAGATTAGAGCATTCCGTGAAAAAAACTTAAAAAAAATGACTGCTCTTGCACAAGAAATGGAAGGAGTTAAGTATTAATTCCCTCATAGCGGTCATTGGTGCCAATATTCTTTATCAAGCGTCTTTGCGAGATTTATTGATGTACCTAATTGCTCATGATGTTTTTATGGGAAAATGGTCCGACGATATTCATGCTGAGTGGACAAGAAATTTAATCAATGATGGCAGAGAAAAATCCAAAGTCCTCAGAACTAAAAAGCTCATGGATGATAATTTTCCGGATGCTCTAGTGAGAAATTATAGAACCGTCGTAAAAAATCTGTCGTTACCAGATCAAGGCGATCGGCATGTTCTTGCTGTTGCCATTAAATCAGATGCGAAATTTATTGTAACTGAAAACCTAAAGCATTTCCCTAAAAAATATCTTCCTGAAAATATCAAGGCCATCTCGGCAGATGATTTCTTATTTCATTTATCAGAACAAAAACCTCTACAAGTTTTAGGTGCTGTGAAAGCTCATAGAACGTCACTGAAAAATCCCCCCTTTGAAATTCCAGAGTATATCCAAGCAAGAAAGAATCAAGGCCTAAAGGCATTTGCATTATTTTTAATGGAGCATTCTGTTGCTCTTTAATTTATTGCTAAGTAGTGCCATTGTGCCGCACGGCGCTTTATTTCCTTAAGAAAAATTTACCTTTAACGAGAGAAAACTTACTGGTTAATAATCCAGGAATGCATATTATTTTTTTATCACCAACATTGATTGCGGCCAAGGATGGTAACATGACAGGTTTGGGACTCTCTCTTTCATCAAAGCTTTGGTCTATTGACTGGGATTCGGTTTTACCCCACCAATTTCATGGGACAGATTTTTACTTAGATAGGAGTTCCTACGAAGAGCTTAAAAATTTTGTCGCCAAAAATAGTTCAGCGCTTTTTACTGAAAACGAACGAGATTCTCGGTTTTTAAATAATGAAAGCTCTGCTCTTAAAAGTAAGTTTTATGAGGAATGCGCCGATATTTTTTCTTATAAAATTGATGAATTAATGGTGGGAGTTTTTGTTGCGAATGTACTCGATTGGTCTACTTATTATTTTCGCTACACCAATATTCATCCTGACTATCGTGGGCATCAGCTCACTGAGCGGAATATTGCTTCTTTAAGTCAGATTCTTTTTAAGCATGGCGTGCAGCGAATTTGTCTTGATGTTTCACCTTCAAACACAGAACAAATTCAGCGTTTAAGTAAACTTGGGTTTATTATTTCAGGAAATATTTTTTCTGAAAGATGGGGCTCTAATATTATGATGACAAAATTTCTTGATGAAAAATATCAGCAAGTTTTTTTCGATCAGTTTTGTCTAGGACTACGACCAAAAATGAAACAAACTCAGCTAAGTGAGTTTTAACTTAATAAACGGGAGGCTTCTTATGAAAAAGAAATTTGCTTTAATTTGCCTTTGATTTAAGGGCGGCCCACTTTTTTAAGTGGGCCTTATTTTGGAGTTTTTATGAATGAAAAAATTAATAATTTGAAAAAAAAATACCCTCTTAGCTCTGATTGGAGCGAGCTCGAATTATTTAATGATGAGGTGATGATTGGTGAACTTTCCTTAGAAATGATAGGTTTTTCCACACAAAAAAATGAAAAAATGATGGTGACAGGAAGTTCAGCTGCTTGTACTCCTTTTAACGAGAACCTTCTAGAGAGGGCCTATTTTGAGTTATTAGAACGGTCAGTTGTGATCGAAAAAACTTTTGATTATAAAAACGGCGAAACTTTTTGTTACTCAAAATCAAATGGAGTGGCCATTCATACAGATTTTGAACTTGCCAAAAAGGCCGCCCAAAACGAACTCATTGAACGAGACGCGATTCTTCGCTCTTGGTTTTTAAACCAATCTCCTCTTCGTGTCTTAAATTTATCGCCAGAGATACAGATTTTAGTTAAGAAGTTGGGGGAGTATTATGATTTTGAGTTTTACACATTTAATTCTTCGCTTTCATTTGCGACAAATTCATTTGTGACGGCATCATTTGCTTTTCCTAAAAAAGATAATATTAATTTTTGTTATGGACTCTCGTGCCGAGGAAGCCTGGAAGAATCGTTAAAAAAATCCTTCGCAGAAAATCTTCAAACACTAGCTTTTTTGTGGGGGGAAGGTTTTGATGAAGTGCCTCTTTTTTCTCCATCTCCGAGCTATCATCAACATTATTTTTCCACAAAAAATGGCCTTAAGCTTATTCGTGATTGGTTATATAAAAAAAATGTTCAAAGTCAAAAATCGGTACAAATTATCCCCGATTTTACATTTGAAGATTTAACGCCAGAACATTTAAAAGGAAAAGCTTACGTCATTCGTGCGACAGAAAAAAACGCAATACCGCTTATCTTCGGTAAGGGATATAATTTAGAAAGTTGTCCTGTCGAAAATGATCGCTACATTCATCCCATTTGCTGAAGCTCCCAAACACCATCTTCAATTGAAACAATTCGAACACGAAGTGGCTTGAGCTTTTTTCTTAAATGCGACAGATGCACGTCCAGTGATTTCGGGGAAACTGCAGTTTTCATCCAGCCTTTTTGGTGAAGCTCCGCTTTTGTAACTGAAAAATTTACGGATTCAAGAAACGCGCTCAGAATGAGATTTTCTTTCATTGTTAAAAGGGGGAGGAGTTCTTCTAGTTTTAGTTTTGTAATGGGAGTTAGTTTTTCGAAGCGAGTTCCTTCAGCAGCAGCTTCACTCACTTTATGGTTAGCAATAAGCCTTTCTACTTTCACAAGGAGTTCATTTTTTTTAAACGGTTTGATTAAATAATCGAGGGCCCCTTTATTAAAACAAAATCTTAAAGCTGTGGGGTCATCGATGGATGAAATAACAAGAAAAGGAAAGTCAAAAGAATGATTTAATTTTTCTTGAGCGCTTAAATAATCTGTGAAATAACCATCTCTAAGCTTGAGATCAGCGATGATGAGTTGAGGATTAGGATTATTTTTTTCAAGGTGCTCAGTGAATTCTGCAATTGTTCTAAAAATGATTAGCTCATAGTGAATGCCTAATATTTCTTCTAAAACAAAAATAGTTCCTTCATCATCTTCTAATATCCAAACCATCTCAGAACGTCTCATGCTTACTCCAGTCATTGAAGGTTGATTTGCGACAAGTTCTTATCGGTAGCACTTTCGCTAAAACTCAAGCGAAAATGAGTTCCTTGACTAGCATCAATGTAGTCGAGGTTTCCATTATTACGTTCAATTAATCGTTTTGTGAGACGTAGGCCTAGGCCACGATTTCGCGCCTCGTTGTTTGAAATACTATGGCCGAAGGCAGTAAGAGTTTCAAAGTCATTACGCTTAAGTCCTGTTCCGTTATCTTGATAGCTAATCGAAATCTTTTCTTCACAGTAACCTTCGAATTTTATCGAAATCGTCGGAAAGGGAACATTGTTTTTTATAAGATTATTAAGACTGTTTTGGATGAGATTATTAAGGATATGAATGAGATTAATTCGCGATACTGTCAACTTAACGTCTTTTAATTTGGGATCAATATTAAAATGGATCATATTAAAGCGATCTTTTGGATATTGAGTGGATAAAATATTTTTCACATAGGAGAGTGATTCATAGATGCTTTCTTGTTCATCGTCGGAATGATTTTTTAAATAGGCCATAAGCGATTTTATAAGTTCAATTGATCTGTCTGAGTTTAAGCTGAGTTGATTCATAAAGCGTTCATCATGAATTTTTTCATGATTTTCTTTTAAGGTCTCAATACAATAATTGATGGTGTTTAGGGGAGATCTTAAATCATGGGCCACCATGCCTGCAATTTCTCCCACTGTTTTAAACCGAGATTCTTCAACTTCCCTAACTACCCATTGGGCCATTTCTCTTTCATTAATTTGAAGTTTTAGAGTAAGTTCATTATAAACTTGGCCAAATCTGGCCAAGAAACCTGAAGAACTTAAAGCAATTGTTGAGTCTTTTGAGTCAAGTTTGAATGTGCTAAAATTCAAAAGTATCTCATTTAATCCTTCATTGATAAATATTCGATTGAGAAAATAGAGGCGAATGATGAGTAAATGGCCGAAGAAGATAGTCGCAAAAAAGAAAAAACTTGAATACTCTAGGTCTTTCGTTTGAATGCTGACTAAGAAGATGGTTCCAAAAAGAGAAATCGTAAGTGAGATAAAGGAGACCGCTTCAAAATTAGAAAAAAACTTCGCTGCTTTTAGGGTGTTTGTTGTTTTAAAAATATCCGTAAGATCGACCCATTCATGAAGTTCTTTAATTTTTTTTGAAATAAAAGTGTGGGCCTCGATCAAGGTTGTTCCCGCAATAAAAATTTGGATGGGAATTTCAATAATCAAGAATTTACCTAATTGCATTAGGTTCGAACAATCATGATGCCAGTAGAAAATGATGATGAGTGTGGCAGGCGTGATTTTTAGAAAATTCATGGGGTAGTAAAAAAGGGAACGTCTTGCAGAAAAAGACGTAAGGGATTTATAGAGTGTCTTTTTTTGAGAAGCTGAAAGTGATTGGCAGTACTCTTTATTCCAATTAAAAAATAAGTTTTTTGAATCAGGATAAAGTAAAATAAATAATTTATTTCCAAGAGGGGCAAAAGCGATGAGTCCTAAAGTGTCCGCAACCATAGCAAGTGTCATTTCCCAGATAGTAGGTTGTAATAAACTAAATGTTGCGAGGAGAATAAAGGGCAAGATGAAAAAAATGCTTGTTGGTGAAATGTAATCCGTAAACTTCTTCAAACGATCTTCTCCCTAAAAACTAAAAGACTTTTAGTATAAGAAGTGAAATGTAGCAAAAATAAAGGCCTTCTTCAATTTAAGCTTTTTTAATATTTGCGCTTAAAAGAGGGGCTTTTCCTTAAGGAACTTAAGGCCAAGCGTTTAAATTTTCATTGGGATTTGATTGAACTTGCCCAGCAAGGCGACTTTGCCCTCCCAAAATTAAATTTTGCATGGCCATTTTTTTAAATTCAAATGGGTTTTGTCCTTTTAAAAGGCTTAACATAAAGGCCGTATCGTCAATGTTCGTAGTGATTCCCATCGACTCTATTTTTTTAAGAAAGTTTTGATTTTCTAAAAAAACTTGAGAGCAGCTTTTATTATCAACCAGATAAGGGAGCGATTTGATTTTATCCCGAGGAAGAAGAAAATTTGCATCCCAAATCATCACTTCCTCAGTATATTTTTTCTTATCATAACCTTCAGGAAAACTAAGGCCGTAGGTCTCCATGTTATTCCACCACAGGCTACCGGGTGATAAAAGAGGGGGACTGCAAAATATTGATCCATGATTAAGTTCCGAAAAAATCTCACGAATCAAATTTAAAGTGGTATTGCCTGTTTCCTCTGTTTCAAAGGGGGAGGGGTAAATAACTGAGATCCCAATGAAAATATTGTTTTTCATGGCCTCTTTTGAAGTTTCAATAATGTGCTTATGACTGAGGTTACTTTTGTTATGAATGCGCTTTAAATAGGCCTCATCGCCACTTTCTAGTCCGTAGAGAATACTTCGAAGCCCCGACTTGTAAAGAAGAGGGAAATCGGCCTTATTGGTGTTATTAAACGAAGAAAAGGCAGAATAAAAAACAGGAAGCTTTCTTTTTAAGATTTCTTCGCCAATACCAACAAGAAATTTCCACGGAGGGTTTGAACCAGACAAACGAAAGTATTGTACTCCTTCTTCCACAAAAGATTTTTGAATTTCATCAACGACTCTTTTGACTTCTTTTTTTCTAATGGAAGTTCCGCTAAAGGTGGTGTGAGAGCAAAAGGAGCATTTATTAAAACAGCCACGAGAATCATCAATGATTCTTATCTTATAAAAACTTTCAATATTGGGATAAATTTTAGGATCATAGACTGGCATAGGATTATCATTTAAATCGGCCAGAAATGATTTTTTAGTCATTGTCTTAGGCCCTAAAAGATTATCAACATCCGTTTGGCCTTTTAAAAGGGGAACAAGTATTTCTTCTGCTTCACCGTAGACGGCGTGGTCAAAGACATCTGTAAAATCATAGAAAAAATTTTGGGCAAACTGAACTCCAGGCCCACCGGCGATAAGTTTAAGATGCGGAAATTTTTCTTTGATTTTTTTTGCCATTGAAATAGTTCCAAGAAGCCCATTACCTATCCAGAGTTTAAAACCAATGGCCTGAATATTTTCTTGTGCTATCTTTTCGATGAGCCATTTCGTTTTTTCTTCTTCAAATAATCTTTGTCCTTCACTTCTTTGCTTAGAATACCCCTCGAGGTCTTCATCTTTCATGGGGACTTTTTGATTAAGAGATTCAATTATTCCCTCTGCCCAAGGCATATTGTCATATTCCATGATTTTGCCTATGTCGTTTGGATTTTGAAAATCGATAATTTCTGTCTCAATGTTATTTTGAAGCAAAATTCCTGCGAGCAGGGCCAGCGAAGAATCCGCAATAAATGAATTAGCGGTCATCCAATAACCAGCGTAATTAACGAGTAAAACTTTTCCTATAGTCATAGATTTCTCCTCATCCGTGAGAAAAAGATTATCTCTTAAGTAAAATTTAAGTGTGAGTTAATTTGTCTTAAGTGAGTAAAGAGGGAGTAAAGAGCGAGCTATTTTGTCAAGAAAGGTGCAGGCAATGCCTTTCTTTCTTCAAGACAGTCGTCATCACCGGCCTGGTAGTCTCTGCAAAGGAAAGGACGTAAATCATAAATCGTGCAAAGAAAAGTTGAGCGATTGAGGGCCTTACAGTAACCATCACTTTCTCTTTGCATAACGATAGGCCCATCAAAGGCCTTTTCAGTAAATTCACTTGGAACAGCGTCATCAGAATCATCAATGAGGGCCACTTCAAGTTTGCAACAAAGAGCGCGGCAACTGTCGCAAGTTATTTTTTTCATGATTTAAAAAGGAGTTTGAGGAATAAAGACAGTGAAAGTTGTTCCTTCACCAAGACGACTTGAAACGGTAATCTTTCCTTTATGTTTTTGGACAATATGCTTAACGATGGCAAGGCCAAGTCCAGTCCCACGCATTTCAGAACGAGAAGGGTCTACGCGGTAAAATCTTTCAAAAAGCCGTGGCAAATGCTCACTGGCCATTCCGACTCCTGAATCTTTTATTTGAAAAATAATTTTCTGTTCTTTTTTATACCAATGGATGAAAACTTTCCCTTTGTCGGGCGTATATTTAAAAGCGTTGTCGACTAAGTTTGTAATCACTTGCTCAAAGAGCATGGGCTCGGCGTAGATTTCTTCAACATCGTATTCGCCATTAACTTCAAATTCTTTATGCGGATAGTTTTGGCGAACATTTTCAATCACTGACTCTGTTAATTCAAGTGTGCCAATAAGTTCTTTGTGGATTTGTTGTTTTGATTCAATCATAGAGAGATTGAGAACATCTTGAAAAAGTTTCATCACTCTTTCTGTGTTGGTTTCAATCCGCTTTAAACAATCAAGCGCCTTCGCGTCGCTTGCAAAATCAAAGCTTCTTAACATTTGAACATAGCCTTTAAGTGCTGTAAGAGGAGTGCGAACTTCGTGAGAAACATTGGCCACAAAATCCTCACGCATTTGCTGCGCCTTTTTATAATAGCTAATGTCGTGAAACACGCATACGGCCCCAAAAATACGATTATGAACATCTCTTAGTGGGGTGATGGTGAGATTGCAATAAAGCGAATCTGAATTTTCTGAAAGGGGAAAATGAATATCGGGCTTATGAATGGCCTGACCCGTTTCAAAGACTCGCTCAAAAAATTTTTGAACTTCGTCATTTTTTGAGAGCTCCCAAATACTCTGAGTCGCTAATTGCTCTGCCGTTGTTTCACGAGGAAGAAGTTTGTCTTTAAAAGAGTGATTAGCGAAAATAAGTCGATGAGATTTATTAATAGCGAGAATGGGATCAGAGATACAATCAATAAGAGTTCTTACTTTTTCATTTTCCTGAAAAAGTTCTTCAACGTGCCGTTCAAGATCTTTTCCTGCATTTTCTATGGTCTTTTCCATGATGACCCAATCATCACGAGGCCCAAGTAGGTAAGTTTCATCTTTATTAAGTGCCCGCCGCATGTTTTGGATTTTTTTTGCAAGAGAGCGAAGAGGAAAGGCCAACCTTAGTCCAACCCATAAAGAAAGTAAGGTGACGAGAATGAGGACAGGGAAAATAATAGTGATGACGTCTCTATCAAATTTATGAATAGAGATTGAATTTTTTAAATAGTAGCGGGCCAAAAGTGCTGTAGAGAATATGGCCAAAGAAGTTAAAAGAAGTTGTACTAAAACAACCCGCCTGAAAAATTGACCGGGAAGCGAACTCTTTATTTTATATTTAAAAAATTTATTCATTTCCAATGATGCGATACCCGATTCCTCTTATCGTTTCGATGAGATTAGAGCGTGTTCCCATTTTTTTTCTGAGGCCAAAAATATGAGTATCAATCGTTCTATCAGTGACGTGAACTGGCCCATCTTGGATAAACTCGACAAGTTGATTGCGTGTAAAAACTTTTCCAGGATGCTTAAGAAAAGTGCAAAGAATTTTATATTCAGAAAGAGTTAATTCAATTTCAACTCCTTCAATCCAGGTTTTGCATTGATCGGTGTCAATTTTCACACCGCGAATGTTGTGAATAGAAGCAGGATTTAATGTTTCCTTTGAGTTTGGTGCTGGGCGACGAAGAAGAACTCTCACTCTCGCTAAAAGGACATTCATGTCAAATGGCTTTGTTACATAATCATCAGCACCAGCGTCTAAACCTTCCACAATTTGTTCTGGTGAAGTCATCGCCGTAAGCATGAGTATTGGCTTCGTTTTTGTTTCAGAATACATTCTTAGGAATTTACAAATTTCAATTCCCGTTACTCCTGGGAGCATGCGATCGAGTAAAAAAAGATCAGGGGGATTTTTTCCTTGGTCTTGGACAAATTTGATAGCTTCATTACCGTTTGAAATAACGGTGATCTTGTGACCGAGATTAGTGATATTCGTCGTGACAAGATCAGCAATGTCTTTTTCATCTTCAACAAGCAAGATATGAGCGTGATTCATTTATCCTCCGATCAGTTTATTCGGTAAAGATATAGCAAAAAGATCATGAATTAGCTATTAGGCTTTTGTTAGGAGATGCTTTGAATCAAGTTGAATTTTTAGTTCAAGGAGGAAGTTACATAAAGTCGATAAAGCTTGTCTTTAGAGCGACGAATTGTACAATTTCCTGAGTCTTTACTTTCAATTAAGTATTCGTAAAAATCAGGCATAGTGTCGGCCACTTCGAGAACTGATTTACCTTCGTGTTCGCCAAAGTCAATATAAACTTTGTCTTCTTCGATGATTCCAGTGATAGGGCTTATATCTTGGGCCATTATTCCCTCCTTAGAAAACCAACTATCGACTAACAGTCCTTTGTTAATCACTTATTAAAGTTTTAAGTATTCGCTGCGAAATGAAAAGAAAAATTTTACTTTTGAGCAGAATAAAATTGTTTAAAGTAATGAACGAGCAAGCGAAATTCTGAAGGAAATTGATCGACAATAAGTCCTTTGACATGCTCAAGAGATTGAAACACAGGAAGTGAAGATCGATAGGGGCGTTCGGAGACCATCGCTGCAATAACATCTGTGATTGAGATCATCATTGTTTCAAATCCACTCAAGATCTCTTCTGAGGGAATGATTTCATTTTGAAGACAGCTAAAAAGATGATGGTTTTCAATTATTTTAAGATGCATTGACCGTAGCGAAAGACGTCCTTCTAAAATGCTGACTGAATGAGTAGGGTGTTTTAAAAAAAGGATTTTGTCTTCACGAGAAAGCGTCATGTTGTCATATTTCATTGTCGGAATCGAACTCATTCCAACATCTTTGAAGTAACTTGTGATAAAAAGATTTTCAATGTCTTTTTCTCCGAGGACGCGAGACTGCTGTAATGAACCTAGTAAAAAAAGAGAAGATAAAAGTGGCTGCGCAAAAATATAGTGATGACGTTGTTTTATATATTCAGTAAATAAGTCTTTATGTAATTCGGGATGATCATATAAAAAACGAAAAAGATTTTTTGCACTTTGGGCCATGAGGGCAAGAAAATCATCGCTCGTTGTTTCCTCATAAAAGTGACTTAAATTCAGAGACATTAAAGCAAGCTGACGTTTGCCTTTTTCAATGGGATCTCCAATTGAAAGTGAGCGCGTGGCCCCTCTTAAATTTTCTTTTTGAAGCTCGACTAGTTTGATTTTATCTGATTCTTGTATGTAGAGGATCATGATTCCTCTTTCAATAAAATCCTTGAGAATTTTTTTTTCTAAAACCTGATCCGTATGAAGAGCTATTTCATAAAGACTGTCGCGAATAATATAGACATCAAAAGAAATATTTCCAATATAGAGAAGTTCCCTAAGGTGAATAGGAACTAATGTTAAGGCAAGAGCATTTTGTTCTATAAAAGAAAAAGCGGACATAGAAGCATTCTACCTTAGGCCCAAAAAAAAGGTAAAAAAAAAGGCGGGATATACCCGCCTCTTTTGCTTTTTTTTTGATTTATTGGGGGGCAATCGGGACAAAGCGCTTGAGTTCTGTGCGAAGCCAATCGAGGGCTTTTCTATTTGGCCTTAAATCCTCTGTGATTTGATTTCTGTCGTTTAAAAAATTTGTCCATAAATCTGCTGATAAAATGGCCATATCTTCTTCATAAGAAGCTGCCGCCGGGAAAAAATTGTGAGTGGTTGTAAGAACGACTTGTGCGCGAAGGTCTGCGTCTGTTCTTACGTTATCAAAAAAAGGTTTCAAGATAACTTTAGAACCATCAACACTTCGAACAAGTTCTTCTGTTCCTTTAGAAAAAAGAATTTTGTCCGCGTAATTGCGTAAAGCTTCTGGGAAGTTTTCATCAATTTCAAAGAAAGTAACATCATTTAAAAGCGTGGCATGTGATGTTAAAACTTCTTGTGTTAAAGCTTTAAAAAAGCGTTCTGCGGCTTCATTAATCGCGGCCTGCTCGGCAGCGCTTATTTGATTTCCATAAAGATTTTCAATGTTTTTGTTAAAAAGATTTCTTACCTTTTCAACAACTGGAATTGTAAAACCGAAAGTACCTAGCTCTGGTGTGTAATCAGTGATGGCCAATTTTGCTAAACCGCCAATAGCATTAATTGAATCTCTTTTAAAAGTATTAGTCGCTTCAAGATAATCTTTCATATTGTAGTAATTCACGTCTCCAAACTGAGCGAGAGTCGCTAAAGACTGAGAAGTGGGATTAATCGTATCAAACGTCGCTGTTAAACTTTTAATAATTGATTTTGTTGTTGTGATAGGACTTAAACTTACTTTTTTTAAGGCCGAAATTTTGTCGGTCGTTTCCTCATCATTTAAGACATCTCCAAAGGCCTTCGCTAAATTGAAAGCGAGTCTTCTTATCTTTTGATTGTAAGCAAAGAAGTTTCCTTCTGTTGGATTTTTAAATTGATCAAATTGTTTACAGTCACTATATAGTTTTGTGATAAGGACACCGTCAGTACAGAAGGCCCCAAAGTTTACTTTAGAAGCTTGTGCGTCTGTATAGCCCCATTTTACAGCGGCCACATCATAAGAAAGCGGAGGAAGTCCTAAGCGAATTGAACCACCAGTCATAGCGGCAAACATTGCAAGTTCGTAGTCCATGAGTGTGCTTACAGATTTTAAATTGTTTGGAACAATTCCAGTTAGAAAATACGATTTTGTTAAACGATCATAGTTTTCTGTATTGACGTTTGTCTCTGTGCTTGCCGCAAAATTATGGCGAAGCCCTATACAATGGCCAATTTCGTGGGCCACTGTTTCTCTTACGCTATCATCACGAAAACGACTGATAATAAGAGGATCAATGGCCTTATCTTTCTTTTTTGTTTCGAAGGCCATGGCCTGCATTTGAGAATGTCTATCTTTGACAATTTCTAAGGCATCGTAGCTTTCCATAAAACGAGAACTCTTAAAATTTTTAAGAAGAAGCGTTTTTCCTTGTTTTAATTTAGCGTTTGCTTCGAATTCATCGGAAGTGCTGGCCGCATCTTTTGCGGCGTATGTTCCAAAAACTGAAGGCATATAAACGTTTGTGCGTAGAATTTCACCCGTAAGGGGATCAGCTTCAATATCAGCATATGCAGCGCCAGCAGCGTCGTTATCCATCCACTGAATGATGTTGTAACCAGGAGTGTAGAGGTCAATATTTTCGGGGAGCATTTCAACTCGAAGAGGTTCTTTCCCTGTGGCCTCTTTTAAAACTTTATTCCAATAAAGAACAGCGTCTGTAATTGGCCTAACCATTTCAGAAGGAGTGTTGCGTGAAATATAAAAAGTGATAGGTTTTTCAATATCCCATTTCGCTATTTTTACTTTTCTTTGTGTTGAGCCAGGCTCGATAAGAGGATTCACTTCAAAAAAGCCGACTTTTTGTTGGCCAGTAGTGAGTTTACTTGGGAAGTCTTTATTAAAAACATACGACTGAAAATTGTACTTAATTCTCATCGCGAGATTTGTTTGTTTTCCTTCTTCAATCGTCGTTATTCGAACGAATTGATCGATATAGAGAGTGTCATTTTTAATAAGCGCGCGATCAACATAACTGTCGTTGATACTATAGACATCATCAGTCGGATCTTGTCCGCCAGAAAGGTCCGTTGAATACGTTCCGCCACTGTAGAAAAGTTTATTCATCCCTTTGCCGAAATCAAGAGTCAAGGTTTCGTTATTTTCAGCAATGGTAGGGAAAGTCGTTAGAAGAACTTCTGTAGGGATGGCCGAAGTATCGTAGTGTCCATCAGTGAGTTCAAAAAGACCTACCGTATTTCCATTTTTTTTAAAATAAACAATCTTCGGCGTTAAGTGATTTCCCGTTGGGTTAGGAATACTATCAATGAGAGCAGTTCTCATGATAAAAAGTTCTCCAAGCGCAGATTTTTTGACATTGATGGCGTAATTGTCATGGGCATCTAACGAACCTAGTTTGCTGTTAAATTTGATGGGATCAATGATACGATTTTTTTCATTAAGAGGACGATAAATTCTTTTTGCTTCTTGCTTAGAACAGGCAATCGTAAAGAGTGTTAAAAATCCAAAAAACATCATCACTACCATCAAATTTTTCATGATTTCTCCCTAAAAATCGGATCATCCGATTTTGTATTGTCATCTGTAGGCCATAAGGCTAACTTTTCGTTTATTTTTTACATTTTGTTTTTAGGATTGATAACTTCTTTTTAGACTTTTTTTAGGATACTCTATGATTATAGATACTCAGCAACTTCAAAACGCTCTTCTTGTTCCTAAGCTTAAAGAGCATGAGCTTATTAAATATCTTCGGCGCTTAAATGAGATTTTTACTGTGGAGCGAAAATCACTTGAGAGTTATCCAGAAAGTCGTGAATTAGTGAGTGCGTACACAATGTTTTATATGGCCACTAATATTCCTAAGCTCCGTTTCATTTTAGATAAAATTCCAGCTTCTCTTCGTGAGAAGATGGCAAACTCTACATTTATTGATGTTGGAACCGGGCCTGGAACATATCTATGGGCGTGGTGGGATTATTTTGGAGGAAAAGTTGGGCCACTTTTTGGAATTGATCAATCAAAGCTTATGCTAGAGCAGGCCCAAATTTGTGCTGAAAAATTATTTGAAGAAAAATTGTCTGTGACCTTAACAACTTCTCTTCCCTCTTTTTCTCTAGGAGCGAAGACTCTTTTTTTTGGACATAGTCTCGATGAGATGGGTATCGCTCAAGGGCTAAAAATGATTGATCGAGTTGATCCTGACTTTATTATTGCTCTAGGGCCAGGAACCAGTTTCTATTTTAAAAATGCTTTAGAGCTTCGTCAGATTCTTCTCCAAAAAGGATTTTCGATTCATTATCCCTGTATGCACCCTTTTGAGTGTCCCCTTTCAAAAAAGGAAGGGGATTGGTGTCATCAAATATTTCATCATGTTCACGATCCAAGTATTGAACGTCTTTCACAAATGATTGAGCGTGATCGAAGGACGATGCCGCTTATTGCTCATGTTTACTCGAAGGATAAAAATGAATCAAAAAACCAAGGAACTCTAGTTCGCTTTTTAAGCGAGACTAAATTTTCATTTGAATTTCAGGTTTGTTTGTCAGATGGCAACGAGAAAAAAATCGAGGTTCTTAAAAAGAACCTCGATAAAGAACAAATTAAAAAATTTAGAAAAGGCGATGTTGGCGAACTCCTTCAATTTGAAATTGAGAAGAAGTTAACAGACCAGTGCCTTCGCGTGCGTCTTACTTCTTCTTTGTAAGGTTTGCGCTGTAATCAGCACCAAACTTTTTCTTAAACTTCTCAATACGGCCTTCGGTATCAAGAACTTTTTGTTTGCCTGTGTAGTAAGGATGACAGTTTGAACAAATATCTACTTTAGCTAGATCTTTTGTACTTCTTGTTTGGAAGCTTGCTCCACAAACGCAGTTAACGGTAACATCTTTGTAATTTGGGTGTATGTTTTCTTTCATTGGGATCCCCTAGCGGTGTATCATTGAATTTACAATGATGGATAATAAGCCTGTGTAATCTGAATGATTTTGGCCAAACTGTCAAGGTCTTTTAAAATCTTTCTAAGAAGTCTTTGTTTTTTTATGGACAAGTCGGACGTAGATGAGGTACGTTCGCAGCGTCTTATTATTGAAATCAGGAGTTTAGCCATGGCCAAAAAAGGACTTGTTGAAGTTATCCATCTCGAGTGCACATCTTGCCGTCAAAACGGCCAAAAGGGCGTCAGCCGTTACGCAAAAGTTAAGAACAAAAAGACTATGCCTGAGCGTATCGAAATGAACAAATACTGCCGTTATGAACGTAAGCATACAAATCACAAAGAAGTGAAGTAGTAGCGCGAGAAGTAAGTTCGAGAAAAAGAGAAAACGAAGACAAAAAATAAGGCCTGCACATGCGGGCCTTTTTTTATGTGCGCCCAGAGGCGGCGATACTTTTTTAAAAATGAAAAAGAATCTGAAAATTTAAAAAAAATAAAAACATTTGGTCTGAGACTGTGATAGTGAGGAAAAAAACTTAACAAGAATTTGTGAAGTTTTCTGGTCAGCAAAGAAGCCTACTGCAAATAGGCGTCTTCGCTGTGACCCACACGGCGATACTGACCAGTTTTTTTATTCTATCCGTAATCTTGAAATATACCAATGAAAAAATCTTATGAAGCGAACTTTCTTTTTAAATAAAATGTGTAACATTTTTTAAAAATGAAAAAGAATCTGAAAATTTAAAAAAAATAAAAACGTTTGGTCTGAGACTGTGATAGTGAGGAAAAAAACTTAACAAGAATTTGTGAAGTTTTCTGGTCAGCAAAGAAGCCTACTGCAAATAGGCGTCTTCGCTGTGACACACACGGCGATACTGACCAGTTTTTTTATTTTAACTATAATCTTGAAATATACCAACGAAAAAATCTTATGAAGCGAATCTTTTGCTTGAGAGGAATGAGCGGGTATTTGTTTTGTGTATCTATTGTGGTAGGTGTAGAAAAAAATAGGCGCCATTTGCATGGCGCCTACACCGTTTTAACGAGAAATCTAACTGCTAAAAGGGAGTGCTGAGAGACTTCTGTTGCTATGTAATCTAATCGTCTTTGAGGGAAAGGTTTATAGAAAAAAAATAGGCGTAAATTGTCAAATAGAGTTGTAAAAAACACGTGTTTACTATTAAAGGGATAATTAAAATGCTAAAGGAGCCACTACACTCTAGATAAAATAGATAAAGTCGATGTAACACTAAGGAAAGTATGCCTAATTTTAATCAATTTGACCTCTCTGCCACAATTCTTCAATCAATAAAGGAGTTGGGGTTTGAAAAACCGACCCCTGTTCAAAGAAAAGTTCTCCCTCTCGTTATTAAAAACACTCATGACCTTGTTGTCCTTGCTCAAACAGGAACAGGTAAGACTGCCGCTTATGGTTTACCTTTAATTCAACTTGCAAAGCCTGAAAATCGTGTTCCACAAACGCTTATCCTTTGTCCGACACGTGAGCTTTGCGTTCAAATTACTGATGATTTATTTTCTTACTCAAAATATAATCCAGAAATTCGCGTTGTCGCTGTTTATGGCGGAACCTCAATGGAAAAACAAATTTCGGCCATCAAACGTGGCGTTCATATCATCGTGGCCACTCCGGGGCGTATTAATGATTTGATTCGAAGAAAATGTGTCAAGCTTGCGACTGTCGAACAACTTGTTTTAGATGAAGCAGATGAAATGCTTGATATGGGTTTTCAAGATGATCTTGAAACAATAATGAGTGAGCTTCCTAAAAATGTTCGTCGTCTTCTTTTTTCAGCAACGATGTCGGCCCAAATTGCGGCCATTGCTTCGAGGCACATGAACAAGCCTGAAGAAGTTATTTGTGGTCAAAAAAATGCTGGCTCAGATAATGTGAGTCACGAATGTTACACTGTTCATGAAAGAGACCGCTATGAAACTTTAAAAAGGATTTTAGATTTTCATCGTAATATTTATGGGATTGTTTTTTGTAGAACGCGTGCTGAAACTCAAGATGTGGCATCTGGACTTATGATCGATGGTTATTCTGCCGAGCCTTTACATGGTGATCTTACTCAAGATCAACGTGACCGCGTGATGAGAAAATTTCGTTCGAAAGAACTCAAAATCTTAGTGGCCACTGACGTTGCTGCCAGAGGGATTGACGTGAATGATCTTACTCACGTTATTAATTATAATCTTCCAGACGAATCTGAATCATATACTCATCGAAGTGGGCGAACAGGACGAGCTGGTAAAGAGGGTGTTTCTATAGTGATCGCCAATAAGCGTGAAGATCATCGTATAAGAAATATTGAAAGGATTATTAAAAAGCAATTTACTTATCGTCAGGTTCCGACAGGTCATGCCGTTTGTGAATCTCAACTGATGGGCCTTTTAGAAAAAATTATGGCCGTTGATATAAAAAATAAACAACTTGATTCCTATATGCCTGCGATTGCGGCCGCTTTAAAGGATATTGATCCCGATGAGGTTGTCCGCCGTTTTCTTCTTATCGAATTTGAGCGTTTTCTTGAGTACTATAAAGATGCACCAGACCTCAATCAAGGAAAACATCCTCGTGATCAAAAAGAAAGAGGTCGCGAAAGAGAAAAATTGAGAGATGTCACGAATGTTGAAATGGTTGGCCTTGAAATTAATTTCGGCCGTCGTGATAAATTTACGCCGCCTGATCTTATTGGGATGATTAATAGGGCCGTTCGCGGGCCTAAAATACCGCTAGGGCGGATTAAAGTTATGGAAGAGTCAACTTGCTTTGAGGTTCCAAGTGATACGGCTTCTGCCGTTTTAAACAATCTCAATGCGATGACGTTAGTTGATCTTAAAATTAGCGTTCGCATGATGGAAGGTGCTTCAGTTCAAATCCCATCGACCCCTAAACCTAAAAAAAGTTCTTACAGTAAATATAAAAAATAAAAGGTTCTCATTTTTAGTTTTTTAGAATCCCTCTGCTTTTGTTTGAATAAAATAAATAAGCACAGAGGGATTTTTTTTTTGTGGAAAAAATTACACCCACTTAAGCAACGATTGCCGGTTCTAAACCAAAGCGCTAAAGACCTTTAAAAGGGATCATGAAATAGCAATAATTAGGATGTGGGCATGCTTAAAACTATCTTCAAAAAATTTTCACAATTCATTTTCTTTACAATTTTTCCTTTTTCTCTACTTGGTTTTGATGCTCATAGCGCTACTCTAAGTAATGTACAAAGTAGCAATCTCAAACTCGTGAATTGGAAACTTTTATTTAATGATTTATTCGCTCTTGAAATAGAAAAGGATCTTCGGGGGAAAGGCCCTAAAAAGACTGAAGCTGAAATAAAAGAAAGACTTGATGAAATTTTGTATGCGTTTTCTTCGTATGCGCCCCAAGATTTTAATCAAATAGTGGATTATGTTTCTGAAGCAGGAAGTTCAATTGAAGCCTATGCGCGTCGGGCCCGTATTTTACAAGATGAAAATGAGCGTAATATTTTAATCAATCATAACCTGCGTGGCGCTATTTATAATTGGGCAAAGCTTCCCCCTAAAGCGAAGGTTTTTATTGAAAATATCGAAAAAAATTCACGTAGGCCTGTGGTGGATGGGGAAAATATTTTCAATTCTCCTGAAGGAAAAAATATTATTGAGGCCATTACGTTGCAACCCGACGGGACACATAAAGGAACAATTTTTTTAATGGTCCCAGGTTATGCGGCCCATACTATTAAAGACTATATTTTTGAAGAACTCCCGCAAGCGGCCAATGAGTTTTACGGCCGTCCTAAAAATCGGCCTGTTTTTGATGGCACCGATATGCTCAATATTCAATTTGAAGATTATTTTACTTTCTACTCAAGAGGAAGTGCGGAAAAAGTTATTTTTGATGTTTTACATCCTGCCGGTGCTGAAATGGGAAATACTGCCGGATATAATTTTGAGACAGCAGATTTACTTGCGGACTGGATTAAAAAACTTCCCGCCAAATATAACGATACAAAGATTATAATCTTGTCTTACAGCAAAGGTGCACCTGTTGTTTTAGAGTTGCAACAAAGGCATCCAGAACTAGCAAATCGAATTTCTGGCTTTGTAAGTTATGCTGGAGTGTTGCAAGGAACGCACATTGCTCGCGATATTGTAAATGATTTTGCAAAAATTTCTGGAGATCACGATTTTGGAGAGTTTATTGATAGTTTGAATCAAAGGGATCTAGAAGAAATTGTGAAGATAGCACTTCCTGCGCTTAATAATACTTCAATCACCTCGGTACATATGGATCAAATAAAGCAGTCACTTGAGTTGTTTGATTTAGATGCGGCCGCTTTAGAAAATCAAACTCAAAATTTTATTCAGAGTAGAGAACTTCGTGAGATTGTTATTGGTGCTAAGGAGTTAACTCCTGAAGAAAGAACGAAATGGAATTTATTAAATTTTAATAACAAAACTTTTCCAAATTCTGTTTTTATGTTCAATATGACTGCAGTTACCAATGTTGAGGATTTGATGCATCCAGATTATGGTGTTGATAATGTCTTTGAACAATTTAATTTCATGGCCCCTGATTGGAATAATAAAGGGAAATTTAATTGGAAAGACTTTAATGTTGATAGTCTTTTTCTTTATTTTTCATCACTCACAGGTTTTCAACGTGCCCCTGGTGGACTTTTTGATACTCAAGTTGATCTTGCTAATACGAAGTCAATTTTAATCGATAGACGTCCTTTAAATGCTTCACTTACCAAAGAAGAAGTTGCGAGAATTTGGAAAGTTCCTACGCTTCAAGCAAAATTTAAATTATTAGGGATTCCAAATGCCACCATCCTTGGCAGAACACCGAGAAATAAACTTTTTACTCAAAAGGAAGCAAGCAATATTACTTCTATCGACTTGGGGGAAATTCGCTGTCATCACTGGTGTACATTTAGGCAGGCCCTTCGACCAGAAAAAGAACCAGAAGTGGCCGAGTGGCAGTTTCCACGAATGGCCTACATGCGTGCGTTGTTACAAACAATTGCGCTTTATAACGCGACTGCCGCTAACAATTAAATCCTAGAGTTCGTCATGTTCTATAATAAAATTTTAAAAAAATTAATAATTTCTTTTTGGGTTTATTCGTTCATGCTGGCCTCGGCCCAAGGGACCACACTCAAAGATGATTCTAATCAGGCCTTACTTTATTGTTATTCAAAAAAATCAGTTGAAAGCGGTGATCACTTTCCAGTTCTTTCTGGCTTTTTGAACTCTCTTTTTGAAGCTGTTGTTGTCAACAGCGCTTTAAATGGACTCGGTACAAAAACGCTTATGGGCCCTCAGCAAAGCGAAGAAGGAATTTACACACAGTTTGTAAGAGGTTTTTCAATATTTGATTGGCGGTTTACAAAGTTATATTTGCAAAAAAAATTAAATATAACAAAGCCTGTGAAAATGGCCTTTGCGACAAGTTTTCTTGATAAAGAAACACTTGATCATTTTTTAAATAATAGTGATGAAAATCTTAAAAAAGTGGAATTATTATCAAAGATTCTTTTTCCCAATGAGAAGGCACTTTTAGTAAGGCAAATGAATGATGAAGACTGCAAACTAGAACACGATAAAAACTCATTTTTACCTACGAAATATAAAAATGATTTTTATAAAAATATTGATTTTTGGCAAACGGAGATTGCAAAACAATCAACACCTAATAAAGATAGTGATTTGGAAAAGTTGAGAGTTTTTATACGGGCCCTTGTTCCTTTTTT
>Ga0247844_1002448_pt1 | contig 30347 bp, 30 predicted proteins | sample LaCtaG_FD_192421 | JGI IMG/M metagenome (GOLD analysis project Ga0247844, IMG submission 192421) | Freshwater microbial communities from meromictic Lake La Cruz, Castile-La Mancha, Spain - LaCruzMarch201714.5m_1 | ecosystem: Environmental > Aquatic > Freshwater > Lake | place: Spain: Castile-La...
TCGTTCAGGAAAAAACAAAAATTCATAAGAAAATCTTTGAATTAGCAGATCTTCAACCCGAGCCGATCCTAGTGCCTAACTCCTGGGGAATTTAGGATTGTCATTGGTTAAGCTGCTTTTCGATATAAGATGGACTCCACTTTTTTCCAATCATCATCCCATGTATTACTAAAATCCGATGATCTTATTTGCAAGACATTATGAGCTCCATCACGACTCCATAACATTTTTTTCTTTCCTTTTTGCCGATCATTAATGAGTGTATTTACAGTTGATTCAGCAAGATTGCTTGTATAATTCAACCCCAATCTTTTCCTAACTCCATAATTAACAATACCCTCTTTGTTATTGCTTATATAGGTTGATAATTTGTTTAATTTACCCACTACAGAAACGTCATTAATTAGAGATTTAAGTTGTTCAAGTCGAATGATAGCTGTCTCTGGTTTTCCATGCCACAAATGCCATTTTACCTTCACATATAGTGCTGCATTTTCGTCAGGAATAGCTATGTTTGTAAATTTCATGGAAATATGAAACCAATCCAAAACAAAGGTTGTTTCTTTGCATTTACCAGCAATAGAGTGGGCAATAGACCAACAATTTTCAGTGCCATCTGCAAGACAGGTAACTGCTGTTGATGCGGTCATTCCTTGCGCCCTGCATGCGCTTTCAAATAATGCCATCATAGTTTTTTGTTGGTCATCTTTGGCGGAAGCAACTGTTATTTTTAATGGAATAGCATTGTGATTCTTATTAATATACACCACATTTTCCGGGCGATGAACCGTTGCTACCATGGCCTTAAAGGAACGATCGTCACCTTTTGCTTTAATATGACCGCCATCAATATTGACAATTAATATGCTTGCAGGCTTCGCCATTTTTCCATATTTGGCTGAGGATTTTATAGCTTCCAATGACTCACCAACACACTTCACTGATTTATAAATTTGAGAGTGGCTGTTAATTGCGCGTTTACAGGCACTCTCTGCATCGAGTGATTTCGATGATTTTTCATAGCTTTCTTTCCCGCCTTGTAAAGCTTGTTTTTCTAATAAATCAGGGTGCATTGAGCTTCCATAAATTCCCTCGATACTTGACGCGCTAGACCAGCCACATTTACATGATGTTCGCTGAACCATAACGCTATGATCAGTTAGAACTGCATGAAATTTTGATTTAAATAAACCTGCTTTTTTTGTCTTTGATTTGCATGTTGGACATATCGGTAAACAGTTAAGTATTATCTGGCGATCAATTTTGAAATCCTGTATCTTTTGAAGAAAATCAATCTGCTCAATATGGAGATATCCAAGCTCTTTTAATGTATCCGCTTTTAATAATTTGTCATCGCGTAATATAGACTCTTCTATCGTTTCGCCGGTTGCAATATCATAACATTGAGCAATAAATCGAATCCCTGTTTGCATTATCGTCCCCATCAACTAATATGTAATTTGGAGTATAGTAGAAGTTGGCAAATAGATCAACTATCGAGATGCTTACAAGCTGCAGTGATGAATGCTATATCTGTACAATAAAATCGCTTTTAATATTAATCTTCCTCTTCAAGTTACTTGTCATCAGGAGCAATGTCTCAGTGCTCCAATTATTGGACACCACCTAAAAAGCAAGGGTTCACTGTCTCATCGTTAGGGCGCACTACATTGAAAAAGTTTTGCACATGTGGGATCAGGATCTTGGCGGTACAATATGAACCTAAAGCAAATAAAACAGCGCCGATAACTATTACGGCTAGGTTTACAAGAGGAAGACTAATGATACCTGTTAATAGTAATACTCCTTGAATGCCAACACATACAGATATTAACAACTTAAACACCTCTTTTAATATAAACTTCGTTATAAAATCTTTTCGTAAGTGGTCATTAACATCAGATCTATCAATTGCATAAATTGCGTAGAAAAATGCAGTATCATTTTTTAATGGCTGCCATTGAATCGCCATACCATTAAGTTTAACAGATGACTTTGATGCCTCATATTCTAGTTGTTTTTGTGTTTTTCTAAACAATCCAGTTCTGGATATCTCTATAGGTTTAATTTGTTCTATTTGTTCTAATTGTTCTCTGCTGAGTGATTTAGAAAGTTTCAATAAGTCTCGAAAAGTCAGTTCTGTGGTCTGATTATGGGTACTCGCTTGGACGACTTGATATGCTTTGACCATTTTAGAAGCGGCCTTCTTGGATATGCCGTTATGATGAAGTATGTCAATCATTTCACTACCATCATAGGCAGGCAATGTCATTATCATCAGGCGATGTTTTAGTGCGTTACTATAATCGCGTCTGCCACTCATATGACAAGGATTTTGCGTTCCTATGATCATAAATCCTAATTTTTTTGGAGAATCACCATTTGGGCTCTTTCCCATAAGCAAAGGATTAAGCAAACGCTCAAGCATTGGTGAACTGTTAATTTCATCAATAATAACCACAGCGCCTTCATCAAAAGCTTTCAGAATAAGCCGTGTTTTCATGTCAATTGACATACTCACAGGCATTTTATAAAAGATTTTATCAAGATTTGATTTATCTTGTTCGATGGATACTTCTTGGTATCCTTGATTAAGAAGTATTTGTTCTACCATCTCAGTTTTACCAATTCCTGGTTCACCTTCAATAACCATACCACCCAATCCACTTTCATTACATTCCATTTTTTGACGATTTTCACGAAGGTGCAAGAACTCATTGAGCATGTTGATGCAAGCATGCCGTGATGGTGTGATGAAGAAGTTTCGCATATTAATACGGATATCAGGATAAATATTTTTGGCTGAAAATTTATCATTAAATTCTTGTATATTTTCTTTAGGAACCAGATTTTTAGCAATAGAATATACAAAAAAACGACCAACATCATTTTCTAAATGCTGACTATTTCTAGAAATAAAATTTAACGAAAGTAAGGCCATCATTTCTAACTCACGCGGCGAAATGAGAAGCTCGGTTGTCGACCAAAGGCAAAGTTGGCGATAGACCTCTAAAAATAGATCAGGCTTAAGGGAAGTTTTTTTAAAGACATGCGCTAATAATTGATAAAGAACATTACTTGGAAGTGGTTTGAACGTTAGTGCATTTCCATGTAACTCAAAAAATGATGCAAGTTTTCTATCACCAAAATTTAATGGGTTACCGGCAAAAATAACTTTATGGTTAATTGATAAAGAATAAATTTTTCCATCAAAAAGCATGCTGGGCTGACGATTATAAAGTCCATGAAAAGCGGTCCAGTCACTAGGGCTTAAGTTAGCCTCATCAATAAATAAAATCTTTTGTTTGTTTTGTTCAGTATCTTCGGCCCAACTAATAAGTTTACTTTCACCTACATAAAGTTTTTTTTCTGAGTCACAAAAGATCTCAGTCACAAAGGTGGTTTTCCCTACACCGGACAATCCGGTTAAAAAAACGTAAGGCTGCCTAGTTAGAATAGCATTAACAGAATCTTTACGTTGTTTATTAACAACGGCCACACTTATCAAATCCTCTGCCTTAAACGAACCTGGATCTCTAAAATCCAAGTTGATTTCTCGAAGACCTTGCCAGGCGCCATCACTCGGTTGAAGAGGGTTTAAGTCTAGAAAATTTTGACGCGCCACAAGTTTTGCAAATGGCTCCTTGTCTAAATAGCGCCTCAAATCTTCTTGGATAGGAGTGGCTAATAATTGTTCTTTTTCTTGATGCGTTACCACATGTTTCTTATGCTTTAAAAAATTCAAGTTTTGGGTGTCTTCGGTCACAAGTCTAAGTTGATCTTTATAGCTAGGATTTAATAAAAGCTCTACCAGTGCATTGACAAGATCAGGGGAGCAATAACCTTTTAAAATGACGAACTGATTTTCTTCAAGTGCTTTTAAAACGGCGCTTTGAGTTTCAATAAACTGAAAGGTATTACTAGCCCCATCATAAGAAGGTGTTATTTTAAATAGTAAATCAGTGCTATTGCATTCGGAGATATCAATTACAATGTTATTTTCATATCTCTGGGTGAGTTGTTGCACCGTGACGTCAATGTCAGTTGATTCAATAACAACTTCTGAATCAACTATTATTTCATGAGGGCCCCTGTCAATAAATGGTAGTCTGACGCCGGGAGCACAACAAATTCCTAATGTTGCTTCAAGGGCCTCGCATTCATGTAAAAGCATCGCCCATTGGTCGTCAGTCAGTGAACATGTCACAAATACTTGAAGCTTAGATTTTTTATTGAGAGCAATCAATCCCATATTTTTTATTAATCGTTTATTGTCAACTTTGTATTGGGCAAAAAAATCACCCAGGGTGGCATGATTTAAAATATGATAGTTTTCAGCGAGTTCGTCGTCTAAATGAGCGAGTTTTTTTAATTCATCCCATTGATAACCATCTTTTCTGGTGAATGTTATATCTTGAAAACCTGGTTTTTGTCCTATTTCTTGCCAAAAAAGACAAAAATCAGGTGTTTCCCATAAGCCGTTTTGAATTTGAATTGATTTGGCTTTATGTTTTAAGGCCAAAGTAAGTTCACCTTCTTTGAAAAACCATTTATCACCATCTAGCCCCCAGGTACCTTTTAATCGCTCTTTCCAATCTGGTGCTTTATAAAGATTAATAACATAATTTCCCCTACCATTATCATTAGCAGGAAGATCTGGTAATTCTTTTTTTAAGGTGGTTTGCGAGATAGGACAGGTTTCTATTTGTCCTGCAAAGCGAGAATAAAAGTCGCTTCCAGGTGTGCAGTGAGGGTTATTGGTGTTTAAAAGTCCAATAATCAAAATTCCATCGGGTACATCATAGCCATCAACCTTTCTTCTGTCATCGAGTAAGGCATTATAGCGAATGATATCATCTGTTTTAAAGTTGTCGTAATTAATGATGACAATACCATTTTGATGAGCGGTTATAAATTGGTATAACCGGCCTCCAGGACCAGATTTTAGAATGCCGCTACCATCAGCCTGTTTTTCCATATAAGGAGAAGAACAACTGAGTTCTTCAGGACGATTTACATAAAAGATGGGTCTGTCAGTGTAGCGCTTTAATGCGAAATATAGGGCTTGTACTTCTATTGTCGAGGTGCATTTAATTAAGCACTGTTTAGAATCAGTATTGGTTTTATGCTCACAATATATCCTGATATCATCTGGTTGATAGATTGTTTTTTTTGTTATTTGTAGAAGTGCATTTTGAAAATCAATCTGATGATTCGCCTCGCTTCTGTGCTCTGTGTTTAAGGATGTATGAGTCACTTCCGCTTGCAGTGGTTGTTGCCGATGAGCTTTTGTTTCATTTATATTAAGTTCTGAGGGATAGCCGCCCAAATCACAGGTTGCCCAGAGCCCATCAACCTTCACCTCGACGTATGCGTGACATGAATTTAAAACAAGTCGAGTCTGAAGATTTTCGGTCTTGGGGTTTTTTTTAAATGCTATAACTCTGTGCCTGCAGGCACCAACTTTTTGTGTTTGAATAGCAGAAAGATAATCCACACCTGTGGGTTTAGGGTTATTGATAGTAAGTTGTTCTTTTCCAAAACCTCGATAATGGCTTATTATTTCTTGGAGATTTTGCAAAGAAACAGATGTGGTCGGAACCGATAATGTAAAACTAATGCTGACGCATTGGGAAGTTTGGCTTTTAATATAATATAAATTATCACGATTAGAATATTGAATATCTACATCGATTTCAGTATCAAGATGATAAGCAACAAGTTTTTCATTTGGGGACAGAGAGGGAAGAGCTTGCCATTCCGAAGTTAGCTGTAGCTTTATCTTAGCATAGTAAAGTTTTTCATCTAAATTCTCAGAACCTAGCATATGAAAGTTATCTGTGGACGATTTACTAAATTGATGTCTTTCTAATTCTAATGGGGCAGAATTGGAAAGAGTAAAGGCATCATTAGGAGCACAAGGTAATTTATTAACCGCAACCGTATCAAATATATTTATTCGATACGTAGTTGGGTCAGGATGAGGGTATTTATCTCCCATGCTATAAAAAATACGCTCTATATTAAACGTTCGTTTTTTTAAACTTGTGTCTGCATCAATTTGTACTGATTGTTTTTGTTTTGAAAAAAAAGGCCGTCGGGTAGGCATGGCACTGCACATCAATGAGTGTAATTCTGATTGATTGACATCCATTGAGATGAAACAATTAGAGTCTGCAGCCTCCCGCAAGCTATGAATTGCATCTGGATTCATATTGTTATTGCTGACGTAAATAAATTTAAGCTTAGGAAGACTTTGTGCTCTCAATTTAAATTCACCTGCCAATTGCTTACATTCATTTGCCGTAATCCAATATATCCCAGTTGCCGCTTCTAAAAGGGTTTGAAGGGATTTTGCTGTTATGCTACTAGAGCATAATACAATCCATTTACATTTCAAAAGACTGTTATTCTCAAGTGTTAGGTCTTCATTTAAATGTTGACAGGACTCTAAATTAATCATTTCTAAATTTGATGCTGCTTTTAATAAAGTTTCCAATCTTCTTGTACTGATGTTACTTTTTGATAATTTTAAATCTCTAAGTCTTAATAAACTTTGCTCAGGAAGCCTAAGTTCTCCATCTAACAAATGTTGACAGGACTCTAAATTAATCGTTTCTAAATTTGATGCTGATTTTAATAAAGCTTGCAATCCTCTTGTACTGATGTTACTTTTTGATAAATTTAAATCTCTAAGTTTTAGTAAACTTTGCTCAGGAAGCGCAAGTTCTCCATCTAACAAATGTTGACAGGACTCTAAATTAATCGTTTCTAAATTTGATGCTGCTTTTAATAAAGTTTCCAATCCTCTTATACTGATGTTACTTTTTGATAAATCTATACTGGTAATTTTAAATAAGATTTGCTCAGGAAGCTTAAGTTTTCCATCTCTATCAAAATGTTGACAGGCGCTTAAATTCATCTTTTTAAGATTTGAGGCTACTTTTAATAAATTCATATGGTTTTGGTAGCTGTTTTGGCAATCCTCAAAAATAAGAGATTTGAGTTTCAACAGACTACTAGGATTAATATTGATTACATCACTTAAGTGGCTACACTGTTTCATGATAACTCTTTTGATATTTGGTGCAGCTTGCAATAGCTTTTCTAGGTTTTTACTATCAATATTGCAATCTTCAAAATAAAGGTCTTCGAGTTTCAACAGACTCTTAGGATTAATATTGATTTCAGCACTTAAGTAGCTACACTGTTTCATGCTAACTCTTTTGATATTTGGTGCAGCCTGTAATAGCTTTTCTAGGTTTTTACTAGAAATGTTAGAATTTTCGAAACCAACACCAATCCAAGGAAGATCCCCACCTGAATGGGTCAATAGCACTTGAAACTGTTGACAATGACTAAACTCAATATGTTCAAGATGGGGGAAATTTATTAAAAAAAGGAAAGCCTGATTTAGGTCAATATTTGAGTCTTTAAGACTGATAGATTTAATAGCTGAATATTGCAAATCGGGGAAAATGTTACCCGATTTTCTTTCAAGCTCTAATAATTGAGTATTATTAAGAATAAGCGAACTATATGCTTTTTTAACTGTTAGAGTTTCATTACACAAATCCATATAAGATGCAGCTTTAACAAGCGCATTAGAATCATTTGTATCTACAATAAGTCGTTTAATAAGAGGAGAATCAGATTCAAAACAATCAATTAGAAATGATAGGGAATTTTTACCTAATGATAATGAATACAATTCTTTTAAACTTATTGCACGGTCTTGGGGTTGATTATCTTCCTTAATTAATTGATTTATCCAGTAGTCATCAAGTACAAATGTTTCGTCACATGGAAATCCAGATTGTTGTTTAATAGTTATTCTATTTATTGGCCCAATTTTAGTTCTAAAAATTCTATCTTCAAGCAAATGAAGATTGTCTGGGTTTAACTTAATAACACGACCTTTTTTCCAGATAAAAATTTCAAAACCATCCTTTAATAATTTTCTCAAACTTTGAGTGACTTTAACTATTTTTTCCTCATACCAGAATCGAGCACTCCAATCCGCTAAAATTAACTTTTTCTTTACTTGAACACGCGGAAGTGTTGGAGCACACCAAAAGTCAGGCAACCCTTGTAAGAGGCGAGTGATTGAAGGCCCACCAACTGGGGTTGTTTGATATTGTTGCGCGCTTTGGGTTTTACTGAAATAAAAGATAGGAAATGGCATCACATTGTGTTTAATAGAATTATTTGAAGAATATTGTATCACAAATAATCACGTTCTTGTACTTTAAAATGTCAGAATAGTCCAAAAAAACCCATTAATTGGACGCAAGCAAGTTCAGAGTATTCGTCAGCATATCGATAAGCAAGATATTTCCAAATCGTTTATGTTATTGCTTCTAAGTGTTCTTCAGTTTGTTTTAACGAGCCAGGGTTAAATGGGCTCCAGGGAGACGATGAGATGGTTTTCCTCTATTTAGATGAATCAATCTCTCGTCGCCTTCTTTAAGCCTATATTACCGTAAAATATTTAGGCAACTAGCTATTAAAGCAATCTCTATAAAAATTTGCGTCATAGTGGTTATATGGGGCATTTTGTAACGTCAGGTTTGGCATAAAAGACATCCATCAGTCAGTCATCACTTTTTATCAATAATCTGATAAAAAGATTTACCTGACTGATGATGCTGATCAGCATAAGCATACCCCACGACCCCTTGTAGGCTATCATTGACATACACCAAAGGCACTTGCTCTCTTAAAAAGCTAGGAACACCCCATTGTTGAAAGAGTTTTTTTAATGGTCGATGATGCCCTTTATATAATAGGGTTTCACCCACAGCTCGAAAACGGATATCTATTTTATCTTGCATATCAATCGATAGTCCAAAATTGCTTGGATGCGCGTTAAGTGCTCCAAAATCTGGAATATCAAGTTGCTCTGGAAAGTTTTTCCATGCATAACAGTCTAAGAGTGTGCCTGCTGAAGATGTAAATAGATAAAGCTTATCTCTATAAAGTCTTAACCTGATATTGGACCAGGCAATCAATGGTTGACTGTCTAATCGTTGTCGGTTAATCATCTGTGTTATGACTTGAGCTAAAACCAAACGCGGTGGAATAGAAAGTCCATGTTGTTTTATCCAAACTCTTAGCACTGTATTGATTTGTACTGGACCTAACCCTTTGAGTGCTACCAATGATAGTACATCGCAATTTTGCGCGAGCTCGGGAACCAGTTGATAGGCTTGTTTATCAAGATCGGTTACAAGCTCTTGACAGGACTCAATGGTGTGCGATACCGATTGTCGGTAATGGGGCCAATGTTCCCCAATAGCAGGCAATAGCTTTTTTCTTAAGTAATTTCTAGAAAAATCAGTATTTTGATTACTTTCATCTTCAATCCATTGTAGCTGATGTTTTCTGGCATAGTCTGAAATTACTGTGCGAGGTGTTTTCAATAAAGGGCGGTAAATTATAATTCCCTTCCATTCTCGAGTCATAGGCATAGAAGCCAATCCCATCACCCCTGTGCCGCGCAATACATTCAGAAAAAAAGTTTCTATCTCATCATCCAAATGATGGGCTAATACCAAGGCATCACCAGCCTTAATATGCTTTAAAAATGCATCATAGCGGGCTTCTCGGGCCCTTGCTTCAAGATTTGCGGTACCTTTTATCTGCAATTTAACGGATTGGTAGGGAATATTACGCGTTTGACATTGTTCACCACAAAAGTGCTCCCATGCATCGGCATGGGGACTTAAACCATGATGAATATGAATAGCTTGTAGCCGATGGGTCAATGCTGGATGGCGATACAATTGATGGAGTAACACCATAGAGTCCATGCCACCACTTAAACCCACCCAAACCGTTGAGTGGGCTAAAAGCGCTTGCATCACAAGGCCCCCATTGCCATCCATTTTTTATAACGTCGTTGTACTAAATCTTCAGTCGACAATGACTGTAAGCGTGATAATTGCGTATGCAGCAATTGATTGATAGTAACAGACATTGCAGCCACATCACGATGGGCGCCTCCTAATGGCTCAGGGAGAACTTCATCGACCAAGCCATGATCAAAAATCTTACTGGCGGTTACACCCATAGCTTCTGCAGCTTCAGGTGCACGACTCGCATCTTTCCATAAGATAGAAGCACAGCCCTCAGGAGAAATAACTGAATAAATGGAGTATTCAAACATCACCACATAATCACCAACTCCAATGGCCAATGCCCCACCCGATCCGGCTTCGCCGGTCACAATACAAATGATAGGCGTTTTTAAAACCGACATTTCATACAAATTCCTGGCAATCGCCTCGGATTGATTGCGTTCTTCGGCATCAATACCAGGGTATGCACCTGCGGTATCAATGAAAGTAATCACGGGCATATTAAATTTTTCTGCCATTTTCATTAATCTGAGGGCTTTTCGGTACTCTTCAGGACGTGCCATCCCAAAATTGCGATAAATTTTTTCTGATGTTTTCTTGCCTTTTTGATGCCCTAATACCATTACCGGTTGGCCCTCAAATCGAGCCAAGCCACCAATAATTGCAGGCGCTGCGGAACAATGCCTGTCTCCATGCAATTCAGTAAAATCCGTAAACAACTGTTCAATATAATCGGAAGTTTGTGGACGCATGGGATGTCTTGCCATTTGTGTCACTTGCCATGAATTCAAATTGGAAAAAGCCGCAATCATGACATCAATCGACTTTTCTTCAAGTTTGGCAATTTCCTCAGACAAATTGAGATCATGCCCATCACTAACCATACGCAACGCTTCAATTTTTTGTTTCAATTCCTCAATAGGTTGTTCAAAATCTAAAAATTGTCGACTCATCTGAATAATCTTTCAAGAAGTGTAAAAAAAATATTATACTACAGGTTCAATCCTTGTACCATGTTGAAACAAACAATTGATAGCCTTACCTTTTCAAAAATGGCCAAAAATAGACGATTTCAAGCTGACCAATACCAGTATGCATCTATGGTTAATGGAAACCCCCTTAAGCGTTCGAGCACATCGCTTCAAAGAATTACATTTTCTACAATTAAAACGTCGTCAAATATTAAAACACATCTTATCAAAATACCTTCAGCATCCTGTTGAAAATGCCGATCTTTATACGACAGGCTCTGGGAAACCTTTTTTAAAATCTACGCCACTACAATTTAACCTCAGTCATAGCCATAATCTTATCTTAATTGCCATTCATCAGCGTTTACCTTTAGGTGTAGATATTGAATGGATGACACATCGAAATTTCCTGGATTTTGGTAAGCGCTTTTGGGGGGAGGCTTGGACAGAACGTCACTTAAAACCTTTGCCCCCCTTCTGTCAGCGCATGGGATTTTTTCAAGCGTGGACACAAACAGAAGCTTGGGTTAAAGCCCAGGGCGAGACTATTTTCAATTTTTCAGATACTGAAGTCCAGCAACTGATGAGTCGAGAAGCTCGAATGGTGCAAAATTGGCAGTTTATATCGTTTACACCGAAGGTGAATAGCATTGCCAGTATTTGTTGTTCTAGGGATGTCACTGATATTTCTAAAATGATGTTGAATTTGCAAGATACCCACAGTTTTGAACAGTTTGCAGCCAAAGGAGCGCTGTAAATGCCTAGTATTTTCACACCACTTCAAAAAGGCATTCTTACTTGTCTTGGTCATCAAAAACCAAAGTCTGCTGAAACACTCGCAAACAAACTGGATAGCACACAAGATTTCATTAACCGAGCTATTGATGATTTAATCAAAGCTCAGATTCCGATACGGAAGGTAGCCCCCCAAACCTATGCGCTTGAAATCCATTATCAGGGTTTTTCTGCTGTAGTTTTAAAAAACAAACTTAAAAATCCACAGTGGACTGTTTTTTGTTTTGATAGCATCGACTCCACAAATCTTTTTCTAAAAAACAACAGCATTGATAAGCCGCCTATCCTTTGTCAAAGTGAAATGCAAACCGCCGGTCGCGGGAGATTAGGGCGAGTCTGGCAATCCCCGTTTGGGACCAATCTGTATTTTTCGATTAAATGGCGCGCTTTTACAACGCCAAGGCAGTTATCAGGCCTAAGTTTGGTTATCGGCCTTTCTTTAACGCAAGCCATTGAAAAGCAACTCGGCCCCTCGTCATTAAAAGTGAAATGGCCGAATGATATATGGTGCGATGGAAAAAAAGTGGCTGGCATTTTAATTGAAATTGCCAATATTGAAGCGTTATATTGTGATCTCATCATCGGCATTGGTGTTAATGTCAATTCAAATACATGCGATTTGCAACAAATCGGCAGGCCGTGCACGTCACTTAGTGAAATTTATGGGCGCTCTATTGACCGTTTAGAGCTGCTTGCTGAAATGATAAAAAGTATCGAGAATGATATGCTAAGGTTTCTTGAACATGGTTTCGATGCATTTTCACCTCAATGGAAACAAAAAGATGTCTTGCAAGATCAACAGGTAATTGCAATACAAGGTACAAATCCCATAGAGGGCTGCGTACAAGGAATCGGCCCACAAGGCCAATTAATCCTAAAACTTAAAGATAAAAACGTGATTTATTTAGATGCTGGAGAGGTAACTTTAAAGGGTTTGGCCGAGAAGCCAAACCCTTTGTCCTAATTTTCTACTTCGGGGGCATCTTTTTCATTTTGAATTCTTAAATAAATTTCTTCACGATGAACTGAAACGTCTAGAGGCGCATTAATCCCTAAGCGAACTTGATTGCCTTTGATACCAAGTACCGTAATATTCACATCATCACCTATAATGAGTGCTTCCCCAATCCGACGAGTTAAAATTAACATTACAAATTTCTCCCTAAAAACTTGCTATACAAATAAATAGTGTTGCATGACACAAAAGCGATTATACCAATAAAAAATTAACAGAATCTTAAGAGATGCTAATAATTTAAAAAAAGTTGTTTTATTTTTTTAGACTTTACAACACTATCGCGTTGGAATTATATTCAGGCCTTCCTGCCTTCATAAAAGTGACTATTATAACCAAAGGAAGATAAGCAATCAACATGGCATAAAAACCAGGCAAATAATCATTGGCCGTCAGTAATGCCCAAGGTAGCAACCAAAAAACATTAATACATAAAACAAGACCTGTTACTGCGGTATGACTTTTTCGAAAATTTCGTAAAAGTATTTGAAAAGCGTGGGTGTGATGCGCTTGAAATACAGGCTGCTTAAACCATATTCTTACCAGTAAGGTAATGGTGGCGTCCACAACAAAGTATCCCAATAATATCATGCCACACCAAAACCAACGCGGACGGGTATTGGCTGAGTTCACCAATAAAATACCAAACATAAATCCTAGAAAATAACTCCCGACATCTCCTAAAAAGATCTTAGCCTTGGGGAAATTCCAAACTAGAAAACCTGCAACCGCGCAAGCCAATACTGACCACATCCAACTCCAGTTATACTCACCATCACAAAAACTAATGGTTGCCATAAAAATAGAAATTGTTAAAGCTTCAAAGCCTGCTAAACCATTTACGCCGTCCATGAAATTATAAAGATTGATACTCCAGACTAAAAAAATTAAAGCGATAAATAGTACTAACTCATGAGGAACTATATAATCTTTGATGGATAATGTAATTTGAATACCACCCATTAGATAGAGACTTAGTGCGGCACACACAAATTGAACGACGAGACGTTTGGCCGCTGACAATGAAGAGACATCATCCCAAAATCCAATACCTGCAACGGCAATAGACGGTAAAATAGGCATCCAAATTTGCTTAGATAATCCGGTAAAATAAGCAGCGGCTACAATCCAGGTCCAAAATACAATAACGATAGCCAAACCACCTCCACGAGGTGTGACAACCGCATGTGAGCGACGATGATCGGGGGTATCCAAAAAACCATAATTCCAGGCTATCTTGCAAACGCGGCCGGTTATCCATACACTAAAAATAAAAACAGCAAAACAAGAAATACATTGCATACAGCATCTCTAAAATTAAATCATAATATATTACAGACTCATCCTAATACGATTTGCTCATCCACACAAGCTAAACGAATTTCATCGAACAAGTTTTATAAAATTTAACAAAATCATCTCGCCTTTTGCCCCTAATTAAATATATACTTTTCGAAATTAAGAGATACGGGATAAATCAACAATGCATGAAACTGAGAATCAGTATAATAGCGTCGCCAGTCATTATTTGACCGCCGATCGCTTCGGTTCTCTTCGCGAAAGTCACAAGTGTGCCTTAGAGCAAATAAAAAAAGAACAATTAGGGCTTCATCGTCAACACTTTAAGGTTCTTGATTTAGGTGTAGGAGATGCCAAATTTATTAAAAAAATAAAGGATATGATACCGCATTGTGACCTAACAGGTATCGATCTTTCAAAAGAAATGCTTAAAAAAGGCCGAGAAACTTTAGAATTTCATGATATTCATGGTGACTCTAGAGATGCCGATAAATTATTACCTCTGCATATGCAAGATTTAGTAATAGCCCATTTTATTAATGCCTACATGCCGATTCAAACCTTGCTCAAACAAGCCAAATGGATGTCAAAAGCCAATGGCTATTTCAGTTATATTACCTCAACGTATGAGTCATTTCCGATATCACAAACGCAGCTGGCACAATTCGTGGCAGAAGACACCATTATGAGCAGCATTGTCGGACACTACTATAAAAAAATCATTGAAAACACCCCTGTAGCCTCAGGTATTGATGAAATCGTTGCGCAGATGCATCAATGTGGTTTTGAAATTGTTAACCATCAACGCTTGGCTATTCCAATTCATTTCGATAGTATCGATGACATGTTGGATTTTGGTATCAAAGGTACATGGTTCTTAAATACTTTAAGTGCAGGCCCATCGCCGTTACCCAAACAATTCATCATTGAGCGCCTAAAACGCTTTTTCAATAGGATTTTTAATTTCCCTTATCGAGATGAACATATCATTGATGTTATTTTAGCGAAAAAATAACTTGCCATGAGTCTTTTTTTTTGCTAAAAATGCCTAAAAATTGTTTATGGAGGTATTTCTATGCAAGCATATTCTAAATATTTATGTGTCATTTGTGGGTTTATCTACGATGAAGAAATAGGTTGGCCTGAAGATGGTATTGCAGCTGGCACCCGCTGGGAAGATGTTCCTGAAAACTGGTTTTGCCCTGATTGTGGTGCGGTTAAATCTGATTTTGAAATGATAGAAATTGATTAAGGCTTAACAATCACTAAAATCACCACCACCACTAAAATCACGGTGGGGAACTCATTTAAAACACGGTAGAACGTACTCGAGCGTTGGTTTTTTCCTGCGGCGAATCTTTTCAATAGATGGCCGCAGTATAAATGATACCCCCAGAGAATCGCTACAAAAGCCAATTTCCAGTGAAACCAGGTTTGCTGCATATAATACTGGAAAGCATAACTGACAATCATCCAGCCGCAAATCGTCACAGCAAGTGCTGCAGGCCACATAATGCCATAATACAAACGCCTTTCCATCACTTTAAATCGCTCTACACTAATGCTATCGTTGGCATCAGCATGATAGACAAACAAACGTGGCAAATAAAACAAGCCTGCAAACCAAGAAATGATGGCTATAACATGAAAAGCCTTCCACCATAACATCTATGCATTCCTTTCACTCAACAATTACACTAGGTTAACACAGCTTAGCTACTTTAACACTAGCACTTTAAGGCACGGGTGCGTCGTCAGAAAAGCGAACTTTCTTTTCTAGCGAGGGTGCCGCAAAAAAACCTTGTGCATGACACACCCCCATAGCACGAGATGCTTCAGATAAGTCTGATTTCATCACCTCTTGGGCAAAATCCATGGAATTTGGATATCTAGCGACTTGAAAAAAAGCTCAAGTTGCAATACACCATTTTCAACAAACAGCATCATAGCTCTAATTAGATCTTTAGGGGTTGGTTTTGTTAAAAAGTGGACTAGTGTTGTCGCAGCAAAAACCGGCTCTCTAATATCAGGGGAACTAATAACTTCAAAAAATTTTGGGTAAAAAAAAAGATGTTTATTTAACTCAATCATAGCGTCTACTACAAGATTTGGTGATGGATGTGCGATTACAAAATTAAAATTATAATCTTTTAAATAACAACACTCTGCTTTACGAGTATAATAAGCAAACCCTGCGTTTTTTAAAAAAGTTCGTTATGTTCTAGCTACTTAGCAGATTCAATAATTTCAACGGCCCTGCTATCAAGCTCACGGTGTTTAACCAACAAATGAATATTGCTTTTGTTCAAAACAACTCCATTACGCCCTAATTTTGCAATCGCTCTCGTTAAAGTGAAGGGTTTGTGAAGTTCGCTAAACTGTTGTGCCATGATTATCCTCAAGATATAAAAAAATAATTAAAAAAAATTCATACCGGCCTGTAGATATTAGTTTCAACATGAGCCTTAAATCCTCTTGATATTTTCAATTTAATCATTTAAAAAATAGGATGCTGAGGTTAAAAGAGAATCCAGGCCATTCAACCATTTCTTTTTTAATCGACACCCGCTATAATGTAATGGTTCAATTACTGATACTTGGGATTATGCCCTTATTTAAATTTATAAAAAAAATATTACGTCATCAAACGCCGATTACCACTGCGCACTCGGACGATCATCGTATTCCACGTAGCCAACATAATATTTCTAAAACCGAAATAAGCAGCAATGCCCTTCAGGTGATCAATCAGATTAATCACCATGGTTATCAAGCTTATTTAGTAGGCGGAAGTGTTCGTGACCTATTGCTGAGAAAATCACCTAAAGACTATGATGTGGCCACCAATGCCACGCCGCAACAAATTAAAAAACTCTTTAGAAATGCAAGGATTATTGGGCGACGATTCAAGTTGGTTCATATCACTTTTCAACGTGAAATCATAGAAGTCTCCACTTTTCGCTCGAACACCCCAGATGCGCAATTACAAACCAATGATGATGGCATGCTCATTCGTGACAATGTCTATGGCACATTAGAGCAAGACGCATGGCGTCGAGACTTTACCATCAACTCTTTATACTACGATATCAAAAACGGTTCCATTGTCGACTACACCAAAGGTTTTGGGGGTGTTCAATCCAAGCAGATTAAAATGATTGGAGACCCTGTGTTGCGTTATCAAGAAGATCCTGTTCGGATGCTAAGGGCGATACGTTTTGCTGCTAAACTGCATTTTGACATTAGCGAAGAAACTGCCAAGCCACTGAATACCTTAGGACATTTGATTCAACAAGTATCCAATGCACGTTTGTTTGATGAAGTCACTAAGTTATGGCAATGTCATGAATCCAACAGAGCTTTTAATCTTTTAATGCACTATGACTTGTTTTCTAAATTATTTCCCTGGACCCATCAATCGTTTGAATCGCAACCCCATGCGATCAAATTGATAGACATTGCACTACAAAATACCGACCTCAGAATGAAAGAGCAAAAGCCCACCACACCCGCATTCATCTACGCCATATTATTATGGTTCCCGATGCGAGAGCTCGCAAGCAAGCTACAAGAACAAGAAGAACTTCATCCTCTAGCTGCTCTTGAAAAAGCCATGGGCCAAGTTTTATTAGATCAATGTCGTCTCATTGCTATTCCCAAACGTTTCACTCAAATTATTCGTGAAATTTGGTTATTACAATACCGTTTTTCAAAACGAATCGGTCTAAAACCAATGCAACTGATGCAGCATGCTCGCTTTAGAGCGGCCTATGATTTCTTAAGTATTCGTGCGTTAGCTGGCGATGAATCGATTGAACTCGCCGATTGGTGGACTCGGTTTCAAGATGTTGATGAAACACAACAATTAGTAATGATTGAAGAATTGCATCAAAGCAAACCCCCTAAGAAAAAGCGACGGTCCAAAAAGGCTGTCAATCCTCCCGCCTCAGAATGACACATCATTGCTTTCTGAGTTTGGGGGCAAATCAACAAGATCCCACTCGTGCACTCCATCAGGCACATCTTTATATCCAACAAATTCCCGGCACCTGTATTCAGCGTTCTTCGTCTGTCATCCCCACCCCTGCCTTTGGTGTCACACAACAACCCAGCTTTTACAATCAAGTATTAGAAATTTTTACCTCACTCCCCCCCTTTCTCCTACTCAAACACTGCCAGAGAATTGAGAAGAAAATGGGGCGATGTCGTAAGATTCACTGGGGACCCAGACTTATTGATATTGATATTTTAATTTATCACCCACTTCAAATTCATCACCCAAAACTAACTCTTCCTCATCCGCAAGTTTGGGAAAGAGCATTTATCACAAAACTTCTTGCAGAACTTAAAGACAAGAGCAATGCGCATGTACTGGATTTTTATCCAGCGAAATCCCCAATCTGAGATATACTCATAGTAAGTACATACTCAAGGATAGCCATGTTCAAATGCCTCTTGCATGCCACTGATCTTCAGCAAAATCATCTCGAGTACTGTGAACAGGCAGTCAAAATTGCCAAATCCATGCGTGCTCAATTATATTTCTTGCATGTACTTGAGATTCCGCAATCGTGGCAAATAGCCCAAAGTCTAGGCTTCGCTGAAAACCAACCCTTGCCTATTGAAGAAACAAAAATGATTTTACAGGTGTTGGCCGATCAATTTGACCTCCCCTCCGAGCATATGTTGCTCATGGAAGGCACCCCAAAACATCAAATTATAGAATGCATCAATGAGCTCGAAGTCGATCTATTACTCGTCGGTTCCAGAACCAATCCCATATTACAAGCTGAAATCACTCATCTCACCCATTATCTCGCCGATCACAGCCCATGCAATATGATGTTGATGCGCCCTTTGGGTCATGACTTTTAGGTATAGATAATTATTGTTTAAATGACGCCCCTTAATTTTTTAATTTTTCATCACAGCACCTGTTCTGGAGCACTAAGCCAATAAGCTAAAATTTTGCATTGATCTTTTTAGATATTAATTCATGTTCTAATGCTTGCTTAACAAATTCATTTAACTTTATACCTAGATCCGCAGCAGCAATGGTCGCTTTTTCATGCAATCTTTCACCTACCCTAACATTAAAAGTTCCTTTAAACGGTTTTTCTGATGGTATATTTTCTTGCTCGCACATAAGCAAATAATCATCAACCGCTTCTTCAAAAGCTTTTTTTAGATCGGCAGCACCTTCACCCTCATAATTAATTAAGGCCTTTATATACTCTACCTTTCCATAAAGAATAAGATCATTTTCATCAAAGTGAATTGAGCCATAATAGCCTTTATATTTAAGCATATCTTTCATAGTAGATCTTCCTTCTTAAGTTGATCAATCACCTGCTTTAACATATATATTTTCATGACAGGCTTCGGATGTGGTTTATGAAGCTATATTGGTGAATGTTCATCAGAGATGAATCGAACTCTGGAACCACTCGTTTTGCCAACATTATTATCTCGATACCCCAAAGATAGCAAAAGGCTTTTTAACTCTGCCCATGTAAAATCTGATGAGCAGCTTAACAAGCGTTCCTTTAGTTTTTCTTTTTTTGTCATTACTATAACCAACTGTCTTTATACTTTATAATAAAAAAACAATCATACAGATGCAACTAAATTTAGTTCGACTTGTAAATTAAATTGATTATTATACATTTTGGGGTTTCGGCTAGCAAATTACCATTTTAGTAGCTGGCATGTTATGCGAAAAATCAACCCTGTCGCTATTTCTCTAAAATGTCTCATTTTGCATCCGATTACCACCTGATTTGCTGTTGACAAATGAAAATGATTTAAATTTTAGGCATCATTGTTGTCAAGGGATTGCTTTTGGGCCGCAACATTAATTCATCACGAGCTCCTATTGGATGATACTGATTTTGGACAAACTTAATTTTGCTGGTTATAATCAATTTTTTTATATTTATCTGTAGAATCATTTTGCTGAATCGAATCAGACCTTATGCGCCAACATTGGCTTTATTGTGCTCAGGCATGTTATTTGCTTTGGGATTTGCCCCTTTTCATTGGCCTGCCTGTCTATATTGTGGATTGTTGCTATTTTTTTATTTCATTCAAACCTCAGCCACGCCATTTAAACATGGGTTTTTCTTTGGCATTGGTGTCGGATTGATAGGCATCTCATGGGTGTATATCTGTATTTATGAATATGGTCATTTGCCAAAACCCCTGGCAGCATTGTTTACACTGCTCTTTATTTGTTATATCGCTTTGTTTTATGCCGGTTTTGCCTATCTCAATAAAATAACCTGTAAAAAAACACCCCCATGGCTGTGGCCTTTTAGTATTGCGGCATGCTGGTGTTGCTTTGAATGGATCAGATCGCATCTATTTGGGGGATTTCCCTGGCTCATGCTTGGATTTTCTGCATTGAAATCTCCCCTAGAAAAGCTTTTACCATGGTTTGGAATCTATGGGCCAGGCTTTGTCATGTGCTTTGCTTTAGCATGTTTGGTTTATGCCTGCCAACGCAAACCCTGGTATTCGATTTTAGGTGTATTATGCTTTATTCTGCCACAATATCTGCCTTTGTCTGCATCGAATAAAAATCAACAAACCGTGGTGCATGCAGCCATGGTGCAAGGCAATACGGCGATGCAGGACAAATGGGATGGGGATAAATTCTGGGGACAGTTTGGCTATTATCTGAATGAAATTCACCAACTCCTGAAACCGAAACAAGTCGTGATTCTTCCCGAAGCCGCTATTAGTGTGCCCAGTAGCTTTATTCATCGCGAACTCGAACAACTTGACAATATCGCGCATCTCAAACAAAGTGCTGTTCTCATTGGTATCCCTAAACCCGCCCAGGATCACAATAGTTATTACAATGCCATGCTCGGATTGGGTGAAGCGAAAGGCTATTATCACAAACAACAATTGGTGGTATTTGGCGAACTCATTCCAGAGTTCTTACACCCTTTATTTAAATTTCTTGATATGCCATTAGTGAGCACGATTCCTGGTGAAAAAAACCAACCCTTAATTGAGGTGTTTAAACAACCTATTGCTTCTTTAATTTGTTATGAATTGGCATACCCCGATATTTTAAGACAGCAACTGCCCAAAGGACAATGGATAGTATCGTTAAGTGACGATGGTTGGTTTGGTCATTCTTCTGCTATCTATCAACATTTAGAGATGGCCCAAACTCTTTCTTATATGTCACATCGACCGCAGATATTTGTTAATAACAATGGGTTGTCTAGTATCATTAATGCTCAAGGTCAGATCATTCAACAAATTCGTCCCTGGCATCAGGGGCATTCGTCGGCATCATTTTCTTCAGAAAACAATTCAGTGCCTTGGATGTTCTGGGGGGACTTTCCTATTTTAGGTCTCTGTCTCACTATCTTAATCATTTGTGGTAGCTTACAGATACTAGGCGCGACAATGACAACGGAAGTCGTCACTGAAAATTAATTAATGGAAAGGCTCTTGTTCTTAAAGGTTAAGATATAACCATCAAGATAAAATATCAGTCATCAATTTCTTGATTACTCTTGCTGCTCACTCAAAGAGGGGGTATGCTAACCAATTAAGCTCAAATTTGTTAAAGACTATGGAATCAAGCTATAACCCCACAACGGTTGAATCACAAACACAACAGTACTGGCAGAAAAAAAACTGCTTTAACGTGAATGAAGACTTAAATAAGGAAAAATTTTATTGCTTATGCATGTTCCCCTATCCCAGTGGCACTTTACATATGGGACACGTTCGAAACTATACCTTAGGGGACGTCATCAGTCGCTATCAACGCGCTTTAGGTAAAAATGTATTACAACCCATGGGTTGGGATGCCTTTGGCTTACCTGCAGAAAATGCCGCCATTAAAAACGATATTCATCCCAAAGAATGGACCTATAAAAATATTGCTCATATGAAATCACAGCTGATGCAGCTCGGCTTTGCCATTGACTGGCGCCGTGAATTTGCTACCTGTGATTCATCTTATTACAAATGGGAGCAATGGTTTTTTTTAAAGCTCTTTGAAAAAGGTTTGGTGTACAAAAAGAATTCTATCGTCAACTGGGACCCCGTTGATAAAACCGTCTTAGCCAATGAACAAGTCATCAATGGTCGCGGCTGGCGTTCAGGGGCCAGTGTTGAACATAAAGAGATTTCTCAGTGGTTTTTAAAAATCACAGCCTATGCTGATGAGCTTCTTTATGAACTCGATAATCTACCTCAATGGCCCGAACAAGTTAAACAAATGCAAAGGCATTGGATTGGTCGTTCTGAAGGTGTGGAAGTCAATTTTAAAATCAATTATGATAGCCAACAAAAAATTAAAGTTTACACCACGCGTCCAGACACTCTCATGGGTGTCACCTATCTTGCTATTTCACCCGACCATCTGTTAGCAAAATGCATTGCTGAAAGCAATATCAGTGTGGGAACGTTTTTAGAAAGCTGCCAAGGTGTCAGTGTTGCAGAAGCGGATCTGGCTAAACAAGAAAAACGGGGAGTGAATACTGGACTTTACGCTCTTCACCCTATCACTGGCAAGGAAATCCCCATTTGGATTGCTAATTTTGTCTTGATGAATTATGGAACGGGTGCGGTCATGTGCGTTCCTGCTCATGATGAGCGTGATTTTGAATTTGCAAAACGGTATCAATTGCCTCTTATGCAAGTCATTGAAGCTAAAAAAGGGCATGACTTTAATCAATCCGCCTATCTCGGCGAGGGATTGCTTATCAATAGCGAAGAGTTCAATGATCTACCTTCCACTGAAGCGCAATCCGTGATTATCAATTCACTTCTCGATAAAAACCTAGGCAAAAGATCCATTAAGTACCGATTACGGGATTGGGGTGTGTCACGTCAAAGGTATTGGGGGACACCAATACCTATTATATATTGTGAGCACTGTGGCAATGTGCCTGTCCCTGAAGAGCAACTGCCGGTTGAACTTCCCGATAATATTCGGCTTACCGGGCATGGTTCGCCATTGGCCAATTTCCCCGAATTTTCTGACGTCAGTTGCCCTAAATGCGGTCATGATGCCAAACGTGAAACCGATACCTTTGATACCTTTATGGAATCATCTTGGTACTATGCGCGTTTTGCTTGTAAAGGACAACCCAGTGCCATGCTTGATGATAGAGCCAACTACTGGACCCCTGTTGATCAGTACATTGGCGGCATTGAACATGCTACGATGCACTTACTGTATGCACGCTTTTTCCATAAATTAATGCGTGATGAAGGATTACTGAATTCCGATGAACCATTTATTCGCTTATTAACCCAAGGGATGGTGCTCAAAGATGGCCAAAAGATGTCTAAATCAGTGGGAAACACCGTCGATCCTGCGGCACTGATTGAACAATATGGCGCTGATACTGCACGTTTGTTTGTCATGTTTGCAGCACCTCCTGAGCAGTCTTTGGAGTGGTCCGATTCAGGCGTTGAAGGTGCTCATCGTTTCTTAAAGAAAATATGGGCATTTGCAAACCAGCATCATGCGCGCATCGTTAAACTCAATGCACAGATGATTGATGGTGATGCTATTGACTGGACCGACGCCTCCTCAGAAATCAAAGGCAAACGCCAAAAACTGCATCAGCTTTTACAACAAATACATCATGATTATGAACGACAGCAGTTCAATACGGTGGTGTCGGCCTGCATGAAGATTTTTAATGAAATATCAAGTATTACGGAACCCGAAAACGTATTTGCACAAGCATTGCTGCACTCTGGGATCAGTATTTTATTGCGGGTTTTAGCACCGATCACCCCGCATATTTGTCATGTATTATGGTATGAGTTAGGCTTTAGCAAACTGATTATTGATGCGCAATGGCCGAGATGGGATAAAAATGCCTTAAAAACTGAAGAGGCGCTTTTTATTATTCAAGTTAATGGTAAAAAACGTGGCGAAATGAATGCCTCATTACAATGCTCTGAGCCTGAACTACTGGAGCTTGCGCAAAAAGAAGTAGCGAGTTTTATGCAAGCTAAAAGCATTGTTAAATCAGTTGTGGTAACACATCGTCATTTGATTAACTTTGTAGTGCGAGAGTCATAAATGCAAAAGGCCTTTATCCTGAGTTTGATAATAGCGCTTTCCGCATGCGGTTTTCATTTACGTGGTCAGATGGAACTGCCCTCCTCATTCCAAGATGTCGCCATTATAGCCCCTCCTGAGGGGCGCAACTTAAGCTTAGCCCTTGATGAACAGCTTCAAGCATATCATGTTCTCCAAACCCACTCTAAAACCGATGCCCAATTTGAAATTGTCATAGACACTATTCAGTTTGAAAGACAAATAGCCAATATTAGTTCCAGCACCACCCCCAGACAATATCAATTAAGCTACACTGTTAAACATCATTTGGTTGATAGCCATAGGCGTGTGTTAATCCCCAATGGTTTGGTGGTGTCCAACCGTTTGGTTTCAATGAATAGTGAGCGATTGTTAGGTTCAAATTACGAGCAAGACTTTTTCTTACATGAAATGGAGCTTGATGCAGCACGACAGATACTGACCACTATTGGTCATTACTTTGCTAAAGAATCATGATTACGCGTTACCATATATTACAAGCACTGAATATTCCACCGAATGCCAATATCTTTATCCTCAGTTACCAGGATGAAGAAGTATACCTTCAGGCGGTCAAAGAGATCTGTCAGCAAAAACAAATTCTAGCCTCTGCATCGATGCAAGTCCAACAAGCGGATCAATGGATAAATATTGCCCAAGCTACCCAGAACTATGGTTTTTTTCAGGAGCCGACCTGTTATCAGATTGAGCTACACAAATCGGCTTTAACTGCAAAATCACTCCCTGCGCTTAATCCTTTAAATGACGATATTTTTATCTTTAAAACCGACCAATTTAAACATGCGCTATTATCGAAATTGGAAGCCACTGATGCGGTGTGTTGGATTAATGCCTACGCCCCCAATTCCCAAGACTTATGGAAATGGTTACTGCAAAAGCTTAAAGGCTTCAATCTAACCCCTGATATTCAACCCTGGTTTTTCCAACAAAGCTTTATCAACTATGGTTTATGTCAACAATTTATTGAGAAAATCCAACTTAGCCATCTGCAAGCTTGTCGCATTGATTTACAAACCTTTCAAAATCACCTAGGTATTCAATCCACAGAGCATTGGACACCTCTATTAGATGCGTGGATGAACCAACAAGTAGCGCTTTCCATCACTCGCTTGCGTCAAGCAAAATCATGCCCACAAGAGTTAACCTTATTAATTTGGTTATTGTCACGCAACGTTCAAGTTCTGTATGCCTTAAAACAAAACATTCAAACGCCAAAAGCTATCTTTGAACAATTTAAAGTTTGGCCAAAACAAATTCCACCATTTGAGAAGTTTGTAAAAAAACTGCAACTATCACAACTTAAAAAACTACTCTTATTGGCACAAGAGCTGGATAGCATGGTCAAATCAGGACAACTTAACCATGTCTGGTTAAAGCTAGAACGTTTCTTATTGCTGCCCTATCTGCCATGAGACAATCCATTGTCATATTAGGCGGAAGCTTCGATCCGGTCCACCAAGGCCATTTAATGCTTGCTCTGTATATCCAAGAGCACTTCAATATCGAACATGTCATCTTTTTGCCATGTGGAACTCCTGCCTTAAAAAAGCCTTGCCAGGCTGATGCAGTTCACCGACGCCGTATGCTAGAACTCGCCATTGCCAATTTCAAAGGGTTAAGTATTGATGGACGTGAATTGACGACCACAGGCTCTTCTTACACCATCGACACTCTGAAATACTTCAGACAGCAATATGGGCCACAAACCAGCGTCAGTTTTATCATTGGTGAAGATGCTTTCGCCGATTTTATGCGCTGGCATCAATGGCAGGATATCTTGCGTTATGCAAATATTATTAACACCAGACGATTAAGTCTGGCCAAGCCCTACTCCCAGGCATTGATTGACTATATCACTGCGCATCGTTGTCTAAACTCAGAAGAACTCAAGCAATCGCCAAACGGGTGCATTTACACCCTGGATTTTGAAGACTATCCCTTTTCTTCTACAGCGATTCGCACAAGCATTGCAGACCACCAAGCACCACAGGGATTAGTACCCCAGGTCTTTCAATATATTGAAAAAAATGCTTTATACAGAGCTACAAACGAGCAATAGGATGAACGTCTTCAATAAGCGTTAGTTCGTGAGAGGAAGTATCGATACTTTTAATCTTCTCCAACCATGCCGGAGCAAATGAAGCCATCCACTTTACAACTGGGGTAAACTCAGCATACAATTTTGAAGAAGCGGTGTATTTTTTTTCTGGAAACCCTGATAGTTTTGCCACCACAATCAATAAAGATATAATAAATACGGCTCTTAAAAAGCCAAAAATCATCCCTAATAATCTATCGGTACCACTTAAGCCGGAACGTGATATTAAAAATGACAGTAAGCTACTGAACAAACCTCCGGCGATTAAAATACTTATCATAATCACTACAAAACTCGCTAAAGTCCTCAGTTCTTGTTGATTGATCCATGGTTTTAAATACTCAGAACCAAAGGATGCAAAATGACCTGCCCCCCAGAGGGCAATAATCCATATCCCCAAAGCCAACAACTCTTTGACAAATCCACGAAATAAACCTGTAACCACTGAAATCGTGATAAGTCCTAGAATAATAATATCTAAACCTGAGAGATCAACTGTCATTTAAATTATCCTTTTAACACAACCATGCCTTGTAGCTGCAAATTTTGTGATAATTTTTTTTGTAGTGCAATAGCTTGTTGTTTGTCCGAAAGCTTGCCGACAATCACCTGATACAAAGTTCCATTCTTACCAGGTAGTTCAAAGTATTGAGCTACATAACCTTGTTTTTTAAGGCGCTTAATTAAAAAATCAGCGTTTTCAGGGTGTGCAAATGATGCCAATTGTACACCATAGTGTTTGGACTCCAAATCCGCTTTGACAACTGAAACCTCATTTTTTACAACCCTTTTTTGTTCGGCAGGAATATGTGGAATATAACTAGCATAGCTAAGATGCTGGGCCTTGCTTAGATTGAGGCTGACGTCTCGCTGCGCCACTTGGGGTGCTTGCACTTCCACAGGTTTTAATTTTTTAAATACTTGTTGGGCTGTCGGAATATTTAACCTGGGCGCATTGGGCTTGGGTGGAACTTGCACATGCAAAGACATGTTTTCTTCAAAACGTTGATTTGATTTTTTCATTAATCCAGGTACAACAAATATTGCTACCACAATTAACACAATGCCACCGGTTAACCGATATTTTGCTTGTTCAGGTATTTCGAAAGACATTTTTTCCCTCCAGCTGCAGTTGCAGCATTATATCACCAACAAGATAAAACGAGCCAAATACCACAATGATATCGCCTACTTGCGCATTTTGACGTGCACTGGCAAAAGCCTGTTGTGCCTGGGCAAAAAACTGATGCGCCACTCCTGCATTTTCAAAAACTGTATGTAAACTCTCACAGGTATGCGTTCGTTCACTATCAAGTAAAGTAGTATACCATACCGGGGATAGATTGTTAAATATATTTACAATTTGTTCGCAATCTTTATCTCTTAACGCGGAGAATACCACATGTATTTTTCCACAATTCTTGATGTTTAACAAACTTCTCTTTAACAAATATACAGCATGCGGATTGTGGGCAACATCTAATAAAATAGGAACCCTATCGTTCACCCACTGTTGCCGACCCGGCACAAATACCGACGCGACTGCAGCTTGGATATGATGGGGGAGAACCGGCAGATCAAGTAACTGGGTGGCATAAATTGCAGCCGCCATTGCAGGCAAATGAATGTTTGGTTTTTTAGGGAAGTGAAGTTCGATGGTCTTGCACTGAAATGCCCACGTAAGGCCAAAATCTTCCACCACATAATCGTGCTGATAGCGTTTTAAAGACACTTGTAACTGATGGGCAATATCAACAATAGAAATCGGAATATCCACATCTGCAAAAATAGCCTGTCGATGTGCCCGAAAAAGCCCTGCTTTTTCAGTAGCAATCAATTCAATGGTATTGCCCAGATACTCCATATGGTCAAAATCAACCGAGGTCACGACCACCACATCGGCATCTAAAATATTAATGGCATCTAGTCGTCCGCCAAGACCGACTTCCATCAGCAAAATATCAGCTTGGGATTTTTTAAAATAATACAAAGCGGCCAAGGTCATTTTCTCAAAAAATGACAACTGCTTTTCAACATCAAGTGCTACTATCTGTTGCAAAGCATCTTGCAAATCTTCGTCACTAATGACTTGATTGTTAAGTGCAATACGCTCATTGATGCGCATCAAATGCGGTGAGGTAAATGCCCCTACCCGAAAACCTGCCGCGTCATAGAGGCTTCGAAGTGCGGCAATGGTTGAGCCCTTGCCATTGGTTCCGGTCACTGAAATAATCGGAATTTGCCAATCTCGCAAACATGCCTTATCGGCAATCTGACAAATCATTGGCAAACGATTTTCGTTACAAAATTTCAAATTCTCAGGATCAAGCAGCAAGCTTTCTAATGACGGGAGCATATAAAAATCCTAAGCGTTTTTAAATTTAGAGACTAAATTTGCCAACATCGGTTTTAACTCTTTTCTATTAACTATCATATCGATATGACCATGCTCTAATAAAAACTCACTACGTTGAAAACCCTCGGGAAGAATTTGTCTAACCGTTTGTTCAATGACCCGAGGACCAGCAAATCCAATTAAAGCATTGGGTTCGGCAATTAAAATATCTCCAAGACTTGCAAAACTAGCTGACACTCCACCCATGGTCGGATCGGTTAATACCACAATGAACGGTTGCCTGGTTTTAGAAAACTGCGCTAAAGCAGCCGAAGTCTTAGCCATTTGCATTAAAGAAAATAGCCCCTCTTGCATGCGCGCCCCACCACTGGCGGTGACACAAATCAACGGACAACCACTTTCTGTAGCCGCATCAACAGCTCTAACGAACTTCTCACCAACAGTCGCACCCATTGAGCCACCCATAAACGAGAACTCAAAGACACTTAAAATCACAGGATGGTCTTCCAAAGTGCCTTGAACCACGACCAAAGCTTCATTTTCGCCAGTCTGTTTTTGTGCTTGGCTAATTCGGTCTTTATATTTTTTAGAATCTTTAAACTTTAGCCGATCAACGGGTTGTAAGTGGGCCGCAATTTCAACCTGATGCGGCTCATCTAACAAAAATTCAATACGGGTTCGTGCACCAATACGATGGTGAAACTGACATTTAGGGCACACATGTTGATTTTTTTCAAATTCCAAGCGATACAATACCTCTTGGCAACCTTGACATTTTATCCATAAACCCTCGGGCACATCCTTTTTACGGGAAGTTTGTGAACGAATTTTTTCTGGGAAAATCTTTTTAAACCAACTCATAGACCTTATTCTCTCTTTGCTGTTTTAGAGAATATTATAACCCAAACCTATGTCAGTGAATATCTTTCCGATAGAAAAATGATTTTCAGGGACCCTAGGTTTAATCGCTGATTGAGCTTCTTCTGACTCGTTGACTGGTATTACTTCAGGAGAAATTGGCGTTTTCTTTTTTGGATGTAGTCCCGTTAGTGTTTCTATATGGGGAGGAGGATAAGAAAGATCAGTTTTAAAATCACTCATACACTTACCAGGCTCAGCTGAACGTCAGCTAACCGGGTCATCTTGCAAACCACCTCTACTAGACTCATTTGTGCTAGGAAACTGGGTAAATTCTTGTCTAACTTCAGGTGCAGGTGCCACTACAGCACTAATTTTAGATTTTGGATTAGTAACCCTGTCTGATGAAGAAGCGGTATTGGCAATGCTTGGTTTCTCCGGCCGTTGTACTTGGTTTTCAAACGTTCCACCGGTCATCCATAATAACGGATGATTAAAGGTATTTAATACACCACATCTGAAATTAACTACAGACTTAGTAATTTGTATTAGAAAACTATTTTTAGAAACAGTATTTTCAGAAACTTTTGAAGCATTTGAGGTTATTTAGCCCTGATTTGATCGAGAAAAATCTAGATAAGAAGCCAAAAGATCAGCCTTTTTGTCGTTTTTTGCACTAGAAGTATATAACTTCGAGGCATCAGCTTGATCATACTCAATAGGAGAAGCAAACGCGTAATCAGAGCCTTGTTCAGCAGCAACTTGTAGTGAACTAGAACCTAGAATTGTAGGCTTAGGAAGACCTGCTGCTTTAAAATACCTGTTATTTGGTAAACTTTCCAATCTTTGTTCAACCACCGAATTGATTCACATTAAATGTCACCGAAGGTAGCGAAAAAAACAATCGTTGACTCATATTAAAGGTAACCGAGGAGGTTACTGGAATGATGAGTCTGGAACAGAAGAAAGCTTACCTTGAAACGA
>Ga0247844_1002450_pt1 | contig 30317 bp, 26 predicted proteins | sample LaCtaG_FD_192421 | JGI IMG/M metagenome (GOLD analysis project Ga0247844, IMG submission 192421) | Freshwater microbial communities from meromictic Lake La Cruz, Castile-La Mancha, Spain - LaCruzMarch201714.5m_1 | ecosystem: Environmental > Aquatic > Freshwater > Lake | place: Spain: Castile-La...
GACCAAAACTACCTATTTGGACTTGTGATGAATCAAAAAATATAAACCCAAATCAATGTGTATTACAATTTTAACTATATTGAATCTTTATCTAAACCTGTCAACCTATTTTAGGTAATGACATTAAGACCGACAACGGCAAAACTCATCAAATCAATAAATTAAAAAACCGACTATGAAAAATCGAAAACCCACTTTGAGCCTCCTTGGAATTTTTACCTACTTCTCGCTCATTTTCACTACTGCTTATGCCCAGGAAGATGATGCGGGAAAAAGCGGAAAAGTGGAAGCAACTTACCTCAAAGAGACAGAACAATTGGCAAAAAACAGGCAACTCCAAAAGGCTTTTCAATCCATCGTAGCTCAAAATAAACGAAATCGGGAAGAACTCATTATGCTGACTGAGATTCCCGCCCCGCCGTTTATGGAAACCAAACGGGGCATTCGGTTTGCATCCATGTTGAAAGAAGCAGGGATTGATTCAGTGTGGACCGACAAAGTAGGCAATGTGATTGGATTACGCAAAGGCAAAAAACGCAATCGGACTATCGCTTTTGACGCCCACTTAGACACGGTATTTCCGCTCGAAACCGATGTAAAAGTCAAAATAAAAGGTGATACCCTCTTTGCCCCCGGCATTGGCGACAACACACAGGGCGTAGTCATGATTGTGTCGGTTTTGCGCGCATTGGAAGAAGCCAAAATAGAAACCGAAGCTGATGTATTGTTCATTGGCTCCGTGGGCGAAGAAGGTCTTGGTGATTTAAGAGGAGTAAAATACCTGTTTACTGACCCAAAAAGCCCGCGCATTGATTCATGGATTGCCATAGACGGCGGAGGAATGGACTACCTGAGAACCATGGGATTAGGCTCTTACCGCTACCGTGTAACCTTCAAAGGCCCGGGCGGTCACTCGTGGGGGGCGTTTGGTTTAGCCAACCCTCAGCACGCCTTGGGTTCGGCCATCCATTATTTTTCAAAGTCCGCCGATAAGTTTACCCGCACGGGGGCTCGTACCAGTTATAATGTAGGCAGAATCGGCGGCGGTACGTCGGTCAATTCTATTGCGTTTGAATCGTGGATGGAAGTGGATATGCGCTCCGAAATTCCCGAAAACCTCAACTTAGTGGATTCGATTTTAAAAGCATCGGTTCAGCAGGCGCTTCTGGAACACAATGCCATGAAACGCATGGGACCTACGCTTACGGTGGAAATCAAAAAAATCGGCGACCGTCCTTCGGGCGAATTACCTGACAATTTACCTCTTATTCAGCGTGCCATGGCCGCCGTCAGCTACTTTGGAGCATCTCCCAAAGTAGGTCGCGGTTCGACCAATTCAAATACCCCCATTGCCAAAGGGATTCCTGCCGTTACCTTAGGCCGCGGAGGAAAAGGGGGAAATGCCCACGCCCTCAATGAATGGTGGTATGATGACGAAGGCTACAAAGCCATTCAGGTGGCCTTGCTGACGTTGGTTTCGGAGGCGAAGATAGTCAATCCCTGATTTAAAATTGTTTTCGAGGGTTTAAGTGTTAACTCTAACCATTCATCATCATGTGTAAACTCACTTACATCCTTTGGCTTGGAATTGTTTTGTGTTCGTGCAAGCAAGAAAATGAAAACAAAAATGCAACCAACCAACTAAACGCAACACAAATCCCTACCTGTGCGCCAGAAGTAACGGACAAATTATGGTATTCCTCCGGCAAAAAAGCCCCTCTGTTCAGTGGTTTGGCAGGAATGCATTATGCGGTTTCTACCAAGAATACCGAAGCTCAACAATACTTTGACCAAGGACTGATGTTGTCTTTTGGCTTTAATCATGCAGAAGTAGCAAGATCATTTTATGAAGCAGTCCGACTGGATTCAACCTGTGCAATGTGCCGCTGGGGCTTTGCGTATGTGTCAGGGCCTAATTACAATGGGGGTATGGAGCCCGATAATTTCACAAGGGCGTACGATGCTGTACAAAAAGCAAAATCGTTTTCGGTATCATCCACCCCAAAAGAAAAAGATTTGATTGAAGCCTTGACGTATCGCTACTCCAACGATACAACTGTTGCCCGTTTGGTACTTGATTCATCCTTTGCAGCTGCCATGCGAAAAGTGTATAAAAAATATCCCGATGATGTAACCATCGCTTCTCTTTTTGCTGAGTCGCTTATGGATTTACACCCTTGGAACTTGTACAAAAAAGACGGAGAGGTTCAACCTTGGACGCCGGAAATTCTAAGGGCGCTTGAAAAAGGATTGAAAATAAATCCACGACATGTGGGCCTCAATCATTTTTACATTCATGCCGTTGAGATGTCGCTCCATGCCGAAAAATCCGTACCAAGTGCTGACTTGCTGCTTGATTTAGTACCGGGTTCGGGCCATTTGGTTCACATGCCTTCGCATACTTACATACGAATAGGTCGGTATCATGACGGGGTTGTTGCCAATCAAAAAGCCGTACTGGTTGATAGCTTATACACCGAGGCATGTCATGCAGAGGGCGTGTATCCGCTGGCGTATTATCCGCACAATTATCATTTCATAGCAGCATGTGCTACGCTTTGCGGAGAAACCAAAAATGCACTGGAGGGAGCCTATGCCACTGCTGCTCATGCTCATAAAAAACTGTTTCAGGAACCCGGATGGGCCACTTTACAGCATTATTACACCATTCCGTGGTATGTAGCAGTAAAACTCGGCTTATGGAATAAAATACGTCATTCGCCTGCCCCTGAAAAACAACTTAAATACCCCTCCGTGATTTGGCATTATGCGCAAGGGATGGCCTTGTTATCGCAAAGCAAGGCTTCTGATGCAAAGAAGCACCTTGCCCAAATGAAAACCATCATGGCAGATACAACGCTCAAAGCCTTAACCATTTGGGGTATCAATAGTGTCTTTGATTTATGCCTAATTGCCTCAAAAACATTGGAGGGGGAAATCAATGCCAAAGAGAGAAAATATGCCGCAGCGATTTCACTCTTGCAGGAAGCCGTTAAAATGGAGGATGCACTTAATTATAACGAGCCACCCGAACCCGATTGGTTCTTTTCGGTTCGGCATCATTTAGGGGCAGTTTTGATTGACGCCGGAAAAATTCAGGAAGCCCAAAAAGTGTACGAAAAAGATTTGAAGAAGTATCCTAAAAATGGATGGGCTTTAAAAGGGTTGATGAATGCTTATGAAAGAGTTGGCAACACAACGAAATATAATGACACAAAAAAACAATTTGATGAAGCGTGGAAACATGCAGATATCAAAATTTCGTCTTCAAGAATTTGGTAACAATTTCGTATGAGGAAGGCAGAAATTCCCTCGATTATTTCTCTATTTCTAACCAAAAACAAACTTCAAAAATGAAAAAAACACGCCCTTTCTGTTTCATTTTCTTCTTAATCGCCTTACAAACAATGGCTCAAACGCCAGAGGAAAAACTCAAAGCCCTCAATATCGAACTCCCGGCAGTCAAAGCTCCCATTGCCAATTATGTACCCGCCGTCAGGACAGGCAATTTGCTCTATTTGTCGGGAACAGGCCCCAGCGATGCCAATGGAAATCCGATTACCGGCAAGGTGGGCAGGGATTTAACGGTGGAGGAAGGGCAAAAAGCGGCCCGCTCGGTAGCCATTACACAAATCGCCGTTTTGAAAAAAGAATTAGGTGAGTTGAGTCGGGTCAAGCGCATCGTGAAAGTATTTGGTATGGTTCAATGCATAGACACGTTCACGGAACAACCCAAAGTCATCAATGGATTTTCGGATGTAATGGTGGAAGTATTTGGAGAAAAAGGCAAACATGCCCGCTCGGCAGTGGGTATGTCGTCTTTGCCGAGAAACATTGCCGTTGAAGTAGAATTGATTGTGGAATTGGAAGAGGATGTAATTCCTGCTAAAAACAAAAAGAAGTCAAAATGAAAAACTACCTACTACTCTGTTTAGTACTCACTTTCGGTCACGCAAACGCCCAGTTTTTCAAAAAAGACAAGGGCTTGGCGCATACATTCTCCATTGTAGCCCGTGACGAGAAAACGGGCGAAATCGCTGTCGGTGTTCAGAGTCATTGGTTCAGCGTAGGCACTTCAGTTTCCTGGGCGGAAGCGGGAGTTGGAGCCGTGGCTACCCAATCTTTTACCAATAAATCATTCGGAATCAGAGGGCTTGCGTTGCTCAAAGAAGGAAAAACTGCCCAACAGGCGTTGGATATTCTTCTGTCTGATGACACGGGTAAGGAAGTCCGGCAAGTCGGCATTGTGGATGCCAAAGGGAACGTGGCTAATTTTACGGGCAAAAACTGCGTAGACTTTGCAGGTGACTTGAAAGGGAAAAACTACGCCGTCCAATCCAACATGATGCTGACCAATGAGGTACCCTCGGCCATGGCAAAGTCGTTTGAAGCCAATGTCCAACTGCCTTTGGCGGAGCGCGTTTTGGAAGCCTTGAAAGCAGCTCAAAAAGTGGGCGGAGATATTCGTGGCAAGCAATCGGCGGCCATTTTGGTCGTAAAAGGTGAAACAACGGGAAAACCGTGGGATGAAAACCATTTAGTAGATTTGCGGGTAGACGACCACGCTGAACCGTTGGTTGAAATGGAACGTCTCTTAAAAACCCATCGGGCCTACGAGCACATGAACAACGGTGATTTGGCCATTGAAAACAACAACATGACCCTGGCCATGCAGGAATACGGAACGGCAATGAAAATGTTTCCGAAAAACCTGGAAATGCAGTATTGGACGGCCATCACGTTAGCCAACGGCGGCAACGTACCAAAAGCCGCCCTGATGCTGCAAGCCATCTACGCCAAAGAACCGAACTGGCGAAAAATGACCAAAAGGCTGCCCAAAGCAGGGTTACTGAGTGTCGGAGAAAAAGAGTTAACGTTGTTATTGAAATAGCCTTCTCCCGGCTGATGTCTGTACCGGTCGGGAGAAGGCTATTAATCTGATTTACAACAAATTGGAAACCAATCGAATTATTCAGCGTGGCTTTTGCTTTCTTTCTTCGCTTTTTTATCTGCTCTTTTTTCCATCAGATTTTTTTCAGCTTTCTTTTTGTCGCCTTTGGGTCCTGCTTTTTCTTTTGACATAATTGATGGTGCGTTATAGTTTGTTGTAAGATACCCTTTTTAACGGACAAATCACGAACGGCCGAGTAAATCAAATAATAGTTAGAAGTCATTTGAAATAAGAAAAACGATAATTTTCAGGGTCGGGGTGTTATATTTCGTAGTAGTACATAAAATCACTCATCATTTACCTTCATCAACCTAAACTGAAATGACAAAAAGTGTATCCTTACCCATCTCAACTATCCTGGTGCGTACCCCCGTTGGGATGAAAAATTTTCGAGCCATCGCTTTCTTACTTTTATGGTTGGCCCATTCCGCAGTTGTTTCCGCTCAGGTAAAAGCCCTCTATTTTGGAGAATTAATTGATGGACTTGGCAAAAAAATAACAAACGCCGTGGTGATTATCAATGCCGACCGAATCGTGGGAGTCGGTAAGGAAAAAGAGTTGATTGTCCCTACCAATGCAGAAATCATTGACCTGAGGGAATATACGGCCATTCCGGGGTTGATTGATGCTCATACGCACATGACCTATTATTGGGATAAAACCCGTCCCGGCGACCCTTGGAGCCAAGGACGAACGGTGCAGCCCGCCGTCAAAGTATTTTTAGCGCAGGAAAATGCAAAAAAATCCCTTGAAACAGGCGTAACCACTGTACGGGACTTAGGTGCAGGCGACAACATGAGCTTTGCCATGCGCGATTTAATAGACAGAGGAGCCATGAAAGGCCCCCGAATGTTTGTGGCGGGACAAGGGTTAAGCATCGGCCGCGTAAAAGGGATAGCTGATGTACAGCAATTTGCCGAAAAACAACTCGCCTTAGGAGCCGACTGGATCAAACTATTTGGCTCTACCGGCAGCGCAAAAGATGTAACGGGTTTTCAGACATACAGTTACGAAGAAATGAAAGCGGCGGCCGAGGTGGCTCATAAAGCAGGAAAACGTCTGGCTGTTCACTCTTACGGTCCCGACGGCGCCAAAGCGGCCGTAAAAGCCGGCGCCAACACCATTGAGCACGCCACGGATGTAGACGACTCCACCTTCATAGAAATGGCACAGCGTGGAATTATCTACGTTCCCACCGTTGACCATAATCGTTATTATGCGGCACACAAAGAAGAATATGGCTATGACTGAACCGCTGTATTTGGGTTAACTCTTTTTGTAAAACGAAATTTTGAAAGCCTCAAAAAAGCCGTGAAAGCCCACGTAAAAATTGCCATGGGGTCCGATGCCGTTTTTACGGGTTTCGGCGAAAACACCCGTGAATTGGAATGGTTTGTCAAAGCAGGAATGACTCCTGAACAAGCCTTGCAAACCGCCACCACGACCGGTGCCGAAATGCTCGGCAAAGAAAAAGAACTGGGCGCGATTGCACCCGGGTACTACGCCGACATCGTGGCCGTGAAGGGAAATCCACTCAAAGACATCAACGTCGTCATTCAGCAGGTAAAATGGGTGATGAAAGGCGGCAAAGTTGAAATTGACAAAACGAAAGCACCGAAACAATAAACGCTATTTTCATCAACAACCCCGAACTGAAATGTTAAAAAATGTATCCCTAGCCATCGCAATCGTCCTGCTGTTGAGCACCGTTGGTTTTCGTCCAAACTCCAACGCAACTACCTCAAAACCAGCCCCCATCAACGTAGAAGAGTTGACCATTGCACAAATCCACACTGCCTACAAAAAAAGCTCCTTTACGAGCCAACAGCTGGTAGCGGCTTATTTGGAGCGTATCAATCAATTTGATACCCAAATCAACGCCATCACCACGCTCAACCCGCAGGCGATGGCAATCGCCAAAGCGTTGGATGAAGAATATAAAAGGACGAAAGTGTTGCGACCTCTCCACGGAATTCCGATCATTGTTAAAGACAATATCAATACCAAAGGACTCGCCACCACAGCGGGCACCTTAGCGTTGAAAGATTTTGTGCCTGCCGAAGATGCTTTCATTATTGACAAATTAGCGAAAGCAGGTGCCATTATCATTGCCAAATCCAACATGGCCGAATGGGCATTCACGCCTTGGCATTCGTTCAGTTCTACGCACGGAGCCACGCTCAATCCCTATAATACGGAGCATGTTCCAGCCGGTTCGAGCGGGGGCACAGGGGCTTCTATAGCTTCCAATTTTGCCACCATTGGCCTTGGTACCGATACGGGAAACTCTATTCGCGGTCCTTCTTCTCACTGTTCATTGGTAGGGTTCCGAACCACATTGGGATTAATCAGTCGTGCGGATATCGTACCGCTCAATTTCAGAAATGATGCCGTGGGCCCTATGTGCAGAAGCGTCGAAGATGCCACTCGGGTGTTGGAAATCATGATAGGCTATGACCCCAATGATCCCATTACCAAGTATTCAGAAGGCAAGACTCCTCGAAATTATACGCCCTTTCTCCAAAAAAACGGACTGAAAGGTGCCCGAATAGGCATCTTGCGTGAACTCTGTGAAAATGCCCCTGCGGCCTCTGCGTTGTCCAGCAGTAATGGCATGGCAGACCCGGAAGTCAAAGCCTTATTTGAAAAATCCATTTCTGATCTAAAGGCCATGGGTGCGGTCATCATTGACCCGCTCACCATCCCTGATTTTTCAAACCTCCGAAAAGACGTGGTATGTTTTGATTTCAGAGGGGATTTGGAAGCCTACTTGGCTAAGTATGTCAAAAATGACACCATCAAAACCTTAGAAGACATTGTGAGAATAGGAAGCAAATCGAAGTCGGCCGAAGCCCGGGTTAAAGCCCTTCTTGCCGTCCGAAACCCCAACTGCCCAGATGTCTACACGGCTCCCCGGCGGATTGCTTTTCGGAAAGCCATTGAAGACAAAATGGATGAGTTGAAATTAGATGCCATCATTTATCCGACTTGGAATAATAAACCCGCCAAGATCAACACCTACAACGAAGAATTGAAACGGGTAGACTACTACGGAGACAACAGCCAAATCATTGCCCCGCACACTGGCCAACCCGCCTTCACCATTCCGATGGGCTTTACGACGGGCAACTTACCCGCTGGACTTCAGTTTTTGGGTAGAATGTACGCCGAGCCTACCTTAATCAAACTGGTTTATTCCTACGAACAAGGAACAAAGCACCGAGTACCGCCAACCCTTAAAAAGTAAACACAATAAAAAGCTGGCTAAGTAACCCTCTTGATTGGTCTGTATTTTTATCAAATTTATCAAGTTATTGGTTTGGATTTTTGTTATTTAAGAGTATGTTTAAATTTTGCAAATCACTAATAAACAAAACCTTGCGCGTGGGAGTGCCTGTCCAGCGTGGTGCGCGTAAGGCTTGCGCGGGGAGCATTGGACAGGCTGCCCTTTTCTTTGCTTCGTTTCTTTTGGGCAAGCAAAAGAAATGAAGGGGCTCACCAAATGAAATTTTTCAACATTACCAATCCGAAGCAGAAAATTTTTGAACATACTCTAAGTTAAAAACCCAACATCATTCATGAAAACCTCCCTCCTATTCTCCCTTTTCTTGGTCATAAACCTCGCCTTTGCCCAACGCCCCGACTTCTTAAAAAAAGACAGCATTCAATCCTCTTTAGACGGAAACGTGCAGGTGTTTTACTTCGATAAATCTACCGTAACTTCGCCACAACCTTTGGTCGTAGAATTACACTCATGGAGCAATTCGGCCGATTCTCAAAAAGATATGGTAGCGGCGCAAGCCCACGCCAAAGGTTGGAATTACATTTTTCCCAATTTCAGAGGTGTGAACAATCACCCCAAAGCCTGTTGTAGTGAGTTTGTGATTGCTGACATTGACGAGGCCATTGACTGGGCCTTGAAAAACATGAAGGTAGATAAAAAGAAAATCTATATAGTAGGCAACAGCGGTGGAGGCTACGCCACCATGTCCATGTACATGAAGTCACGGCATAACATCGCCTCATTTTCGGCTTGGTCATCTATTTCAGACTTGTCAACTTGGTATGTTGAGTCGGTAGAACGAAAAAACAGGTATGGCCCCGAAATCGTCAAATGCACGGGCGCAGGTGAGGTATTTGATGCCGAAAAAGCCAAAGAACGTTCGCCTTTCTATTGGAAAACACCCCTTAAAAAACGCAAAAAAAGTACCCTACAAATCTACGCAGGCATTCACGACGGCTATACGGGTTCGGTGCCGATTTCACACTCAATTAATTTTTACAATAAACTCCTGACCGACGCCAACGAAAAAGATAAAGCGCTTTACGTTTCAGAAGCTGATGCAGCCACAATGCTCAAAACGCAGACTTTCCCCACGCAAAATCCAGCCAAAACCATAGAGAATCGAGCTATATTGTATCAAAAAACGTCCAAAAAAATCACGTTGACGATTTTTGAAGGAACGCACGAAATTTTGAAGAATGCGGCGTTGGATTTGATACCAAACACCCATAAACATAAATAAGAAAAAGCAGATAGCTGAATTATTAACAAACAATTGATTTAGAATAGGGTTATTTTACGTGACATTTCCCATACCTTTGTTCAGAAAAAATAGGAACAAGAAGCCATGATTTACCCTTATCCAGTCACGATCAGCGTACTGATGGCCGTTTTTAATACGCCATTTGAGTTGGTAAAACGAGCTATTGACTCCGTTTTATGCCAGGATTTTCAAGACTTTGAGTTGATTGTTTTGGACGACGGCAGCGACGAAGTATTGGGACTCAAATTGCTCCAATATTGCCAACTCCACCAAGCGAAAGTAACGTTTTTGCGACACCAAAACTGCGGACAGTCCCAGTCCATCAATCGCGGGGTAAAATTGTGTCATGGAACCTACATCGCCATCATTGACTCCGACGACGAATACAAACCCAATCATTTGTCGGCGTGTTTAAATGAAATGCAGCACACTGATTTAATTTCTTCCTCTACCGAAACCATTGTCGGTAGCGAAGCAGATTACTACGTCCCAGACAAATACGATTATGAAAAAAATATTCACGTGGATGAATGTATCCTTTTTGCGACACTTTTTGGTAAAAAAGAGATATTTGAGCGTCTGTCATTTAAAAATATGTACGCCGCAGATGCTCACTTTTATGCCCAAGCTTCTTTGCTGTATCGAGTCAAAAAAGTGAACCTCCGCACCTACATTTATTACCGAAATATAACTGACAGCGTCACGGCAACGCTTAAACGAAATCAGCTTTTACGAGAACAATCATGATTTGACGAATTTGATTCAGCGATGCTCTTCCCCGATATTTCTCTCCCCACTCCCTGCAATCTCATCTGTGCTACCCTACTCACGGGCGTTTATGATGTCAACCGAAACGAAGCCATTGACGAAGATGATTTTTCACGAATCAAAGACTGGTACGATTCCATCGTGAAGCTTTCACTGAAAGGAGTCATTTTTCACAATACTTTCTCTCAACAAACGGTTGAAACCTATCAAAATGAGCAAATACGCTTTGTGACCGTTGACTACGATAAACAACTGAATGCCAACGTATTTCGGTATCTGATTTATCAAGAATTTCTGCGGAGGCATTCCGATAAAATAGAAAATATTTTTGTCACGGACATTTCGGATGTAGTGGTGGTTCAGAATCCCTTTGTCCAGCCGCTCTTTTTGGCCAACCCCGACACCCTATTTTGTGGCGATGAGCCAGAGACATTGGACAACGAATGGATACAAAACCACTCAACCCATCTCCGAAATTCAATGCGCGGCTTTGCCGATTATGAGCAACAAAACCAAAAAGAAACGCTTCTGAATTGTGGTATCATCGGCGGCCATGTAGAGGTGATGAGGACTCTTATGGACAATTTAGCCTACATCCACCGCACCTACACCGTCCATAATCAAACGCCTTATACCCTCGATATGGGCGCATTTAACTTCGTGGCGCGTACGCAATTTGCTCAACGTTTGCAGCACGGCACTCCCATCAATACACGCTTCAAAGGATATGAGTCCCAACGCACCGATTGCTGGTTTCGGCATAAGTAAAAATACATTGGTACCCAAATAAATAACCCATCGGAGCAGGAAGCCCATTGATTTCGTAAATTGTTATTGGTAGATTTAGGCCAATAACAATTTAGCCAAACTAAACCTGCTCTATTATGAAAAAATGTAGCCTTTACTTCGCTATACTTTTAGTTTTCAGTCATTTATTATTCGCGCAATCTCCAAAACCTCCAACCTCTCCTACCATTGACCCTGCCTTATACGAAGGCATTCAATGGCGGGAATTAGGTCCCTTTCGCGGGGGGCGCTCCTGCACCGCCACAGGGGTACGGGGCAATCCCAACCTGTATTACATGGGAACCGTGGGCGGTGGCGTTTGGCGCACCAACGATGCAGGCCAAACGTGGGGAAATATCACCGACGGTTATTTTGGCGGAACCATCGGTGCCGTTGCCGTGGCCGAAAGCGACCCCAATGTAATTTATGTGGGCGAGGGCGAACAAACCTTACGAAACAACGTAGCTTCGGGGGCGGGCGTATGGAAATCTACCGATGCCGGCACCACTTGGGAAAGCATCGGTTTACTTGATTCCAAACACATTTCACGCATTCGTATTCACCCTAAAAATGCCGATGTGGTCTATGTGGCAGCCATGGGTAACTTGTGGAAACCCAACGAAATGCGGGGTATCTATCGGAGTACCGACGGCGGACAAACCTGGAAAAAAATCTTGTACATCAACGACCAAGCGGGTGCCGCCGATTTGATACTTGACCCCAACAACCCCCGCATTATGTACGCCTCTACCTGGAACATAAAACGTAACGGCTACCGCATGGACAGCGGCGGGCCCGACTCTAAACTCTGGAAAAGTACTGACGGCGGCGATACGTGGGAAAATCTTTCTGGCAAACCGGGAATGCCAAAAGGTACTAACGGCATTATCGGCGTCACTATTTCTCCCAAAAATTCCAATCGCGTATGGGCCATTATCGAAAATCAGGAAGCTCCCGGCGTCTATCGGTCAGACGATGCCGGCAAAACCTGGACACGAATCAACCAAGACCGTGCCTTGCTCCAACGGGCTTGGTATTACTGCCGCATCTATGCCGATTCGCAAAATGAAGATTTAGTCTACGTGCTGAATGTGAGTTACGGTATTTCTAAAGACGGCGGCAAAACCTTTGAATTAAAAAACGCTCCGCACGGCGACCACCACGACCTATGGATTGACCCCGACAACAACAAACGCATGGTGATGGCCGACGACGGCGGTGCTCAGGTTTCCAACGACGGCGGAACTAATTGGACCACCTACCACAACCAACCTACCGCGCAGTTTTATCGCGTCTCGACCGACAATTATTTCCCTTACCGTATTTATGGCGCTCAACAAGATAACTCAAGTGTCAGAATTCCGCACCGCACGGGCGGCAATGCCGTGACTGAAAAAGATTGGGTGGCCTTGTCCATCGGTGAGAGCGCCCACTTAGCGCCCGACCCGTTGAACAGCGAGGTGGTCTATGGCGGTGATTATAAGGGATATATGACCATGCAGGACATTGCTACGGGGCAGGAACGCTCTACCAACGTCTATCCTGACCTGCCGGCCGGTGGGGGTGCCGAGACGATGAAATATCGTTTCAACTGGAATTATCCCGTGTTTTTCAGCCCGCACAATCCTAAGAAACTCTACGCCTGTTCCAACTACCTGCACGTCAGTTACAACGGCGGTGAAAGTTGGGAAGTGGTCAGCCCTGATTTGACGAGAGCCGAGCCCGAAACCATAAAATCGTCGGGCGGGCCCATTACCCAAGACAACACTGGAGCCGAATACTATGCCAATATTTTTGCCGCCGCCGAATCACCCTACACCGAAGGAGAAATCTGGACCTGCTCAGACGACGGATTGGTACACGTATCTACCGATGCGGGGAAAAACTGGAAAAACGTAACACCGCCCATGTCGCCTAAGTTCAACATGGTCAACGCCGTAGAAATCAATCCCTTTGTGAAAGGCGGGGCTTACATTGCTGCCACTTCCTACAAATTCGGTGATTATACCCCCTACATTTATAAAACCTTGGATTACGGTAAAACGTGGACGGTGCTGACCAAAGGCATTCCCAAAGACGAGTTTGTACGCGTGGTACGAGCCGACCCCAAGCGGAAAGGATTGCTGTATGCCGGCACCGAAAAAGGCGTTTGGGTGTCTTTTGATGACGGCGAAAATTGGTTGAAATTACAACTGAATTTACCCCCCGTGCCTATCCACGATTTGGCTATCAAAAATGACAACCTCATTGCCGCCACCCACGGGCGCAGTTTTTGGCTCATTGATGATCTGACGCCTTTACAGCAACTTACCACAGAAACCGCTTCCAAAGAGGTCATTTTATACAAACCTATGTCTTCGTATCGCATGGCGGGAACCAACCGACGGGATGCCCGATTGGCGGGAGAAAACCACCCCAACGGCGTGCTGATTCATTATTTTATCAAAAAAGCCGACGAGAAAGCCGAAGTAAAACTTGAAATTCTGGAAAGTGACGGTGACCTGATCCGTGCGTTCAGCAACAAAGCCAAAGAAAAGTCCGACCAATTGACGGTCAAAGCGGGCGGCGGGCGTTTTGTGTGGGATATGCGCTACCCGGGGTATAAAACATTCCCGGGCATGGTGTTTTACGGTGCGCCCAATCTGGGGCCCAAAGCAGTACCGGGCAAATACCAAGTCAGACTGACCGTGGACGGACAGACCCAAACGCAGGAGTTTGAGATCCTGAAAGACCCGCGCCTCAAAACTACCCCAGAAGATTATCAGGCCCAATTTGATTTTTTGATAAAAGTCCGCAATAAGGTATCGGAAGCCAATGAGGGGGTCATTAACATCCGAAAAATCAAGGAAGATCTGGCCTACTTAAAAAACAAAATGGGCAGCGACGAGAAAAACAAAGACCTGAATGACGCCGTCAAAAAGTTTGAAGAGGAACTCAAAACGATTGAAAATGACATTCACCAAACCAAGAATATGAGCGTACAGGACCCTATCAATTACGGTATCAAAATCAACAACCGCCTCGCCCACCTGATGATGGAACAGGCGCAGGGCGACTACCGCCCCACCAAACAGGGGGAAGAAGTACGGGAGAAAATATCCAAATTGGTGGATGAAGAATTGGTGAAACTAAAAAACTGTGTGGATAGCAACCTGCTGCGCATCAACCAAATGGCGAAAGAGAAAGGTGTGGTGTTTGTGAATTGATTTAGAAAATGAAAGCAAATCGTCCTAATGTTCATTAAGGCAGTACGACGATTTGCTCTGTTACCTGCAGGCAGCGCCTATTGAGTAAAAACTTTCCTAAACCAAATGAAAACTCTAACTTTTACCCTTCTTCTTAGCCTTATCTGGAGTGTTGGCTTTGCCCAAAATGCTCAAGGCAGATTGAGAATTGACAGTTTAAAGCGTCAATTAACTATTGCTAAGCACGATACAAGTCGTGTACTTATTATGGTACAATTATGCAATAGTTACCGTGTTCCACAACCTGATTCCGCCTTGTTTTTGGGACAGCAAACAGTGAAATTGGCGCAAAAAATCCATTTTCCAAAAGGAGAAATTCAGGCTTTGGCTCACATGGGTCGAGTGCAGTTAGATATAGGAAGTTTACCTAAATCATTGGAGATTCAATTTAGGGCTTTACAAATTGCGGAGGACAATCATTTACCAGCAGAAAAAGCTTTGCCACTCGGTTATATTGGCAGTATTTACTTTACATTAGAGAACCATCCGAAAGCAATTAGCTATTACCGACAGGCGATGGTAATTTATGAAGCAAATCATAACTACCCACAGGTGAGTACGCAAAAAATGAATATAGGGAATGCCTTTGAGAAAATAAATCAATTGGATTCGGCACTCTATTATGAACAACAGGCATACGAGGAAATGCTTCGGGCGGGAACCGACATTAACCCCATTATTTTCAGAAACTTGGGAAACATTCAGGCCAAATTGGGCAACAATCGCCTTGCCATGGATTATTATCAAAAGAGCTTACCGCTAAGTATTGGACGAGTCAAAGCGATTGTACTGAATTTAATGGCTAAATTATACCAAAAGGAAAATCAACTTGATTCAAGCATTTATTATGCGCAAAGAGGGCTTGATGAATCCAAATTAACTAATTATAAACAAGGTATTTTAGATGGCAGTACCTTATTGTCCGAATTATACGAAGCCAAAGACCTAATTAAGGCGTTCTCCTATCATAAAATTGCAGCGGCAGCCAAAGACAGCCTGTTTGGCCCCAAACAACTTCAAGCCCTGCAAACCATCGTGGTGGAGGAACAAGTACGTCAGCAGGAAGCCGAAGCCCAACGGGAAGCCGAAAGAGTGGCCTACCAAACACAATTAAGGCAATATGCTTTTTTGGCGGGTTTGGGCGTACTTTTTCTGATTGCGTTCATCCTGTATCGTACCAATAAACAACAAAAGAAAGCCAACCATTTGCTTCATCGCCAAAAGGAAGAAATCAACCTTCAGCGCGACAAAGCCGAAAAAGCCCTGACCGAACTCAAATCCACCCAAGCCCAGCTCATTCAAAAAGAAAAACTCGCCTCTTTGGGCGAACTTACGGCGGGCATCGCCCATGAGATTCAGAATCCTTTAAATTTTGTCAATAATTTCTCTGAACTCTCGGTTGATTTAGCCCAAGAACTCAAAGAAGAAGTAGAAAAACCAAATATTGATAAAGAACTGGTGAGTGATTTGGTAGGTGATTTAGTACAAAACCAAGAAAAAATCAATCACCACGGCAAACGCGCCTCTTCCATCGTCAAAGGCATGTTGGAGCATTCCCGCACCGCCACCGGAGAGCGGCAATTGACTGACATCAACCAATTGGCTGACGAATATTTGCGTCTCGCTTACCATGGTTTAAAAGCCAAAAACCAGGACGGTTCGACGATTCGATTCAATTGTGAGTTAATTACTGATTTTGACCCAAATCTCCCCCAAATTGAAATCATTCCGCAAGATATTGGGCGGGTCTTGTTGAACCTGATCAATAATGCTTTCTACGCCGTCAACGTCGGCAGCGTTCAAAACGCTGCCGACGTTAATTACTCACCAAAAGTTATCGTCCGTTCTCAAACCCTTGATAACCAAATCGTCATTCAAGTCAAAGACAACGGCACAGGTATGTCAAAAGAAGTACAGGCCAAAATCTTTCAGCCCTTTTTCACCACTAAACCCACGGGCGAAGGAACGGGTTTGGGTCTGAGTTTGGCGTATGATATTGTTACCAAAGGGCATGGCGGAATAGTAGAAGTGGAAACGACAGAGGGCGAAGGGACGACGTTTACAGTTAAATTACCTATTTCAACCCATAGCTAATGAATACACGACAATTGACCTACCTTTTATTTGGAGCAATGTGTCTGTCTTTTGTCGCCTATTCCCAGCAATGGGATATGAAAATCAAGGCTTTAAGTACACAATTGACAAATCATCCTACATATCCCGTATATGATTCGCTGCATTTTTTGGTAACCGAACACTACCTGCAATTAACTCCGCAAGAGCGAAGCGGCATCCGAACTCTCCTTGAAAAACAGGCAAAATCGTCCTCCGTAACTCTTTGTACACGCAAAGAAAAAGGGTCAAAAATCACCATCAAAGGCAGGCTATTGGATGTTCATCAAAAACCTATTTCTCGTGCCGGATTGTACATTTTTCACGCAGACAACAAAGGTTACTATGCCCCCACAGACTCTGCGCTGAAAAAAATGAATGAAGCCGATCCACGACTTTTCGGCTTTTTAACGACGGACGAGTTAGGCAATTATTCCTTCCAAACGGTTCGGCCCGCAAGTTATCCTAACAAGTTCAACGGACGGTTTATTCCTCAACACATTCATATAAACTGTACGGCAACGGGGTATAAAAACCTCAACATCCAAATGGTCTTTGAAGATGACCCCGCTATGAAAGATACGTATTGGCAGGAGTGGGCAAAAAAACAGAAGTATCCGGTCGTCAGGTTACACTACGACAAGGACAATCGTTTGTATGGGATTTGTGATTTGACTCTAAACCGATAGGCATTGAGAAAAACTACATCTATTCTATTAAAAACCAAGGTCGGAGCAGTTCAAAACTACCCCGACCTTGTCATTGTCTTTTTGGCTTCTACATTTCTACGGGCATCACATTATCGTCCGAAATTCGGTCAATCAATTTGTTGTAAGGATCAATCCCCGCTTTTTTCGGCTCCCCTTTTACCGTAAATTCAAGCGTATGCTCGCCGGGAGTAAGCCAGTGCTTTTTGAGATACAGCGGCACTTTTTTCTTCATGCCTTTCGTGTTTTTACCTTCTTCGGCAAAAATACCGATGTCAATATAATCACGTCCTTTGCCGGTACTTATCTCTTTACCCTGCTTATCGTAGTAGAGTTTTTTGCTTTGCACAGTCAACTTCACCTTGTATTCGCCGGCTTTGCCTTTGGTAGCCTCCGCTTTGGTAATGCGGTTTTCATACAAAGCTATTTTTTCAAAACTGTCTTCGGCAAAATACTGCAATGAATCCGGCACTACTTTCCGCAAAGCAGCAAACCACTTGCCCGAAGTCGGATACGGCGGTTTTTCCAGAAACGCATTTTCGTTGGCAAAGTCACTCAGGGCTTTATTCATGTTCTTTTCGCCAATCAGGTCCTGCAAAGCGTAGAGTACCAAGGAGCCTTTGTCGTACCACACATAAGAACGACTGTCGTTTTCGAGAAGTGTTTCTTCAAACTTACTCTCATTGGACCGTCCGCGCAGGTAAGCATCCAGGCAATATTTAAGGCGATTTTGCATCGCATCTTCACCGTATTCCTTCTTCAACACCATCAGCGAGGAATATTCTGCCATCGATTCTGAAATCTGATTGGCACCGCGTGTATAACTCGGACAGATCTGATGTCCCCACCATTGGTGAGCTACCTCATGGGCAGTCACGTAGTAGGCATAGTCGGTATCATTTGGGTCAGAGAAGTCGGCCACCCAACCAAAACTCTCTGTATAAGGCACCGTGTTGGGAAACGACTGCGCAAAGCCCGCATACCTCGGAAACTCAATAATTCGCATTTCACTGTACTGATAGGGCCGATAATTGACGTGATTGTACGCCAAGGCATCTTTTACTCCTTTCATAAAATGGTTTAGATTCTGATCATGTCCGGGATGATGGTAGATGGCAATTTTAATTTCCTTGCCATCGGGCGATTTCCAACTGTCTTTCTTCACCACATAACGAGCCGAGCAAACGTTAAAAAACAAGTCCATCAGCCCTTCCTGTTTATAGTGGAAATAGCGTCGGCCTTTGTCAGTCCATTCTTTTTGAAGGTAGCCGGGCATGATGGCAATTTGATCGGGTTCGGTACTAACTGTGCCTTCAAAGGTAACCAAATCAGCATCGTCGTTAAAAAGCAGGGTACTCAATCCAAAAGCATCGGATTGGGTGGGCAACGTATATTTCTTTTCAGGAAGTCCATACTTTTTGCGATACTTATCCGAGTCAATTTTATCGCCCCCATAGCCCATGGAAGGAAAAATTTGAAGGTCAAAAAAGGTACCGTTTTCGACGATTTCACGGCTTAAACCACTATTCTCAAAACCTCGATTCTCGGCCCGCAAAACAATTTCCATTTTTACGGTGTCGCCGGGCTGAAGCGTTTTGGGAAGACGATAGATTTGGTATTTCAGGTCTTTATCATCCAACACAAGCTTTGGAGCGACATCGTTGATTGTCAATTTTTTGATGTCGGTATGAGCAATGGGACTCCCCATGTTAAGGTGCAGAGAATCAATTGGTTTTTGGCTTTTGTTCACCAACGTAAATACCCCTTTGGCATCGCAAGCCCGTTCACTTGGGAAAAGGTCAATGTTCACCTTTACGTCAATCACCTTGGGCTGAGGAATACGTTCATATTTTTTATATTTCTTTTCGTAATTGGCCCCCAGTTCTCGCCCTTCTTCAATGCCCACGTAGTTGTTCAATATACTTACGTTGTAATAAATATACGAACTTGCACCCAGCCACAACACCGTAAAAAGCGTGGGCCACGCATACGATTTGCCGCTGAGACGCTGCTTCATCAATTGCCAACGGGCTTTGAAAGCATCTTCAGAACCTCGGTTCCAAAACAAATTACCTACCACCAAAAGCAAGGCACCCAACGCCAGCCAGTTGAAATGGAACCAGAAAAGCGGTTTGGCAAAATGACCAAATCCATTCATGTCAGAAATCCGGTAGTTGGGGAAATAGCTAAAAAAGAAGAGATTGTAATTGATTTCAGCAAAACTTTGGATGCTGCCCAACATAAACCAAAGGCCGATGGTGAGAATATGACCCAGGAATTTTTGGTTTACCAAAATGTGCATAAAAAAGGCCAACATCGCCAATTCAACGTATTCAGGAAATTCAATCAGGTAGAGATCGGTGAAGTATTTACCAAACTCAAAGTTGAAATACCCTTTGACAATCTGATTCGTTACCCCGCTCAAAATCACCAAATTAGCCAACACAAATCCAACCAGCACAATGGCCAAAAACTTGGAGCCGTACACCATCCAGTTGGGTACAGGCAACGAATCAGAGATAAGATTGTATTTCACCGACTTATCCCGATGAACCACTTCTCCGGTATAGAAAATCAAGATAATGTAGACAAAAAGGCCATAATTGAAATCTTTGACCTCAATCATGTAGTAAGTCAAGGGCAATGAGGGCGTGCCGAAGGTAGGAAAACCGAACCAACCATCCGTAAATAGGAAAAACAACGCCCCAACAATGATGGCAATAAAATACGGATCACGAATAATCTGTATAAATTCCAACCACGCCTGACTGAACATTTGACGCATAAAAATACTGCCCGAATAAATTTTGTCGGCAACGGGTAAATCCGCCAGTGATATACGGGTGGTTGGACGCTCTTCGTCCTTTTGTTTTTTCCCCAGCTTTAAGGAAAGAAACTCCTGAAAACTAAACCGATACAGGACCGCAAAAAAGACCAAAAGTCCCAACCCCATCCATATCAGGCGATTATACAGCAAGTTGCCCGTCAGTGAAGCCGTAAGCGTGTTTTGTTCAAAAGGAGTCCAGTATTTAGTGGCGTTGTTGAATGTTGTCAGCCCAAAAGGGTCAATTAAATCCACGAGGTTTTTATTCTCCAAATCGCGGGTCAATACCGTAGAAAGCAGATAAGCGATCAGCAACAAAATCCCTCCCGAATAGATAATAAATACCTTACGGGTAAGGGCTACCAAACTAAAAAACAGACAGCCGGTAAAGAGCATATTTGGCACAACAAACAGCAAATAAGGCTGCAAATGATGCCACAAATTGACGGGAGCAAAACGGTTGGCATTTTCGGCCAGCCCCAGAAGCGGCCCTAACCCCCCCCCGGCCAGGATACCAACCACCATACCGAAACACACAAACAAAAGTGTGACAAATGACCCCAAAAACCGCCCTAATAAGTAGCCTTTTTCGGTAATGGGAAAACTGAAAAAGTAGTCTTTGGTACCAAATTCCACATCACGGTAGATGGGTACACCCATGATGGCCGAACTTATCAGGCTGGCAAAAATGGAGATAATAATCAGCATCTGAGAGATGGCGTAGGGCGAATTAAGATTGGCTTTTTCGGAAGCCGGACCGCTGCCGTAAATGATGTTCAGAAACATGAACAAAAACAGCAATGCAAAGTACAGGTAGGTCGCTGGGCGCTTGAAGCGATATTTTAATTCAAAAAGGAATATTTCTTTGAACATGGTTGTAGGAATTAAGGGGGTTGAGTATCTTACAATTATTGATAAACAGGCAATAAGTAGTATCTAGCAAAAACTACACTGCCAATCCCACCCGTTTTGTTATTTCGGAGAAATAGACGTCTTCCAAATCAGCAGTGGCAAGTTCAAAACTGCTGAGCGGTTCGTCCGAAATAACCCTGATTTGTGTTTTACCCATTTTCAAAGACGTAGAAATAACCTCATAATTCGTCCGATAATGTTCCAATTCCGCCTTCTCAATCATTTTTTTCCACACCTTACCGCTGATTTCTTTCACCAAATCGTTCGGATTTCCCTGCGCAACCACTTCGCCAAGGCAAATAATGGCCATGTCGGAACACAAATTAGTGACATCTTCCACAATGTGAGTGGAAAGAATTACAATCGTATTCTCACCGATTTCGGAAAGAAGGTTATGAAAACGATTCCGCTCAGCAGGGTCGAGACCGGCGGTCGGTTCATCCACAATAATGAGTTTGGGATTGCCCAATAATGCTTGCGCGATGCCAAAACGTTGTTTCATTCCGCCCGAAAAAGTCCCTAAATTCTTTTTCCTGACTTGAAACAGGTTCACTTTTTGCAACAGCCCTTCCACAATTTCTTTACGTTGTTTGGCATTTTGGATGCCCTTCAAACTTGCAATGTGGTCAAGCATGGTTTCGGCCGTTACTCGTGGATATACCCCGAATTCCTGGGGTAAATAACCCAACAATTTGCGAACTTCTTCCTTCTGACGGAGCACGTCTAAATCGCCCAGAGTCACGCTGCCGTTATCGGCTTCCTGAAGCGTAGCGATGGTCCGCATGAGCGATGATTTCCCTGCGCCATTAGGTCCAAGCAGTCCAAACATGCCTTGATTGATGGTCAACGATACGCCTTTTAGAGCATGTACTCCATTCGAGTACGTTTTAGAAAGATTGTCAATAATTAATTTCATAAGGTATTGGCTTGATGATAGTTAAGAGGTAATACTGCAATAAACGAGAAATCGGTTAGTTTTTCATAGAAAGAAGGGTTAAAAATGAGGAATTAATTCGTAGGATTCACAAAATAGACAATTTTACAGAATTCCCATTATCTGTACTTATTTTCTTTTTCAGGCTTGTGCATAAACGCATTTTTACCGCCGTGGCAAAAACCACCAACACTATTGATTAGTTGATATAAGTTTAATATCTAAAATTCAAAGCCTTACATTTACTTATCTGCCTTATATGGTTCAATAAAATAATTTCACAAAAAGTATCAGGTAATTAAATTTTATATTGGAAGTAGGGGGACACTTTCTATCGGTTGTCTTTAAAGCAAAGGCATCAACAAGCCGCCTTCTATACAGCTATGAAAATTGTAAGCTTACTTTTGCTCACGGGATTTCTGTGTGCCTTCCGCACCAATGACACTCCCCATCGAACCCATTTTCCCGAACCGCCGCATACGCCCAACCGCTTATTTTACATTCAGCGAAGCAACGATGCGAACACGGTCATGTACGAAGCCAATCTTCGTTCCGACAAAAAATTGAACCCCGAAACGCCCCTCAACGTATATTGGATACGGTACGCTGAACGGGGTCAACGCGAAGATCTTTCGGCTTTGCAATGGCAACTGGCTTATGGGTACAAACACCGAGATTTGGGAACTGCCGCCAATTATGTAGAGATCAATCTGAACGCCTTTAAGAAACGTTCGATTTTTGTGGCAAACCACGAAGGCAAACTCGTGGCATTTACCCAAATAAACGGCGAAAAAGCCGCCTTACAGAAGGTTTTTGTGCAATTAGCCTCCAATGGACTCATTCCCAAAGTACATTCCATCGAATTGTTTGGCTTCGATTACACCAAAGAAAAAGCCGTCTACGAACGAATCCTAATTCAGTAAACTCGACTCAAATTCATTCGCTCTCAATTCGTAATTCCCATGATTTCTATGCAGTTTGAACAAGACTTGCAGCCGCTATTGCTATACGCTGCCCCTTTGATTTTTATCTGTATTGCCCTTGAATATTGGGTAGTACGCCACGACCCGCATCATCAGTATGACCACGATGACCTAAAGGTTTCGGTTGGAATTGGTATAGGAAGTTTGATTATCAATGGCTTTTTTAAAGCTTCCATCGTCGGTTTGAGTTTGTTTTGTTACGAAGCCGTTCCCTGGCGTTTGCCTACGGATTGGTGGACGTGGATTCTTGCTTATTTGGGCATCGATATTTGTAATTATTTTGCGCATTACATTGCTCATAAACAACGCATTTGGTGGGCAACCCACGTAACACACCATTCATCTGAGCACTTGAATTTGGCCACTGCTTTCCGAAATTCATGGACGCAGCACATCAAAATCATTTTCTTTTTACCCGTTTGGCTGGCTGGGATTCATCCGGTCGTTACGTTTACCTGCTATCAGATTGATTTGCTGTACCAGTTTTGGATACATACCGAGGTCATCCCTAAGTTGCCGCGCTGGTTTGAGTCTATTTTTGTAACGCCTTCCCATCACCGCGTACATCACGGAAAGAACGAAGCCTACCTTGACAAAAATTTCGGCACTACGTTCATCATTTGGGATCGTTTGTTTGGCACGTTTCAGGAAGAAACCGAAAAACCAGTGTATGGCTTAACCAAGCCTGTGGAGTCCAAAAATGTTATCTATCTGAATTTCCACGAATGGCAGGCTATTTTTCGGGAAGTACGTAAAGCGAAATCGGCAAAGGAAGTGACCCAAATATTGTTTGGGCCACCGTAGATTTATTTGAGGCAACAGTCGCTTAGTAAGGTCTAAAATGGTTTTCTTTGCATTTTAATTGAGGTAGACTTTACTATACAACAGCATTACAATGGTTGAATTACTCAAAACCCAAATCGGTCGTTTACGCATTCTTGCCTTTGTGGAAGGGGTTTCCTTTCTGGTGATATTATTCGTGACAATGCCCCTGAAATACTACGCTAATATGCCGCAACCCAACAAAATATTCGGAATGGCTCACGGCTTGCTGTTTATTCTGTACGTATTGGCCGTTGTTCAAAGCAAAATTGAATACAATTGGCATTTCAAAAAAACGGCTTTGGCTTTGCTCGCTTCCATCATTCCTTTCGGTACATTTTGGGCCGATGCGAAGTTGTTTCGGGAAAAGTGACAGATGAGTGTAGCAGGTTGAGGGGCATCGCTGCTATATTGTATTGTCTCATAGGTGTAAATGATGATACGAAGTTGTTTCTATGATTGGGTAGGTTTGATAAAATTATGTTCTTACCTGCTGTAAAAACCTCATTTTCGCAAAATCACAAACTCTACCCTGCGGTTTTGTTGGCGACCTGTTTCGGTGGGTATACACATTAGAATAAGCAATTGCAAAGCCATCTTATGTAATTATTCATTATTTGGCTTAATTGTGATGCTATCAAAACTGGTATACCCCACAACAGAAATACTTTTATAACACCCCAACGTGGTCTTCTTTTGAAAGTAAATATTCTAGTATTGAAGACATCTAAAAAAAAATCAACAATGTCTAAAAGTAATTCAAAGCCTCCTTCTTTTAAAAATTCAATGAATAGTAGAAACCAGCCTATGTTGCGAAATATTTTTAATATTAAATCAAGTTTCGGGCAATTATTAGATAATGCGCTTTCAATTCCTGAAAAACTATAAACGTTTCCGAGTATATTGAAAAAAAGAATTAAATATTCTAAAGCGAATCTACCCGCAATTGCTTTTCCCAATCCAGTAATTAATAGGGAAAATTGGGCAATCACCAGCATGATAATAAAAAAAGTAATTACAATGTAGCCCAAATCTAAACAGCTTGAATTCAAAAAACTGTTAATTTTATCGAAAATGGCCATAAATAGTCATTGTGATTGAGAACTATTGGTTTTAGTGGACATTAAAAACACTTTTAGAAAGTTGGCAGGGGCCATTTTTAGATTGAATCCTGAAGCAACCTCCTAAATTGAGTTTGGCTTAAGTATGGTACTCTCATCAACGTTGTTGGTAGAGTCTGCTTGGTGCTTTCTTGATTTGTTAGTCGCTCTAATTGCCTTACTGCCATTCGTTTCTTTCTTCTTACGAGACCTTATCTCACTAATATCAAAAGTTAGTAGTTCATTTGACATATATCCATGCCTGATTTCGCCATCATATGTAACAGCTACTTTGTACCAGTGACTTGTAGAATCTTTACCCATAACTCTCAAAGAGTCACCATAAACTATTGGACCTAATATAGTACCACTTATTGGAAAGTCTCTTACATATGCGCCTTCAGCAGGCTTTACATAACCTATTTGATTCATAGGAATAATTAATAAATCTGCATCTTTGGGTTTATTTACTGTTTTAATGCCATAATACATACAAGCAAAAAAAATAGAAGGCAGCAATACTACCATTGGCTTATTTACTGGCCATTTACCAAAAAGCACTTTGGCCATTGCCAATAGTAAGGATAGTGAAATAAATCCTAAAACATAGCCCCAAAGTGTTGGAGTTGGAAAAGTCGAATAACGACTCCATCCCCAAAACAAAGCCAAATAAATACAAGCCACCCAAATAATTTTTCTTTTGATTAGCTTTTCGTAACCCTCAGTCGTTATTTCTATGGGTATATCCTGAGTTTGGGTTTTCCCCTTAGGAGTAGTGTATGAAAACACTAACTTTCCTTCATAAATAGCACTATTCTTTAACGTTTTATCCCTACTGGGATTGATGATTACATTGATACTCTTGGGTAAATCTTTCTGCTCAATCTTATCAGATGATACCTGAATCCACGGTACACTTGGCTTAACGGTGGCGTTTAGATAGCCGCCGCCACCATTTTTGATAATGATGGTTTGTGTAACTTTTGAAGATAGTTTTACGTCCGACAGTACAATCTCTTGCAGTTTTTCATTGGTAGTGCTGTTGATTATTTCGATAATTGGCGTACCCTCTGGTGGAAAAATTCCCCCGCCGCCACCATTATCAGTAATAATAATGAGGTTTTTCTTTTTTATAATTTCATCTACAGTTTCATTCGTCAACTTGTGTTGCTTGGCTTGCTTCAATACCTTCTTTCTGTTGGCTTCGGTTATAGTATCTCCCTCACTAAGAGTTTCTACAAGTTTTTCCAACTTTTCTTTAAAGGCTTTTTCTAACTTTTCCTTGTATTGCTTTTCTTTTAATGGGTTCTGCAAGGTTTTTACGCCATTTAGCAAGTTTTTACCGACTTGTAGTTTTGGTTTATCTGTCACAAACTCTTTCTTTATATAATCTTCAAGATCGTTATAATTTTTCTCATCATAAGAACCATAAAGTTCTATGTGTAAGACATCGAACCAAGTAAAGAGATTTGTAGCTTCTTTATCACGGTCATATTGATCAATGATTGTTTTGAGTTTTGGAAAGTCTTTTGCCATCTTAGCCTTCTACTTTAATTGCGTTAAGATTTTTAATTGCGTTGTTCAAGTCTTTTTCTGATAAGTTACTTTTTCTGTCAATCTTCACCACGATTGATTTATTGTTAGTTACATCTCGGGCAGTAACGGTAAGCATTCCATCTGCCGACATATCGAAAGCGGCTTCGATTGGTGCCCCCTTGGGTAAAGGCTTATCTATTTCTAACGTCGCTTCCTGAATGATTGTAACATTTTCAGGTTTTTGGCTTTCACCTTCTGTAATTCTGAAACGAACACTCGTTTGGTTATCTACCCTTGTAGAAAAACGTTCAGTATTGGTATTCGGAACTTTTTGCCCTTTTTGCAAAATGGGAAAAACCTCTTCCTCATCTCTCTCGTTGAATGCTATCGTACCGAGCGTATGCGTAAGAATATCTCTTACTTCTAAGCCCCCGCCCAAAGTCCCAATCGGTTTTTGGTCAGTCAGTCCTTCTTCTATCCCCGTTAAACTCGCTTGGATAGCTGCCCCGATAGCTACGCACTCATCAGGGTTTATTAAATCGGTTCGGACTTCTTTGCCGCTGATTCGTTCCAACATTTGCTTGATCATGGGCATTCTGGTTGAACCCCCTGCCAACAGAATGGTATCTATCTGGTGCCAACTCAAGGGCGGATTGCATTGACGCAACACATAACCGCAATGAGATTCGACAGTGGACATTAGCGATGCCGTCATTTCTTCAAATTGCTCTTTTGTCAACTCTATTTTCAAAGAATTTTCCTCTGTTTTGATGATCAATTTTGTGCTATCTTTTGAAGACAACGCCCGTTTGGCTTTTTCAGATTTGATTCGCAAATCGGCCATGGCTTCCTTTTGGTCACGAGGGTCTTCTCCATACTGATTAATGAACTCTTGGGCGATGTAGTCAATGATTTTATCGTCCCAATCCTTACCCCCCAGTTTATGGTCACCGTCTGTATTGATTACATCAATGATTTTTTTGCCCTCGTTTTTTATATACAACACTGTGACATCGAATGTGCCACCGCCCAAATCAAATACAAAAACCTTTTGAGATTGATTAGAGGCATTGGTCACTCCATAAGCAATGGCGGCTGCGGTGGGTTCGTTGAGTACCCTCAAAACATTCAGCCCTGCTATTTTTCCAGCATCAATCGTGGCTTGCTTTTCGGCATCGTTGAAATAAGCAGGTACTGTAATGACAGCATCTGTTATGGGTTTGCCTTGAAAATAGGTTTCAGCATCTTTTTTGAGTTTTTTGAGAATAAAGGCAGAGATTTCCTCTGGGGAGTACGTTTTACCAAAAAAAGTGTATGGTTTAAACGTATTGTAATTTTCTTCTTTACGTACCTCCTCTTTGTTTTTACCCATTTCACGTTTTACGAAGGACACCACCGAATCAGGCGAAAGCTCGATTTGGTCTTTGGCAGACTGTCCCACAATCACATTGTCTTTCGATTCAAAATAGACAACCGAAGGGGTAATACGCTCACTTTGGTCATTGGGAATAATTTTTGCCTGCCCAAACTCATCTATGTATGCTACTGCTGAGTAAGTTGTACCGAGGTCAATTCCTATTGTAATGTTGTTAGAAGCCATGTTGTTATGAATTTTGCGGTGGGTTATTTTCTGAAATTTGTGTATATTCTTTCACGTAAATTTCCTGTTTTCGTAAGATGCGGTCGCCCGCTTTGAAGCCTTGCTTGGCAATCCGAAGGATCATTAAGTGTTCTGCTTCGACCTCAGTAGCCTCCTTACCAATCACTTTCTGAAAAGCACGGTCATAATGCGTTACAGTAGGTTCGGTTATTTTCTCTACATCGTTACGAAACATAATCTCCTCTATTTCATCTTTGAGTAGTTCTAACTCTATATTCAATTTATCATTATTATTACTAAAGCGATGCTCTATTTTCTCCACAGAATCGTATAACAATATGAGGTCTGAGAGCAATCCATCTTTGATTTTGCGAAAAACGCCCACTTCAAACGTTTCTATCTGCTTACTCATTCGTTGGATTGTAGCATCCTTGATACCCTCTTGCTCGGTACGAAGTGCCAAATCTGTCTTTAGACTTTCAATGAGAGTATCTATTTGGTTCGGCTGCACTTCTTTTTCCTGTGGGGTATCTACGGGTGCTTCTTCATATAAATCAACTAAATCAACGGGCGGCTGTTCCTCCAGAACCTTCTTCTCTTCTATTGACTGAGGAGGTTGTTCTTGAATAGGTGTCTGTTCTTCTGGGAGCTCCTTTGCCTGTTCGTTAGTCATTGATTTTTTCGGATATAAAAACTGGAAATAAGACTTGAATACTTTTATTATTTGATGTAACGACATTGTTCTGAGGATTTAGTAATTAAATTAAACTTGTAAATCATCCTATTCTGCATTTTGACCCAGCCACGAATAGATAGAATGAAGACAAAAGACACAACGCTCTCAAAGATGGATGGTACAAACGAGGTAATTGCTTGCCAAAATGTAAGTGACAACTTGTAGGATTGCATTGTCATAAAGATTTAAGATGTAGAATTTGCTGTATAAGGATTTAATATAAAGTTCACTACCAATTACCCCAATATTCCAACACCCCGCAACTCACTTCTCACCAACGCTGTATTTTTTCTCGCCAACGCTGCATTTTTTCTCTTGGATAACTTTTTTTGAAGTTATGTTGATTTTCATATAGATTTGGTTGCCAAAAAACCTATTCTGATGACTATTTTTGGGGTTCGATGCTTGTTTTGTTTATGGCTGATTAGTGGATTTTCGAGGGTTAGTTGGGGACAGTATGCTCCGCCCGCTGCCGACAAGATAGAATATGCCCAAGAGTTGGAACAAGAAAGCATTCAGAAAAAAGACTCAGCCATACTGGCAAAGGCATATTACCAATATGGCAAAGCTTATAATGCCGTGGGCAACCACCTCACAGCCCAACAGTATTACATGAAGGCTTTGCGGATATTGACCAAACGAGGCGATTCTTATGAATTAGGACAGGTATATATGCGCTTGTCGGATTTGGAGTGTCAGCAGGAACATTTTGAAAAGTGTATCGAACATGGACATACAGCGTTGGATATTTGTAAGCACATCCGCTCGGAGAAAGGTATGATGATTGCCTATGGATGCCTCAACAATGGCTATTCGAAAATCTGGATGAGTCAACACAATAGCAACCGCCAACACTTCCTTTGGGATACGCTTTGGTACTATACGCTTGCTAGCAAAAAACTGGTCTACAAACTCAAAGATTCGTTGGCAATGGCCGAAATAAACCTTAGTATTGGTAACCTCTATGCCCACGACCATGACCGAAAAGCATTGACATACTTGCAGCGCGCCAGAGAAATCTTTAAAAAAAAGAGAAAAGTTTTTGAATTATCTTCGACTTGTATCACCTTAGCCAATTGCCATTTATCTTTTGGAGAATCAACAAAGGCTTTCGATGCTCTCCAAGCAGGAGAGCGGGCGTATCGGCAGATTCCGAATGAGAGCCTTATGGACCGTAATTTTTTGCAGGCTTATATGAACTACTACCAAGCCACAAATAATCCTCCGAAAGCATTGGAGTACTCCGAAAAACTACGGGCTTTAGAAAAAAAAATCCTGCTGACTGACCGCCAGGGAGCTATTAGCCGCCTCAACATCGAATACGAAACCCATACAAAAGACAACCAAATCAAAAATCAGCAAAATGAGATACGCCTCCGTACCGAAAATGAAAGCAACCAACGTATTTTCTTGACTATAAGTATTGGATTGTTACTATTAGCAGTGGCTGCAAGCATAGCTTTTTATAGGCTTTATCGTAAGAACCAACGTATCAGCTACCAAAATGAAGAATTGGTAAAGGAGCAAAATCATCGTGTTAAGAATAATTTGCAGGTCATATCAAGTTTGTTGAACCTGCAAGCTCGAAGACTTACCGATGAAAATGTTCAAAAAGTGATGCGTGAGAGTATAATGTACCCCGATTTTAGGACAGAGTTTATAAGTGGAGACTTATTATCTTTATCTTAAAATAACACAAAAATGGGAAAGCGTATCAGACGTAATTACGATGAGAGTTTCAAGACAAAAGTAGT
>Ga0247844_1002458_pt1 | contig 30258 bp, 18 predicted proteins | sample LaCtaG_FD_192421 | JGI IMG/M metagenome (GOLD analysis project Ga0247844, IMG submission 192421) | Freshwater microbial communities from meromictic Lake La Cruz, Castile-La Mancha, Spain - LaCruzMarch201714.5m_1 | ecosystem: Environmental > Aquatic > Freshwater > Lake | place: Spain: Castile-La...
TTATTATTTCCTGTTTTGTGTACATATTTATCATGTCTATATAACGTAATTTGTATCACGTTATCATAATTATACTGGTACACTTTTCAGTTAATAGGTGGTATACTTTTCAATTAATATAAACAATCATTCTTTCAGTAATACCCAATTGATCAGCAGCTTTGGCACTATTACCTTTACTAGCAATAAGCGCATCCATAATGATTTGTTTCTCCATTTTATCTAAAATAATGTCCAGCGTACCACTTTGCATTGTCTCGGTAGAAGCAGCGGTTTGCAGCGAAGCAGGTAGATTATTGGTTCTAATTACTTGATCTGTACTCAGAATGCAAGCCCGCTCAATACAGTTTTCCAATTCACGGATATTTCCTGGCCAATGGTAAACCATCAATGTATCGATTGCCGATGCAGTAATACGCTTGATATCTTTATTGTGACGCTTATTAAACTTATCGATAAAAAAGTCGGACAGAATAGGAATGTCATTTATTCGCTCACGCAATGACGGTATATACACCGGAAAAACGTTGATCCGATAATACAAATCCTCCCTGAATTTATCATTTGCAATCAAATCCTCCAAATTGCGATTGGTGGCACACAAAATCCGTACATCCACTTTTATGGATTTCGTACTTCCCACGCGCTCAATTTCACGTTCTTGCAACACTCGCAGCAGTTTCACTTGTGTAGAAGTAGGAATATCACCAAACTCATCCAGAAATATCGTACCTCCATTTGCAGCTTCAAAGCGTCCTATTCTCATATTGGAAGCACCTGTAAATGAGCCCTTTTCATGCCCAAAAAGTTCACTTTCAATCAAACTTTCGGGCAATGCTGCACAATTGACTTTTATAAATGGTTTATTTTTCCGAAGGCTGCTATAATGAATCGCATCCGCCACCAGCTCCTTCCCTACTCCACTTTCGCCGCGAATCAGCACAGTGGCATCAGTGGAAGCTACACTTTCTATCAATGAAAAAACCTCATTCATCTTGCTCGAATTTCCCTTAATCTTGTCAGGATTAATTCTATTTCTAAGCTCACCTCTCAAATTCTTATTCTCGTTTTGCAATTGCTCCAGTTCCTCTGCATATTCCTGACGCCGCCGCATGGTACGACCAACCATCGAACCTACAATTTTGAGCAAACGCATATCGTATTTAAACGACATTTCACCTTGATTTACCTTGTGAAAACTCAATGTACCAATGATTTGGTCTTTATATCGAATAGGCGTGCAAATAAACAACACATCTTTGCCATCGATTGACGTTGGAGCGTGCGTTAGATTTAGAAATTCCACCGATTGTGCAATTTTTGGAATCTGAATTGTTTCACCCGTTTGAATGACGCGTCCAATAATACCATATCCTATCTGATAGATCGCCTGCTTCTTTTCTCGCTCCGTAATACCGTAGGCACCTTCAATTACGATATTAGAATTTTCCCTATTCAGTATGGTAAGAATTATCCGCTCAGCATTCAAATGCTGTGCTAAAATTGTCATTACCTCATCCAAATTAATATCTTTATTGCTTAATAATGAACTCAGTTCGAGCAAGAATTCCAATTCTTTAGCTCCATAACAATCGGGCTTGTTGTACTTACAAATTGATTCCATAACAATTATATTTCAAGATATACGACACGTTTTATGTTATATAGCATACTTTACGCTACAAAAGTACTACTTTTTACAGATATATGATATTTTACTCATCCATATTATATCATAAAAGCAAATATTTAACTTGTTTTGGTGATCTAATATTCAAAAAAAGATTGGGTGTACACACTTCTAGAAAAATATCGGGAATTCTTTGTTGGAATTCTCCTTATTAATAAAAAAAATATTTTAATATTAATCTGAGAAAAGTCTCACTTTATAATTATTTAGTCAACACCAAAGTGTCATATTGAAATTATAACAGTCACTCATCTTACATAAATACAAATAATAGATACATAGAATACCAATTTGTCAGAATACAATATTTACAATTGATACAACTATAAAACAATAGCATTTTATAATTAAATACCGTACTTTTGCATTATATAGATAGCATTTGTAATCAATTACTATCTTTATAATGTTGTTATTGTAAATATGACGACATTTTGACATTTTAAAAAACAATAAAGCCTATGTATTCACTAGTAGAACAAAAAGAAACAGTAAACAAATGGATGGAACGATTTGGAGTTCGTTTTGGAGTGTATAAAAACAATATCTTCAATGAACAACTCTTTCCATTTGACGCAATTCCAAGGGTAATTTCACACAAAGACTGGTTAGAAATTGAAGCGGGATTAATTCAGCGAGTGAATGCATTAAATCTTTTTCTTGAAGATATTTATAATGCAAAGAAGATTGTAAAAAGTGGTATTATTCCCGAAGAATTTATTTATTCGTCTAAAGGATATTTGGCACAATGCGAAGGAATTACGCCATCAAAAAAGATTTTTGCACACATTTCAGGTATTGACTTGGTGCAGGCAAAAGATGGCAAATGGTTTATTCTGGAAGACAACTTACGTATTCCGTCGGGAGCTTCGTACCCGATGATAGCACGCACAGTGACACGTAAAATATCGCCGGAAACTTTCAAGGAAAATGATGTTTACGACAATAGAAATTATTCCAATATGATTCGCAAAGCAATGGATTATGTGAATGTGGATAATGGATTGGAAGTTATATTAACTCCTGGCAGATACAATTCGGCCTATTTTGAACATTCATATTTGGCCGAAAAAGCGGGAGTGGTATTGGCTTATTCGGATGATTTGGTGGTTGAAAATGATATTGTTTACTATAAGGGATTGTATAATAAACGTGAAAGAGTAGGTGTGATTTACCGTCGAATATCGGACGAATACCTTGACCCACTGACATTTGAAAGTTCATCAATGTTGGGCGTACCCAACTTAATGCGCGCATATTCCAAAGGTAATGTGGCCATTATGAATGCTTTTGGCAATGGAGTGGCCGACGATAAAGGCATCTATTACTTTGTGCCAAAAATGATTGAGTATTATTTGGGTGAAAAACCTATACTGATGAACGCTCCAACTTATTTACCCTATTACGAAGAGGATAAAAAATATATTCTGGAAAATCTCACCAAGCTGGTAATAAAAGATGTGTCTGAAGCCGGTGGATATGGTGTAATGTTTGGCAAAGATATGAATGAAGCGCAATTGGCAAACATAAAATATCTGATTGAAACAGAATCGCGCCGCTGGATTGCCCAAGAAGTGATTGACTTTATCGACCTTGACATTGTGGAAGGCGATGGAAGAGTGGCACGAAAAGCAGACTTGAGGGTTTTTGTGGTTTGTGAAGCAGAAACTCGGGTTTGGAGAAGTGGATTGACACGATACACTCGAGACCCAACTTCATTTATTGTCAATTCGTCGCAAGGTGGAGGCTTTAAGGATACTTGGGTAATGAAGAAATAAGAGCCCCCTCAATCCCCCATAGGGGACTTAAAGACCAAGTTTTTAATGTATTATTAATTTAAAAAATAAAAAGAGGATGGAAACAATGTATAAAACTAAAACAAACCACAGTATTTCAACCGCAAAGGCAACTCGTTTATATTGGTTGGGACGTTATGCCGAACGCGTATATATAGCACTGCATCAAATACGTAAACATCACGACTTGATGATAGATGAGGATGAAACAGCTTACATTTCATTTTGCAACAAAATTGGTATTGAGAATAAATATCAATCTTCAGTGGACTTTATGCATAAATATTTATTTGATGACACAAATCCAGATTCGGTGTTAAGCATGTTGGAATTGGTGAATGACAATGCCATTTTACTGCGCGAAGAAATTACAAGTGAAACACTGTCGTACATTCAAATTTCTATAAGCTACATGAAGAATATTGAGGATAAAGGAAAAACAATCAACGAATTACAAATTGTGACAGATTATATGTTAGCGTTTTGGGGTTCTATTGAAGAACGTATATTCAGTTCACAAATTCGTCATGCCATAAAATTTGGCAAATACTTGGAATGTATGGATTTACATCTACGATTTAATTATCCATTTGAACGAATTGAACAAATTTTTAATCGAATGATGGAATCTATTGATAAAGAATATTACATTTGTGATGAAATAACGCTTTTACAACTAGAGGGACAAATAACTTTTGACAATTATAAAGAGTATAAAACACTCGCGCTACTGAACCATTTGTTTTCTCCAAAGAACTAAAAAATGATACAATTAAGGTATAGCTATAAAACGAAAATTACTTTTAGTGAGAATGTACATTTTCATCATCTGTTACTTCGTTGTACGCCCAATAATTTTGATTCACAACAAATTAAAGAAAAGAGGATTACGATACTGCCAGCTGGTGAAATTAATTTGGGTACGGATAATTTTGGGAACATATTGCACAGTGTATTTATTGCTGAAGCGCATAACTTTGTGGAGTTTGAATCGTCGGGTGTGGTGCAACTCACCAACTATCGGATTGAGGAAACTTTGAACCGCTTATATTTGTATCCATCTAAGTTTACTCAGCCAACACCCAATATTGATGAATTCTTTAATAAGATGAAATTACAATCGATAGCCACAACGGCGGAACAGGTAGCCATTTTGTCGGAAAAAATGCAGAAAACCATGATTTACGTTCCGGGAATAACCACCGTACAAACCACTGCATCGCAATCATTGGAGATGAAGAAAGGTGTTTGTCAGGACTTTGCGCATTTGCTCATTTCGCTTTGTCGCAAGGCGGGCATTCCGGCACGTTATGTTACCGGATTTATGCAAGGCGAAGGATTTACACATGCTTGGATTGAATTTTACGATGCTGGGTTTTGGTATGGTTTTGACCCTACGCACAATCGACAGATTGATACTGGTTACATAAAAGTGGCGCACGGACGTGATTATGAAGATTGTGCCATCGACCGTGGCAGTTTTAAAGGTTTGGCACAACAAAAACTGGAAGTATTTTTAAAAGTAGAACAGCAACAATGATTAGAACAATAATTTCTGAAGGACTTCCGGTAGATGAGAAGTTGATAATTAGAAAAAACATAATTGAAGGAAAAAGTGGCGGTAAAAGAATATGTATTGTTACCGGCACGCATGGAGATGAGTTGGAAGGGCAATATGTTTGCTTCGAATTGATTAGATGCCTGAAAGAAAATATTGCTTATTTGAATGGGACTGTGGAAATATATCCCGCATTGAATCCACTCGGATTGGACTCGGTAAAGCGTGGCTACCCAACCTTTGACCTGGACATGAACCGGATTTTTCCCGGCGACCCTCAAGGACATTTGATAGAAAGTATTGCGCACCAAATTGTGCAGGATTTGAAAGGAGCCGACATGGTGATTGATATTCACTCCAGCAATATCTTTTTGCGCGAAATGCCTCAAGTACGTGTCAATGTGCAAACCGCTGACAAATTGGTGCCTTACGCTCAAATGCTGAACATCGATTTTGTGTGGGTGCATGATGCCGCCACGGTGCTGGAATCCACATTGGCACATTCACTCAACGTAATTGGCACGCCCACTTTGGTAGTGGAAATGGGAATTGGCATGCGCATTACCCGGGAATACGGCGACAGATTGATTGACGGCATTATCAACCTAATGGAGAATATGGGAATGTGGAGCGGGCCAGTTTCTGAAGAAATATCTACACCGCAACTTTCCACCAATGGCGAAGTCAGTTTTATGAATGCTGATGCTTCGGGCATTATTATTCCATCGGTTTCGCATTCCGTAAACGTAAAAAAAGGTGATTTGCTTTGTCAGATTGTAGATCCATTCGAAGGTATTGTGCTGGAAGACGTGCTTTCGCCCGTTGATGGTGTGGTATTTACACTTCGCACTTATCCTGTTGTGTATGAGGGTTCGTTGATTGCTAGGATATTTTCGGAGAAAGCCCACTGAATCACCCGAAGGGGGACTTTAAGACCCGTACTTGACAAAAAACATAAATATATCAGTTTCTAGAAAACAATTTAAGTTCAAAAATACAATATTAAAAACCTTATATAAAATGTCTTATTCCCCCTTCGGGGGTTAGGGGGCTATTCAACGAATGAAACAAGAGATACTTTTCAGCATGAAATCGCCTTACCGCGATGAATTTAAAATACAGGGTTTTCGGTTTGGCGAGGGAGAAAAATCGGTGGCAATAGTAGGTGCTATGCGTGGAGACGAAGTGCAACAGCAGTTTACTTGTTCGCAAGTAGTGAAAAATCTGATGGAACTGGAAGAAGCAGGATTAATATTGCCTGGACACGAGATTTTGGTAATTCCTTCGGCCAATCATTTCTCAATGAATATCAACAAGCGTTTTTGGGCAATGGACAACACGGATATCAACCGCATGTTTCCAGGTTATAAAAAAGGTGAGACTACCCAGCGCATTGCTTCAGCGGTTTTTGATAGCGTAAAAGGTTATAAGTATGGCATTCAGCTGGCAAGTTTTTATGTTCCCGGCGAATTTATTCCTCACGTGCGAATGTTGAATACTGGTTTTCAGGATCATGTATTGGCTCAAAAGTTCGGTTTGCCCTATGTTTTTGTTCGCGAACCCAAACCCTACGATACCACTTTGCTGAACTACAATTGGCAGGTTTTCGACACACAGGCGTTTTCAATTTATGCTGGCGACACCAACATTATCAACAAAGAATCGGCCAAAATTGCGTGGACATCTATCCTTCGGTTTCTTCACAAAACGAATATCATCAAGCACAACATGCACGATGGATATAATTCAAATATCATATCGGACAATGACTTGCTGTCTGTGATTTCGGACCAACCGGGAATTCTTTACAGCCAAAAAGATGCTTGGGATGAAGTAAAAAAAGGAGATACCTTGGCCAAAATACTTGATCCATTTACGGGCAAAGTGCTAAGTGAAATCATTTCACCGATTGCAGGAACCATTTTCTTTGCCCACCAAAAACCTTTGATTCACCAACACACAGTGCTGTTTAAGATTATTTCGTATTGAGGAGTTTTTAGACGCTGTCAGGTATAAATACACTGACAGCTCTTTTTACGTCATAATTTCAACTTTGATAATTTATGACTGAATAATCTGATTAATATCACTTTTTCAAAAAACTCTTTACCGTTTTCAGAAAAATCAAGACATCCAAGGGTTTGGTCAAAAATCCTGCTGCGCCGGCATTCATCAGTTTTTCAATCAACATCGGCATAGCATTGGCACTTATGATTATTACTGGAATTGTTTTTGTTTGTTCATTGTCCAACAGTTTTGCCAACACCTCGCTGCCTTGTATGTCTGGCAAATCAAGATCTAGCAGGATTAAATCCGGTTTAAAATCGGTCACAAATTTCACGGCATTGGCACCAGTCATGGATTTAATAAAATTGATTTCAGGGAGATAATCCTCAATGATTTCTTCAACCAATTCTATATTCAAAATATTATCTTCGATGTATAAAATTGTTCCCGTTTTTACAATTTGTTTGGTGTAAGCATTAAAGGTTGGCTGATTATTATTAATAAAATCATTATTTTCAACTCCCAACTCGTTAGTATGTTCCTTGTTCTTCTGATTTGGTTCCAAAGGATTCTTCTGATTTTTGGTTATCGGCAATTCAATCCAAAATGTACTTCCTTCTCCGCAGACACTAGTGACATCAACTTTACCACCCATTACATCCATTAGTTTTTTTACCACGGTAAGCCCAAGTCCAGTTCCTTCTATTTTGCTTCTCTCGGCACCAATTCGTTCGAATGGTTGAAAAAGTTTTTTGATATCATCAGTACTAATACCCATTCCGGTATCGGTAATTGAAATCCGGATAACCGAATCTTCATGACCTTCACTATGAAACAGTTCTGTTTTTATTGTAATTAATCCCCCTTCACTACTGTACTTTATTGCGTTGTTGATTAGGTTTAAAAAAACTTGTTTTAAACGCTGGTTATCCGCCCACACATACATTTGGTTAATCGGCGAACTCAATAAAGTGAGTGTTTGATTTTTTTTAATCGCAGCAGGATAAACAACATCAAGCATTTGATTTATAGCTACATTAAGTTGTACTGATTCCAAAACAAGTGGAATTAGGCCTGATTCAATACCTGAAATATCGAGTACTTCGTTTATTAAACCAAGAAGATGCCTGCCACTATTCAATATATGATTCACTCCTTTTTTGTGAGATACATTTAATTCGCCCATTTCCATTAATTGGGCAAATCCAAGAATTGAATTCATTGGAGTACGAAGTTCATGACTCATGCGCGACAAGAACTCGCTCTTGGCTAGATTTGCTTTCTCGGCTTCGTTTTTTGCCGCTCTAATTTCTTCCTCGGCCTGTTTGCGGTCAGTGATATCTAATGAAACAACACCCAGCAATGGCTCTTGATTTAACAGGGGAATTGCAAATTTTTGTGTTTCGTAAAAATGTATTTGTCCATCGGCGTGTTGAAGTGATTCCTCAATTTTCTCATAACCCAACTTAACTACCCTTTTATCGTCAGCCATAAGTTTTTCGCCAAATTCATTCGGGAAAATGTCGAGCATATTTTTACCCAACCATTTAGAAGCTCCAAAAGCATCATCCATGTATTGATTTACATATAAAGTTCTGCCCTCGTGGTCTTTCAGAAAAATAACTGCTGGGATATGACCCATAAACAACGAAAATCTATTCTCACTCTCCTTCAATTCATCATCAATGCGCTTACGTTCGGTAATATCATGATAATTAATCAAAATGCCATTAATAATTGGATCTTGTACTAGATTGGTAGCAGTAAGTTCTATGGGTTTGTAGCTACCATCTTTACATTTATATCTATATTCAACCGTTTTTTGAGCTTTATCCGTCAGCAAAAGTCCATAAAATTCATTTTGAATACGATCCATGTCATCTGGATGTATTGTTAACCACGATATAACACCAACCAAATCGTCGGGTTGCCATCCAAAGTATTTCTCAATATTTGGGCTTTTATATTTAATCAATCCATCTGCGCCAATTATACCAATTACATCAGAGATATTGGAGATCATTGATGTATGTTTTATTTCATTTTCGTGTAATGCCTTTTCGGCCAATTTACGTTCAGTAATGTCGGTTAAAGATGTAACACGCACATTTCTACCCTTATAAAACATCATCCTTCCAGCCAGTGTGCATGGAAAAGTTGTACCATCTTTTCGTAAAGCAGTAGCTTCATAAAGTTTTTCAATACCCTGAAGCATATTATTCATCACCAGTTCCCTGTCTTCCGGCACTATCCAATCGGTTCCAAATCTTGTCAACGCTTCTTCCGAAGTGTAGCCAAACATTTTTTCGGCAGTCAGATTTTGCTCAATGCAAACTCCTTTTTCGGAAAGAAAAATTGATTCGAGTGATGCTTCCGACAAGCCCCTGTATTTCTCTCTATTCTCTTCAAGTTCTGCTTCAATGTGTTTTTGAGCTGTAATATCTTGGCGAGTTCCCGACATAAGAAGTGGCTTACCATCTTTGTCCCATTCATGCACTTTTCCCCTATCCAAAACCCATATCCAATCGCCGTTTTTATGCTTCATTCTCAATTCAAAAGCATAGTATCTTATTTCTCCTTTGAAATGCTTTTCGAGCATTTCTCTTGATAATTTCAAATCATCAGGATGTACGAATTTAAGCCATGATTCGTTAACTGGCGATGAAATTTCTTCCAAAGAAGATCCAATCATTTCGATCCATCGTTCATCAAATACAGTTTCGCCGGTTTGTATATTCCACTCCCAAGTACCTACATTGGTGCCTTTGATAATATCTGAAAGCCGCCTTTTTTCATTCACAAGTTCTTGGTCCAACTGCTTGCGCTCAGTAATATCAGAGATATATCCATGCCATAGCACTGAACCATCCTCGTCGGGTTGTGGCATAGCATTGCCCAACAACCAACGTACGGTTCCATCATCAAATTTCACTCGAAATTCATAATGCCAAAGTTTCATTTCTATTGCCGACAGACGAATGGAGGCAATAACATCTTCGAAATCTTCTGGATGTATCTTATTGAAAACAGGCGTTGAATCATCAACAACATCCTCCGGCATTACTCTGTAAATGTCATATACACCTCTACTTGAAAAAGGAAAACAGGAGGTACCATCAGATCGCAACCGAAACTGGTATACGAGTCCTGGTAATCTGTCGGAAATTTTATTTAACTGATCTAGAGTTTGTTGTAATGCAATCGATGCTTTTTGGCGTTCTGCATTTTCTATCTCAAGTTTCTTATTCGTTTCGGCCAATTGTCCAGTCCTCACCGCAATTCTAAGTTCTAAGGTTGCATTGAGGTTACGTATTTCGTGTTCGGTGTTTTTTGACACCGTAATATCCTCTTCGATAGCCAGATAATGAGTTATTTTTCCTTTATTATCTAATACAGGTGCAATGGATGCAGACACCCAATACAATTCTCCACTTTTCTTTCGGTTAAGAAACTCTCCTTTCCATTGTTTTCCTGCATTTATTGTATCCCACAATAATTTATAGTCTTCTGATGGTTTTTCTCCAGAACTGAAAATCTGAGGATTTTGTCCAATCAGTTCTTCAATAGAATATCCTGAAACTTCAATCGCTTTTGGATTGGCATACTCAATTTTACCTTCCCAATTTGTAATAAAAGTGATAATAGGACTTTGCTCAACAGCTTGCGATAGTTTTTTTAATACTGTTTCAGCATTTTTTCGCTTGGTAATGTTTCGGTATTTCCACAAATGACCCGAATATACATCGTCAATATATGTTGGAATATAATCTCTTTCTAAAAATCTACCATCCACCAACTCAAGCTCATCATTAAAGACTGCTTTTTTATTAGCCAAAATAACAGCCAAGTCGGCTAAAAATTTCTCGGGATCTTTGAATAATGATTTACTTTGTTCGGCCGATTCAGAGCAATCAGCACCAGTAAGCGCTTCGGGCGGTGCCGGTATGCCAAACATATCGCAAAACAATTGGTTGGTTAATGCAATTTCACGCTTAGAATTTTCGAGCAAAACCCCTTCTTCTACATTAGTAATTAAGTTGGCAAGAACTGATGATTTACTCAATATTTCATTTTCTACTTGCTTACTCTTAGTGATATCAGTACCGTTAACGTGGTATCCAAGTAGTGAACCATCTTTACCAATAACTGGTATTCCATTTGTGTTTAACCAAACAAGTTCTCCTGTTTTAGTTTTCGTAGCAAAAACTTTATTCAGAAACGGCTCTTTTAAGGAAAGAATATCAAAAGTGACTGCTTTAAAATTTTCACTGCTTTCTTCAGGAAGTATATCATAGAAGTGCAACTTGCCAATTATTTCCGAAGGTGTATAGCCAAGCAATTGGGTCACAACCGGTGATATATATGTGAAAAGTCCTTCAGTATCTATTTCCCAAGTAATGGTCTTGCTTTGTTCGGCCAACTGTTGGTATCGCAATTGATTTTCAATAACTAATTCATCCGCTATGATACGTTCGGTTAAATAGTTATCATGCAAATCTTTGAGTGAATTATACTTCTGATTTAATTCCTGCAAATCAATTATAAGTTCTTCTTTGGTTTTGTTTTTATCAATCATAATTAAGTTTCTTAAAGCAGAAATATTCCTCAATATCAGTTTATATATGTGTTCGTTGTATTAATAAAAATACGTAATTAAACAACTTGAATCTTCATTTCAAACCACAAACTTACAAATAACAATCTACGTTACCAAACAATTGTAGATTAAATTTCTGTAGAGTGAACATTGCTCAATCACTTTATTTTAAATAATAAAAAACCCGTAAAAACTAGAGAGTCGGTACGGGAATTATTTGAGCGTAAATAGAATTGGATAGATTATATTTTGGTCTAATCAATTTATATATCCAGTTTAGTGTGTTGCAAGTTGTTTCTTCAATTGCTTATTTAAGATGAGTAACTATATTTGGATTTCGAACGGCAGAATGTGCTGCATTTTGTGCCACCCACACTTCATAATTCGATAAACTTTTGGGAGCAAAAGTATTACCAATCACCGATTTACCAAATAATATCTCAAACCATGCACATGCAGCTGTATATCGGCCCAGATCGAGACTTAAATGGTAACCATCCCTACAAAAATGGTCGCCAATGGTGCTGCTCCTCCCATTTTGAATGGCAGTTCCCGAAGGAATAATGATTTGTATTCCAGCCTTTACACTTGCTTTTTCAATTGCCACAACAATAGCATGATACATTGTATCTTGATTGTTTTTATAATTCACAAAACCGCTATGAGTGGAGTTGGAAGCATAAGCCCAAGTTTGATGCAAAGCAAACTTGACGTCGGGATTTGTGGAATTGCTTTTCACATAATCCATCAAATTAGTAAGATAAGGAAAATAAGAAGTATAGTTTCCCGAATTTGGACTTGCTTGCTGGAATGTAACATAGTCCCAATTTTCATCGGTAATACATGACAAAAGTGATCTGTCAGGAAGGGTGGTAGAGTCGCCCTCATTTATTTTCCGGTAGGAATAGGCTGGCAAGTTTTGACTCGCATTTTTCCAATGCGTTTCCAATGTACAACCACCAATATAAACATTTCCAATAATGAGTTTTATGCCTTGTGCGGCAGCCAAATCATCCAAATAAGCCTCAGCAGCATCTACGGAAAAACTATTTCCAATGGCTAACACCTTGAATACTTTCTGAGCGTAAATTGTTGTATTACAACAAATAAATAAAAACAATAAGCCGACCGACAATATTGATTTCGTATGATTTTTTTTCATAGCATTATTCATGTCAAGATTTATTGCTTCAATATCTTTCCAGAATAAACAACATTTCCGTTCACACTAACTTTGTAAATATACAAGTTTGCACCAACATTAAATTCGTCGGCATCAAAGCTAAATTCATTTAAACCATTACCACAATCTTTTGACTGATTACTAATGGTTTGTCCAAGTACATTCAGAATTTGAACATTCACTTTGGCATTCGTAGGAAGCTGAAGCTGTATTTTTACCAATGCAGTAAATGGATTGGGAAAAGTGCTTACATTAAAAGGATTGGCAGCGAGTGGAGCCACATCACTTATAATGGTCAACAGTTTTATTTGTGCATCCATCCATGTTAGGCGATTATTAATCCATGTTTTCATATAATTGAGTTCGTTTGCATACGTACCGCCAATGTAATTATTTGGCCACACATAAGTACTCAAGATATTGTATTTTTGGAAGTTACGAACCTGTGCAGAAGCAATATCAGTTGCACACGAATCAATTATCGTAGTTAAATTAATATTACTCAATTTATCTGTTCTAAGTTCATTCCACCTCAGTTTCAATTCAGAATTAAAAAAGGGATCTAGCCTGAATTTGTCCCACCAAAAAGGGATGCCATATTCATCACCATTGCCAAGTCCATCCACTACCCAACCATTAGGGTTACTTGCACTAAAGAAATTGGCATTGCCTAAAGTAAGGTCATAATCCCAAAATGGTCCCATGGTAAGTTTGCCACCCTTGCTATCTTTGTCTTTATGCAAAAAAGTACTAAGACGGTAGCCATCAAGGTTACGAGTCAATTCGCTGAGAATATAATAATCAACAAACGACGAATAATTTACCAATGGGCGATACCCAGCCACAGGATCTTTATAATTGGTGCTGCGCACTAAATTTTCGAAATTGGTAAAATAATCTTTGATATAAGTGCGTTGTTCCGGAGCTAAATCTTCGTATGGCGGATCAACATAACTGATGGGAACATTCTGAATGTCGTTTCTGGCTTTATAAGACGAAAACCAGTAGCCTGGATCTGGGCGATCTATTTTAAGAATATATCCACCTGTAAGTTGATCACCAGTAATATCGGTAATTTTCAGTTTGGATATATTCAACCGGCTTTTATCGATTTTAATTTTTTCGACCAATACATACAATCCGCGATATTCATTATTGATAAATACTTCGCAGAAACGAGTGTGTGGTGACCAACGACCAAAAAGATTCCCGATTTTATAAGCCAATACATTCCTCATCAATGTTTTATCGGGATAAGGGCCATACAATACCCAGTCATTCTCTTTGGGCAATCCCAGCAATGAAACATTAAGATTGGTAGCCGAATCTGTTCTTGTTTCGAATCCAAAACTTTTTTTCTCGAAGTTGAGTGAACTTGAACCACGCATTTCTATACCAATAAATCCATTGTATTCATAAGTGGTATCTTTGATGTTATTAATACCTGTTGCATTATTAATAATACTCATGCGGGCTGTAATCTTTGGCTCGTTTAGAATAGTTAGCCCCTGAGTATTGATGGATATGAGCGGAAGATTACTTTCAAAAATATTCTCCATACTTGTTGGAGCAACAAACCAGGCAGGAACAGGGCGATAAACAGTAGAAACACTATTGATCCTTGCATTTAGAAAAACCAGACTGCTTAAATCCGATGAAGCCAGATTAAAATTTAAAATTTGAACTGCAATCGTATTTACACCTTTTATCAATGAAGAATTACTAAGAATAAATCTTTCGGGGAGTAGCGAACGGTATAATACCGCTTCATGATCTATAGTGAGTGTAGAATTGTACAACGGAGGAGTAGCGGTAATATTAGAGGACCGAGCCACTTCTTTCCCATTGATATACAGCACAAAAGCATCGTCGTAATCAATATCCAAGAGTAAATTGTCGATAATATCAACATTGGCAACTGTAAACTTTTTTCGTAGATATACTGAGTTTACGGCAGTGATAGTTGTGGCATCGTCACCATCGGCATAACCTATGCCACCGACACCGGTTTTCCAGGTACTATCATCAAAGGTTGATTGATTCCAATTGGCAGGAGGTTCACTCAGGGCTGGAAAATAACTCCAAGTATCTCCGGCAAGTAAAATAGATTCCCAATGTTTTTGGGAAGAAATGGTAAAAGAAATCAACAGGAAAGTAGAAATAACAATGAGATGCTTCATAAAATGAATGTGACCAATAGTACTATAGACTTAAAACTGAATATTTTCGGTAAAAATAATCAATTATACTCATACTATGAACTTAATTCATTAGAAAAGCAAATATTATTTGATTAAGTATAATAGAATCACCCATTTAAGTAAAGATTTAAGTCTAATCTTGAAGTTTACGGTTAGTTCTCGTCCTCTTTCGACTTTGGCTCGTCTTGGATTTCGGTTTCATTCAAATATCTAATCACTTCATCTTTATCCTTCTGATTCCGGTTAACGAGATAAAGCACCAAAAAAAATACACAAACCAAAATAATACCGATAATAACATATTCATTTTCCATCTTGAGTATTTTTAAAAATGTACTTTTTATAGTTATAATTTCATATTCGATTTTTACATTAGTGGCTTCACACTCACATACTCTAATGAGCTAACAATCATCAACCAAACAAGGTTCAATGAAAATGGAAAAGTGGGCAAGGGATTGTTTAAAAATGGACTTTTATTGATAATGTTCAGTCATTAGTCTCACCACTTTTTTCATTTCGTCTCTGAAACTTTCGGGTGCAAGTACTTCTACATCCTCGCCGTGTAATAGAATCTCCTGTCTGAAATCGAAAGTGGGCTTGATAAAATACTCAAATACAACATAATCATTTGTAGTTTCTATCTCTTTTTGTGAATCATGAAGTGGCAATGCGCGAAGGTAATTTGCCTGTCCAGCATCGAACTTTAGTTTTACCGTTTGTGCAACAACATGTTTATCGTGGATAATACCATAACAATTATCGAAATAGGTTTCGGGATCTACATCGGTGGACATTTTAAAATTCTTTGTTGTAATATCCAGGTTCTTAATCCTATCAAGGGCATAAATACGAGTTTTATCACTCTTGGCAATAACGTACCAACGTTGTTTGAATACTTTCACAAAATAGGGTTCTATTTCAAAAACGCCAAGTGTAGATGACCAATAACTTTGATAACTCATGTTCAATTTCACACCATCACGCATGGCTTCAATAATGGTGGTAAGATATTGCTGACCCGAAGGGATATTCTCAAACTGTATGCGCTGCTTTAGTTTGTGACTTTCGTTTATGAGGTTATTCACCGCAAATGTATTCAGTAACCAGCGGCGCACCCCACCCTTTTCCATATCTTCGGCATTATCGATAAAATACTCGTAAGTGCTTGTATTACATTCGATATTGATATCAAACAGTTCTTCAATGGCTGCACGGTGATTATGAAATGTCCGCTTGGGAATGGGATTTCCATCCGACATGGAATTCCGCAACCATTTTTGATTGATTGCTTCCAAAGTAATTCGTTCCGAACGGTAAATGGTATCTACAAGCCAGATATAACGGTTGAAAAGGTCTTTTGCCATGATGATGGAGTTTAAAATTGAGCTGCAAAGATACGAAAGAGATATGCCAAAGTGTAGCACTGATGGATATTATTTGTGTTGAAATGTAGAGACGTACGGCGTGCGTCTTAGGTAATTTGCATGTAATGCGAATCGTAAAATTGCATGATATGCAAATCCGATAAATTGCATGAGCAATTTATCAACTGAGACGCACGCCGTGCGTCTCTACAAAACCGCCGCTGCAAATTCTACTTCGTGCATTCATTATTTCTGGGAAGTTGATTTAGCTTGTTTACGGGATGACAGAATTCCGATTCTGTCTTTTCATTAACCGCTATCAGGGTCTTCGACCACTGACAGGGTTTAAACTTCTGCATTAGAACTAACAGTTTTTTAAAATATGTTAGATTTGGTCTTAATTGTAAAGTTTTGATAATAAAACAGGAACTTTTTGAATTGGTAATTTCAAACTATGTATTTCTATTAGTTTATTTGCTTTTTCGGCTGCCACAAATATAAGAATTTAAATGATGAATCTTAGCGTTTTGTTATGGAAGCGATAACAGTTACTCTCATTTTACCATTCAATTCTTCTTCTGAATAATCTGCAGTCCAACTGAACTCTGTAGTTTTTGATATTTTAGAGTCAATAATTTCGTGTATATTATCAAAACTTTCAATCGACAATGGGTGTAATTCTGTGAATTCAAAACCGCAGATAATTTTGTCGAAATCAAGCGTTTGGAACGGTTTAAAAAACGGAGATTTAAACGCATTTTCAAATGCAGAAAGCTCCATATTCTCTCCATCAGAATAAGCTGAAACTATTATGGATATTTCTGCATTTCTCATGTTACTACAAAATTCGGGAATACCAATACATACAAAGAAACTATTATGTAGAATGTTTATGAACTTATGACTTAGATTGGCTATAAACTGTTGGGATTTCCGAAAGGCATTGCCTAAATTTAAATCTGCATCTGTTTCCTGAACTATATTATTGTCAACTACGGCTATGCCATCAGCACATTTTCTGAGTTCTGCTATACCTTCTATAGCAAGTTTGTTTTTTACTACCCCTTCAAAAGAAAACGGAGAACTTACAATACAAAATGATAAGTATTTCCTAGTATGGCAGTATGCAATTAGATCGGGTAATAAATCTCGACCTGTATTACCACCCATTCCTGCAATAAAAAGGACAGCTTTATAATCTCCATTAAAAAGGATATTATTACTATCTGCACCTTCTTGTATACGATTTATAAAGACTGTTTTAGTTTCATCTGTTAGACATAATTTTCCATTTTCCGTTTGGCTGCGCATTAGGATTTTATTCTTCACATGTGATTTCTTCAAAATGATTTCATCGGTATCACACACGTAATAATCAACATCTCTTAATGGAGTTTTATACATTTCATTTACAGCTCTGACACCTCCGCGACCGATTCCAACAATTAGACAAAATGACATAATTTCAATATTTAGCTATTTAAACTTCAGCGCAAAGTTACACTTCAGATATGCCAATGTGAAGCAGAGCTGAATTAATGGCACAAAAAAAACCACAAAGAACAAAATCTCAGTGGTTATTTATTGATGGAGTATAATCATTTTAGAAATTGACAGCTTTATCGTTAAGATAAATCAAACTTCTTGTTTAATTATAAGCAGTTATTTCTGAAAACCGTAGATAGTTGTAATCTTTAGTTCTTTTTGTAATTGAGAAAAGGTCAATTAACCACCAAATAACACCGACAACAAAGAACATCAGAAACGCTTTCAATAAACCTAAGCCAACCTGACCAAGATAGATTCTATCAAAACTTATAACACCTAGTATAATAGCAGTTGTATTATCCTTAAAACTAATTGATTGTAGAATCATGAATTTATCATCATCCATTTTTTCTAAGCTCTCCTTAACCAATAATAGTTTCTCTACTGGTAAATTCTTTCCATTCATCATAAGAAACATTTCTACTTTACTTTTGTCCATGATACTAGAGTTTGATTTATTTTGCCTACTTTTTTTTAGGTTTTCGGCTCTTCCTTTTTGAAATAAAAATTTAAATATCTGATTATGAAAATATTATTATGAAATTAATCAACAATAATCTTGCGTTTTTTTAATAGCATTCAAACAAACTAAAATCTCATTAACTTTTTCATTATAGTATTTATAATCAGCTTTTCGAAAATGTTTAATAGAACAAATTACCTTACCATTTAATATAGTGGTAGTATTGAATTTTAAAGCAGCATGAAATAATTCATTATATGCCCTACATCCTACTTCACCACCAATTATTATTATATCTGGACAAAGTGTATTCATTTGAGCAATTATGTAATCAGGATGTGTACGGACATCTTTTAAAATTCCTTCAATATCTGCCGAAACGTTAATTCCAGAGGATATTCTAAAATTCATATATGCAACATTTTCCATATAACTTAATAATTCTGTATTACTAAAATTCTCGAAACTAATTAAATCGTTATTATTCTCTTTATTTATTTTCTTAAGTAATCCAGTTATAAATTTTGCTGTATATTTACCAGTATTTGCCTTAATCCATTCTTTATATAAATTCATGTCAACAATTATATTACCTTCTCTTTCATCGTAGGGTTCTAAATTACAAACAAGTATTCTTGGTTTATATGTCCAATAGTTGTTAGTTAATGGGCCATATGAGTAAAAAGATTCATACACCTCATACTTATCCATATATTCTTCATAGTAATCTTGGTATTCAACCATAAATTTCTCGTAATTTTTTTGGTCATCTAATTTTTCCATTGTTTTGTATTTTTTGTTTGTAACTGATTTAATATTTCCTCAAAGTAACTAAATAAATTTCACATAAAATAATTATCAATGAGAATAATTAAAACCCGACTACCATCTTTTTTTTTCAAAGGTTTGTTTCTCATAATTAAATAGTTCTGCCAGAGAAATGGGTGCTGTTTGCAGTGGGATGTTTAACCCTTGTTCCTGTATTATTGCATTTGCTTTTTCTGCTGACAAATCATTAAATTCATAACGAGCCACTAGCCTGCCCTTTCGCAGCAATGCTTTATCAATATCCTTTAGTGGCGCATTAAATGTGCAAATAAATTTCAGATTCAAGGCATCCCCCAATAATCCATCGCTCATGTTGAGGATATTAATCAAACCCGAATTGATATTCTTTGAACCATTCCTAGCCATCAGCAACTCCTCGCAGTCCTCAATAATAAAAATACTATCCTTTTGCTGCACTAGAAATGGCACAAAATGGGGAGCCGAAAAGTGTGAAACAATATCAGCATTCAAATATATAATCTGTTTGTCATTGCTTTGAATCAAATGTCGAAGATAGGATGTTTTACCTGTGCCTTGTTTTCCATGAAGAATGATTAAACCGCTTTTTTGTGTACCAAGGAACAGATTAATTTCTTGATGAATAGACATTAAATCAGAATTGTATATTTTATTTATATCTGATTCTACACTCTCGATTTCAAAAGTTGCTAACTGATACACATCCAGCTCTTTAATCACCATATAAAATTGATTTGGCTTTTTAATTTCACTATGAGTTCTAATTATTTCAAGCAATTCATCTAATTTTTCTTGATTTCCATCATGTAAAATTGTAGCGTGACTGTTCAATTCACATTCAAAAAGACATCCTTTTCGTAGAACAAATAAATATTTATCCCAAATTTTTCTCTTATTTTTGTACAAAACATCGCTACTGTGTTTGTAACATACATAACCTTCATTTTTTCCAAACTTCTCTTCTAAAACATTCAATATACTTGTGTTTAAATCAATATTATTTAACTCATATTTTCGAGGTATATCATTATTCAAATAAAAATAGTATGGTATTTTTTTCAGACCTCTATAATCACTAAAAATATCTGGAATTCTAAACGATTCTGTTTGCATTGAATATCTGTGAATTTTAAATTGTTTCTAAATTTTTGACAAAGGTAAAAGCGAACTATGCCAAAACACTACACAGCTAATGTTTAAGTTTAAATTTATCTGGAATGTACTTATTCTTTTATAGTTTGAACCCAAGATGGGTTGTCGGATACTGATTATCCGACAAGCCTCAAAAAAGTGACCCTGTGGTTAACGGGAGAGCGGATAGATCATAACCTGTCAACGTTACTTGTAAAGTTACGATGACCATTATTTTGCTGTTGATTCACTCCGTAACCTTACGGAAGTCGTCCGCATTAAGGAATATTAGTTTCGTAATCTTACGGTGAACCTCCTCATTAACAATTTACAATTCCTTCATGTTACGGTGACCATTATTTTAAAACCTTTTCACTTCATTACCTTACGGTGAGCATTATTATTAAGGAATGTTGGCTTCGTAACATTACAGAGTTTATCTGCATTAAGAAATACTGGTTTCGTAATATTACGAAGTACATCTGCATTAACAAGTGGATATTTTGTAAGACTCGGATGCACAATAGTGAAGCGAAATTTTCAGTCAATAAACAAATGGTAGGTTGAAACATAAAAAAAGCTCCGAAAATGCGTTTCACATTTTCGGAGCAGTTATAAAACTAGTTTCTAGTTTTTGCTATCAACAATTAAACAGTGGCAGGCGGCGAAGTGTTTTCCTCGGCAGTACTACTATCTTTCTTGCGGGTCATGGATACATTCACCTCATTGAAACGTTGTTCAATGGTGCTACGCAAGGTAATCCAAGCTTCATTATCCGTGCTGTTGGCCATCCAAGTTACCTCATCGAGATACAATTTAATGGCTTTTTCCATCTCTTGACGCAAATTACTTGCTGCAATTTTAGTTGCAGTAGTGTTGCCACGTCCCATATACAGCAATTCATAATCGAGCTGCAACTGGTTTAAGTTTGCCACACCATTAGTAAGTAAAGTTTTGATTTTAGCAACAGTAAATTCAGGTCGTTTAAGTGCTTCAATAATAATTCCATAGTGCAATGACTGATCAGCAATTTTGTCTTTACTGAAGTTCTTGCCATACTTATCGAGTTGCTCAAACAGTAAGATTGCAGCAGCTTTCATGTCTGCATCGGGCGAATTGAGCAAGCCTTGCACGTACGAATACATTTGCATGAATGCAACATTCCGTTCGTTGTACTTGGCATCAATAGCCTCTTTCACTTGCTTTTCATTACCTACTTCTATGGCAATTTGGTAACGAGCATTGACGTCCACCAAATTCACATAAAATTTGCTTACTTTGGCATCCTCATTGCCAGATTTGTCAACTGTATCTATCATACGCATACCTAGTTTGGCAAGCGATTCATTGCCAATTCTATTGGCTTTTGTTTTATAATTCATTTTTGTAACTTTTAATTATTAAACTAATATTTTTATTTTATGTGCGTTGCAATAAAGCACATAGTGAAATTGGATAAATTCTACATTTATCCGTCAACATCCTTTCCTCAAAAACAAGGAAAGTAGATTAGTTTAACAATGCTGGCGAGCGAAAAAGGGAGGGGCCAAAGAATGAACGGAAAATCAGGGAAGATTGGCTAGAACACAGCCCGAAAAGTAAGGTAATGAATTGCAACAACAGACGCTCTAATTTCTTTAGGGCACCTACAATATTGGCTTTACAATGTTTTATTGCCCACAAAAAAGAGACTTCTCTATTGGACAAAGTGAATAATTCTCTCGGTTCTGCAACTACGTAACAGTCATTACACCATGAATAATATTCAATTTGTTCTTGGTAAGTAGAATCGTTTATCAGAACCATGAATTTCTCCATCATGTCAGGATTTATATCAACAATACCAGGAACTTGAGGACTCATGTTCTCCAAGTAACTCATTTCAAATATTGTTTTTTTTATACCCTGATTCATATTCTATAACGTAATAATAGTCGATTTGTCCTATTCATTTTACCTTGTTACAATTTACAAAAATTGTGCCACAATTTAATAATTTAAATTGCATGTATAATATGGGAAGAATTAATACACAATCTGTCTGTATGCGACATTCTGTCAGCAGAAAAGCCGCATTTGTCAGGCATCGTCACATCTTCCACTCACATTCTTGAATCAGTATCATCTTATCAAAATACCAGTGTATAAATACCGCTTCACAAATACCCACAAGTGCCTTATTAAGGGTTTCTACTCATATCATAAGCGTAAACCCTAAAACGACATGAGGGTTCACTAAAGATATTTCCCTATACCAAACCTAGGGTGTTTTTCAGTATAATAACCTATCATTTTAGGGGGTTTACTCTCTAGAAGCATTAGCCATAAAGCCATAATTTTGCCTATATAATTAAGTATTTAGGTGGAGGTATATAAGTATAATGGAGGAGTGTAATGACCTAGGTGTTTTTTTCAACTCTCCAAAATAACGAAGTATCTTTTTGAAATCTAGCACTTATAGACATCTGACACAAAATGAGGAATCAATTAAACCTATATAAAACAGAAAGGAAACCATTATCAATTAAAAAAAAAGAACGAATGAGAATTACTTAAAAATCAAATTTTAATCAATTATTAAACCCACAAAAAACCAAATCATGAAAACAATGAGACATTTATTTCTGAAGGTTGGAGTGCTATTATTCCTGCTAATTTCAAGTGCAGTAACATTGCTTGCTCAAAATCCAACTTATAAATGTGAATTGCGCAACGACATTCAATTAGACGACAAGACTTTTGAATTTGACGTTTATTTATTACAAACTGGTACTACTGCATTTCAGTTGGCCAGTATCCAACTTGGCATTATTGTAAATCCAAGTGCCGTTAATGGTGGAAATATAACAGCATCTATTGTCAGTGGAAGTTCGGAGTTGAATTCAGCTCAAGCTCCAACCAACAGTTCATTTTCTTTTATTTCCAGTGGATCTAAAAGCTGCATTGTAATGAATCCTAAAGCTTATCCTGGACCAGGAGGTGGCAGCATAATTTCGAATGTAGGTTTTGGCACAAAAGTTGGCAGATTGAGACTGGTAAATTCAATAGCATTTGCAGCTTTTCCTGCCAATTTGAGTTGGTCATGGAGTAGTAATACAGGTTATGCAACCAAAACATCAGCTTATGTTGCAGGTCAACCTCAGGAAATTACCTTACAAGCATCGCACACTATCAACAACTTAAACAATTTCGAACTAAACAAAGCAATCAGCACTACCAATTCTGTAACGGGAACGGGTGCTTATTGTATTGGTAATTCGGGTGTAAATGTTGGACTTAATACTTCTGCGATTGGTATAATGTATCGATTGTACAAAAACGGAATTGCAGTAAATCCAATTACCGAAGTGGCAGGTACTGGTGCTGCCATAAATTTTGGCAATCAATTGGCAGGTACCTACACTGTTTTTGGAGGATATGCCTATGGAACATATTTTTGGGGAGCGAAAGCGATGACTGGAAGTGCAATAATATCAGAAAACCCATTGCTTACCGCAAGCGTTTCAATTGCTGCGAATAAAAACAATATTTGCGCAGGAACCTCTGTAACTTTTACCGCAACACCAACCAATGGTGGAACAACTCCTGTTTATCAGTGGAAAGTGAATGATGTAAATGCAGGAACAAACTCCGCTACTTTTGCCTACAATCCAGCCAACGGAGATGTGGTGAGCGTGGAATTGAACTCGAATGCAACACCTTGTTTGGTGGGCAGTTTGGTAGCTTCCAATGGAGTGACCATGGCGGTAAATCCTAATTTGACCCCAAGTGTGGCGATTGTTGCAAGCGAAAATAATGTTTGTGCCAACACGGAAGTTACCTTTACAGCAACACCAATCAATGGTGGAACAGCACCTGTTTATCAGTGGAAAGTGAATGATGTAAATGCAGGAACAAATTCTTCAGCATTTGCCTACAATCCAGTGAACGGTGACGTGGTAAGCGTGGAATTGAATTCAAATGCAACACCTTGTTTGGTGGGCAGTTTGGTGGCTTCTAATGGAGTGACCATGGCGGTGAATCCTAATTTGACAGCTAGTGTGGTAATTGTTGCTAGCGAAAATAATGTTTGTGCCAACACGGAAGTTACTTTTACCGCAACACCTACCAATGGTGGAACAACACCAGTTTATCAATGGAAAGTAAATGATGTAAACGCAGGAACTAATTCTTCAACATTTGCCTACAATCCAGCTAATGGAGATGTGGTGAGCGTGGAATTGAACTCGAATGCAACACCTTGTTTGGTGGGCAGTTTGGTGGCTTCCAATGGAGTAACCATGGCAGTAAATCCTAACTTGACACCAAGTGTGGCGATTGTTGCAAGTGAAAATAATATTTGTGCCAACACGGAAGTTACTTTTACAGCAACACCAACAAATGGTGGAACAACACCTGTTTATCAGTGGAAAGTGAATGATGTAAATGCAGGAACAAATTCGGCTACTTTTGCCTACAATCCAGCTAATGGAGATGTGGTGAAAGTGGAATTGAATTCGAATGCAACACCTTGTTTAGTGGGCAGTTTGGTGGCTTCCAATGGAGTGACCATGGCGGTGAATCCTAATTTGACTCCTAGTGTTGCGATTGTTGAGAGTGCAAATAATGTTTGTGCCAACACGGAAGTGACATTTACTGCAACACCTACCAATGGTGGAACAACTCCTGTTTATCAATGGAAAGTAAATGATGTAAATGCAGGAACAAATTCGGCTACTTTTGCCTACAATCCTGCAAACGGAGATGTAGTAAAAGTGGAATTGAATTCGAATGCAACACCTTGTTTGGTGGGTAGTCTGGTGGCTTCCAATGGAGTAACCATGGCGGTAAATCCGAATTTGACTGCCAGTGTGGCGATTGCTGCTAGCGAAAATAATGTTTGTGCCAACACAGAAGTGACTTTTACCGCAACGCCAACCAATGGTGGAACAGCACCTGTTTATCAGTGGAAAGTGAATGATGTAAATGCAGGAACTAATTCGGCTACTTTTGCCTATAATCCAGTAAACGGTGATGTAGTAAAAGTGGAATTGAATTCGAATGCAACACCTTGTTTGGTGGGTAGTCTGGTGGCTTCCAATGGAGTAACCATGGCGGTAAATCCGAATTTGACTGCCAGTGTGGCGATTGCTGCTAGCGAAAATAATGTTTGTGCCAACACAGAAGTGACTTTTACCGCAACGCCAACCAATGGTGGAACAGCACCTGTTTATCAGTGGAAAGTGAATGATGTAAATGCAGGAACTAATTCGGCTACTTTTGCCTATAATCCAGTAAACGGTGATGTAGTAAAAGTGGAATTGAATTCGAATGCAACACCTTGTTTGGTGGGCAGTTTGGTGGCTTCCAATGGAGTGACCATGGCAGTAAATCCTAATTTGACCCCAAATGTGGCGATTGTTGCTAGTGAAAATAATGTTTGTGCCAACACGGAAGTTACTTTTACCGCAACTCCAACCAATGGTGGAACAACTCCTGTTTATCAATGGAAAGTGAATGATGTAAACGCAGGAACAAACTCGGCTACTTTTGCCTACAATCCTGCCAATGGAGATGTGGTGAAAGTAGAATTGAATTCAAATGCTACACCTTGTTTGGTGGGCAGTCTGTTGGCTTCCAACGGAGTAACAATGTCGGTAAATCCGAATTTAATAGCCAGCGTTGTGATTGTTGAGAATGCAAATAATGTTTGTGCCAACACAGAAGTTACTTTTACAGCAACGCCAACCAATGGTGGAACAACTCCTGTTTATCAATGGAAAGTGAATGATGTAAATGCAGGAACTAATTCTTCAACTTTTGCCTACAATCCTGCAAACGAAGATGTAGTAAAAGTGGAATTGAATTCGAATGCAACACCTTGTTTGTTGGGCAGTCTGGTGGCTTCCAATGGAGTAACCATGTCGGTAAATCCTAATTTGACAGCCAGTGTTGCGATAGTTGCTAGTGAAAATAATGTTTGTGCCAACACGGAAGTTACATTTACAGCAACACCAACCAATGGTGGAACAACACCAGTTTATCAGTGGAAAGTGAATGATGTAAATGCAGGAACTAACGCTGCTACTTTTGCCTATAATCCTGCCAACGGAGATGTGGTAACAGTGGAATTGAATTCGAATGCAACACCTTGTTTGTTGGGCAGTCTGGTGGCTTCCAATGGAGTAACCATGTCGGTAAATCCTAATTTGACAGCCAGTGTTGCGATAGTTGCTAGTGAAAATAATGTTTGTGCCAATACAGAAGTGACTTTTACAGCAACACCGACCAATGGAGGAACAACACCAGTTTATCAATGGAAAGTAAATGATGTAAATGCAGGAACAAACTCGGCTACTTTTGCCTACAATCCGACTAATGGAGATGTGGTGAGCGTAGAATTGAACTCAAATGCAACACCTTGTTTGGTGGGCAGTCTGGTGGCTTCCAATGGAGTGACCATGGTGGTAAATCCTAACTTGACAGCCAGTGTTGCGATTGTTGCAAGTGAAAATAATGTTTGTGCCAACACGGAAGTGACTTTTACAGCAACACCGACCAATGGAGGAACAACACCTGTTTATCAGTGGAAAGTGAATGATGTAAACGCAGGAACTAATTCTTCAGCATTTGCCTATAGTCCAGCCAACGGTGATGTGGTGAAAGTGGAATTGAATTCGAATGCAACACCTTGTTTGGTGGGCAGTTTGGTAGTTTCCAATGGAGTGACCATGGCGGTGAATCCTAATTTGACAGCCAGTGTTGCGATTGTTGCAAGTGAAAATAATGTTTGTGCCAACACAGAAGTAACTTTTACAGCAACACCGACCAATGGTGGAACAACTCCTGTTTATCAATGGAAAGTGAATGATGTGAATGCAGGAACAAACGCTGCTACTTTTGCCTACAATCCAGCCAATGGAGATGTGGTAACCGTGGAATTGAACTCGAATGCAACGCCTTGTTTGGTAGGCAGTTTGGTGGCTTCCAATACAGTTACTATGGCGGTGAATCCGAATTTGACAGCCAGTGTGGCGATAGTTGAGAGTGCAAATAATATTTGTGCCAACACGGAAGTTACTTTTACTGCAACTCCTTTAAACGGTGGAACAACACCAGTTTATCAGTGGAAAGTGAATGATGTAAATGCAGGAACTAATTCGGCTACTTTTGCCTACAATCCAGTCAATGGAGATTTAGTAAAAGTAGAATTGAACTCGAATGCAACACCTTGTTTGGTGGGCAGTTTGGTGGCTTCCAATGGAGTAACCATGGCTGTAAATCCTAATTTGACCCCAAGTGTGGCGATTGTTGAGAGTGCAAATAATGTTTGTGCCAACACAGAAGTGACATTTACAGCAACACCAACCAATGGTGGAACAACACCTGTTTATCAGTGGAAAGTGAATGATGTAAACGTAGGAACAAACTCGGCTAATTTTGCCTATAATCCTGCAAACGGAGATGTGGTAAAAGTTGAATTGAATTCGAATGCAACACCTTGTTTGGTGGGCAGTTTGGTGGCTTCCAATGGAGTAACCATGGCAGTAAATTCTAATTTGACCCCAAGTGTGGCAATTGTTGCTAGCGAAAATAATGTTTGCAGTGGTAGTTCTGTAAGCTTTACAGCAACACCAACCAATGGTGGAACAACTCCTGTTTATCAATGGAAAGTGAATGATGTAAACGCAGGAACAAATTCAGCAACATTTGCCTACAATCCAGTAAACGGAGATGTGGTAAAAGTAGAATTAAATTCGAATGCAACACCTTGTTTGGTGGGCAGTTTGGTGGCTTCCAACGGAGTGACCATGGCAGTAAATCCTAATTTGACAGCCAGTGTGGCGATTGTTGAAAGCGAGAATAATGTTTGTACAGGGATTCCTGTTACTTTTACCGCAACGCCAACCAATGGTGGAACAGCACCTGTTTATCAGTGGAAAGTGAATGATGTAAATGCAGGAACTAATTCGGCTACTTTTGCCTACAATCCTGCAAACGGAGATGTGGTGACAGTGGAATTGAACTCGAATGCAACGCCTTGTTTGGTAGGCAGTTTGGTGGCTTCCAATACAGTTACTATGGCGGTGAATCCGAATTTGACAGCCAGTGTGGCGATTGTTGAGAGTGCAAATAATGTTTGTGCCAACACAGAAGTGACATTTACAGCAACACCAACCAATGGTGGAACAACACCTGTTTATAAGTGGAAAGTGAATGATGTAAACGTAGGAACTAACTCGGCTACTTTTGCCTACAATCCTGCAAACGGAGATGTGGTGAAAGTGGAATTGAACTCGAATGCAACACCTTGTTTGTTGGGCAGTCTGGTAGCTTCCAATGGAGTGACCATGGCAGTAAATCCTAATTTAACAGCCAGTGTTGCGATTGTTGCAAGCGAAAATAATGTTTGTTCCAATACAGAAGTTACTTTTACTGCAACGCCTTTAAATGGTGGAACAACTCCTGTTTATCAGTGGAAAGTGAATGATGTAAATGCAGGAACAAACTCGGCTACTTTTGCATACAATCCAGCCAACGGTGATGTGGTAAAAGTGGAATTGAATTCGAATGCAACACCTTGTTTGTTGGGCAGTCTGGTGGCTTCCAATGGAGTAACCATGGCGGTGAATCCTAATTTGACTCCTAGTGTGGCGATTGTTGCAAGTGAAAATAATATATGTACAGGAATTCCTGTTACTTTTACCGCAACGCCAACCAATGGAGGAACAACACCTGTTTATCAGTGGAAAGTGAATGATGTAAATGCAGGAACAAACTCGGCTACTTTTGCATACAATCCAGCCAACGGTGATGTGGTAAAAGTGGAATTGAATTCGAATGCAACACCTTGTTTGGTGGGCAGTTTGGTGGCTTCCAATGGAGTGACCGTGGCGGTAAATCCTAATTTGACACCAAGTGTGGCGATTGTTGCAAGTGAAAATAATATTTGTACAGGAATTCCTGTTACTTTTACCGCAACGCCAACCAATGGAGGAACAACACCTGTTTATCAGTGGAAAGTGAATGATGTAAATGCAGGAACAAACTCGGCTACTTTTGCCTACATTCCTGCAAATGGTGATGTGGTGAGCGTGGAATTGAATTCGAATGCAACACCTTGTTTGTTGGGCAGTCTGGTGGCTTCCAATGGAGTAGCCATGGTGGTACATCAAATAAAAGAAGCTAGTGCATTAATTAATGTTAGTGCCAATCCGATTAGTAGTAACATTCCTGTTACATTTACTGCAACAGCAATTGATTGCGGGACAACTCCAAGCTATAAATGGTATAAAAACCAAATACTTGTTGGAGATGACAGCAATAGTTACACTTATCTACCGAATAACGATGATAAGATTTCAGTAGAAATTACTCCTGATCCTTCATCATTTTGTTTGGCTGTGAATTCTGTAGCTTCAAGTTCAATAATGATGGTTGTAAGTGTTGGGACGCAAGTTGCCAGTATTAAAGAATCGAACATTAGTATATTCTCTAAGGAGAAAAACATTTATGTGGAATGTTCTCAAAATGCAAAACAAATCTACATTTTTAATACCTTAGGAACAGCTATAAAGTTAGAAAGCAATGTAACTGGATTGAAAAAGTTCGATTTAAGCAACTATCCGGATGCTTATTATTTCATTAGAATTGTAACCGAGAACAAAGTGTATTCTCAAAAAATAATGCTAAAATAAGATACTAATCAGCTGTCTTTTAAAGCATACTATTTGTCAATAACTTAGAATAACGAAGATAAAAAAAATCCCCGTTTCTGAAAATTTCAGAAATGGGGATTATAATGTAGTTAGTGTTTGAAAGAAAACTTCTAATCATCAATAAGTCAATACGATACTCAAAGATAAATGTTTGAAAGTAAAGATGAATTAACCTTAATTAATTTGGCTGTTAATTATTAATTCGCTAACTT
>Ga0247844_1002459_pt1 | contig 30257 bp, 31 predicted proteins | sample LaCtaG_FD_192421 | JGI IMG/M metagenome (GOLD analysis project Ga0247844, IMG submission 192421) | Freshwater microbial communities from meromictic Lake La Cruz, Castile-La Mancha, Spain - LaCruzMarch201714.5m_1 | ecosystem: Environmental > Aquatic > Freshwater > Lake | place: Spain: Castile-La...
TCATCGAAGGTGAGGTTTTGGATGGACTGTTCAATCAAGAAAACTGGGAAGCTTATTCAGATAAAGTCGCCAAGATTTTAAGTGACTTTCTTCTATGGTTACGCAATACCAAAGAGAATAATGGAAATATTTTTGGGTACGGAGCCGCTGCAAAGACCAGCACAATACTAAACTCAATCAATATTGATCTAGATCTCCTTTCGGCGATAGCTGATGCCAGCTCAGAAAAACAGACTCGTTTTATGCCTCCTAATGGGATCAGGATAATTTCACCACAGGAGTTATTCGACCAAAATCCTACAGATATAGTGATTTTCCCTTGGAATATTAAAGTTGAGATTGCAAACTTTATTCGTGAGAATGCTAGCAACGAGATTCGCTTATGGTGTTTAATTCCTGATATGCATGAGGTCCTCTAGTCATGTTGAGCAATCAAGTAGGTAGTATCGATGGGGTCATGATCACCCAATTGAAATTAGCGAGTGATGCCCGTGGTTCATTTACAAAGTTCCACCCTTACATCGAACTACGGAATCAACTTGACTCAATCGCGATCTCATTCAACGCAAAAATTGGAACAATTAGAGGACTGCATTTTCAAGTTGAACCGTTTGCAGAAGAGAAGCTAGTCACTTGTCTACAGGGCTCGATTTTTGACGTAATTGTTGATCTTCGTCCTGATTCAATTACTTTCGGCAAGTGGGCCTCCTTTGAATTAAGCAAGGAAAATTCACAGCAGGCCTATTTACCGAGGGGAATTGCGCATGGATTTCAAACACTTGCTCCAGATTCAGTCGTACATTACTGCCTTAGCGCTAGTTACTCAGCTGAGTCCTCATATGCAATTAATCCTTTTGGAGATCTAGGAATCAATTGGCCTCTGGAGGCTTATTCAATCTCTGAACGGGATAAGCAAGGCATTGGGTTTTCGATTGCTGCTCAAAAATATGCTGAATCTCTTCAGGGTTAAAATCAATTGAAAATTCTAGTAATCGGCAGTGGTTTAATCGCAAGCTCTATTGTGCAGAGACTGGAATTTGAAGGGCATGACCTTCTAGTCTATTCACGATCAGTAAATCCGACAATTCAGTGCAGTCAACTCCAAGGAAATATCTTTGAATTTGCAGAGTTTTCAAAAGTGTTCACTTGGAATCCAGAAATCATCATACATGCAGCTTGGATAACTACTCCTGGTATTTATAAGGATGACCTTTCCAACTTGGAATACACCAAATTCACACATCAACTTGCTCAATACATTCATAATTCTGATGTCGAGCACTTAATTATTTTAGGTACCTGCGCAGAGTATGGGCATCGAAATGGTCCGAGTACGGCCGGAGTTACTAATCTTGCACCTAGCACTTTATATGCAGAGCAGAAAGTTGTTGCCTTTCAAGCAGTTAGGGATATCCTCCAGGGCTCTACTACACGCTTAACATGGGCTCGAGTGTTTTACCCATACGGCCCTAACCAGGACCAAAAGCGCTTGATTCCCTTTCTGATTCACTCCCTCAAGAGTGGAATCCCTATCCAATTAGCTGATACATCCTCTATTCATGATTGGATTACCACAAGGGATATTGCTTCAGCAATCTCTTGGTCCATAAACAATGAAACACCAACCGAAATTGATATTGGCACTTCTTCTGGCTTTACCAATCTTGAGTTATTGACAACTTTAGAAAATTTCTTACAAATCAAGAATCTCATTCCTGAAAAGGGTGAGCATATCTTTGGGCAAAATGATGTTTTTGTTGCCGGAAAGAATTCTCCACTTTTTATTTCTGGTTGGTCCCCTAAAGACTCTTTAACTTCTGGGCTAGAGTGGGTGCTCGGCTCATGAAAAAGCTTAAAATTGGCTATTGGCCGCTTTCCAAGAATCTAAACTCGCCAGGAGATCGTCGGCGGTTGATCTTTTGGGCCCAATCTAGAGGTCATGAAATCATTACAGATCTCAGCCAAAAGGTAGATGTGATGGTGGCAAGCGAGAACTCAGACTTCAACTCCTCACATTTCGCTAAAAAGCGAACTCCAGTAATTTTCGATTTAATCGATGCTTATCTTTCTCCGCTGAGCACTTCTGATGACCTTGCACGTGGAATCGCGAAACGAGTGTCAAGTCAGATAAGCGGGAGCATTAAGCCATTTAGCCACCATATTAGAGATTTCTGTTTGAATTCTAAGGCTGTGATTTGCTCATCTATAGAGCAAGAGGAAGTCATTCAACGATACAACACGAATACTCATGTCATTTTGGACTCACATGATGAGATCCCTTTTTTGGAGGCGTCAAAAATCAGAATTCAAAATCCGGATCACCATCGAATACTTTGGGAGGGTCAGCCGGCAACAATCAGAGGTGTGAAAAGTATTTCGCCAGCACTTTTGGAGCTCTCAAGGACGATTAGTTTGCAACTCGATTTCGTTACCGATGAGAAGTATTACCGATTGTTAAACAAGTATTTTGAGGGGAAAACCGTCAATTTACTCATTAAGGATTTGGCTCCTATTGCTGACTTTGTAAATATCGTTCCGTGGACTTCCAATAATCTAGTTAATTGTGCAAGAGGTTGTGAGATTGCCATGATACCGATCGACCTTTCTGTACCTATGCAAAGATTGAAGCCTGAAAATAGACTCCTTATAATGTGGCGCTTGGGGCTTCCTTGTTTAACTTCACCAAGTCCTGCCTATTTGCGTGTTGCTAGTCATGCGGGAGTGACCGCTGCCTGCAATAGCCTGCAGGAATGGATCGAGAATTTCAATCGATTGATATCAGACCCAAAACACGCAAAGAGAGAAATTCTCGCCGGTCAAGATTACATTAGAGAAAACCACAATAAGGAGATTTTACTGAATAAGTGGGACTTAGCTTTTGAATCCGTAAGGAACTGAACTATGAACAAAAAAGAAAAGTACGATTTAACTTATGTCACTATCGATTCGCTGTCTGAAGGGGTGGGCAGCAGCCAAATCACACCTCTGATAACACGCTTGAGTAAATCAGGTATGAAGATTAATTTGATAAGTTACGAGAAATTCCAGCCAGAATCTCAACTTCAGGATTTTTTTGATTCTATTGGAGTTGTCTGGAACTCTCGGTCCTTTGGATCAAATGGTGTACTTGGTGGGATCTCGAGACTCAACAATCTAAGACTCGAAATACCGAAAACAGATTTGATACACGCTCGTAGTGACATACCTGCCGTTTCAGCAATAATTTCACATCAAGCACCGGTACTTTGGGATGTTAGGAGTTTATGGGCAGACCAAAAAATCATGATTCAGCGAAATATTCTCAACAAGGCTCTTTATAATTCGTATAGGAAACTTGAGAGAATTTCCGCTCATAAGAGTTTGGGCATGTCCACCCTAACTAACGCTGTTGTTCCAATACTAGAAAAGAGAAATGGGCACTTGCCGATGATGCGCACAGTAGTACCAACATCTGTTGATCTGGACCGTTTTCCACTAACTAGCAAAATGCCTACTGTCCTTAGGGCGCTTTTTTCGGGTACTTATAATGACTACTATGACTTGAATTTGAGCTCGCTATTTATGGAAGAGCTTCGACAACAAATTCGAGTGGAAACTCATTGGGCAAGACCTTTTGAGTCAAATAAGCAATTTATAGGAGTCGGTGAGGAGAAAATTCTCTTTGCCCCACAAACTGAAATTGCTAAACTAATTCCAAATTACAGTTTTGGTGTTTCAATTTGCAAATTGAATGCAGGCCCGTCTCTTTCTGCAGCTATGCCAACGAAGATCGGAGAATTTCTTGCTTGCGGGAGGCCGGTAGTTGTCAATAGAGGTCTGGGAGACATGGATGAAATCATTGCCGAATCTAAGGTCGGAGTTACCCTAAGTGGAGATCCAAGTGACGCAAGACATGCTGCTGGAGAGTTAATAGAGTTAATTTCCGATCCAGAAACTCCAATTAGATGCAGAGCTGTTGCCGAAAAATACTTCAGCATGGACAAAGGCGTTGAGAAATACCTTGAGTTATACGGGCGTATGCTGTCAAGCTAGCTCCAAGGTGCCCAATCGTGCATTCTCCTTCGAAACCAGAAATCCCAAATGAGATATGGTGATTGTGTGCTAATCAAACAACCTCATTTAGGCTCGATTAAATTCTTGAGGGGTAAAGTAAATTTTACTCATGCAATTCGACGTTATTGCCGACTAAAGAAATCCTATTCTTTTCAATGGCTCTCGAGTCGAGTTCACCTTCGTGCCCAGTTTGCTCAATTAATAATAGGAAGTGAGGGTGAAATCGACTTTTCTCACGATACGCTTTCCTTGCCTACTGCATTGTTCTGGCCTTCAGGACCGTGTTAAACCTAAAACCCATTTAAAGGTCGTACCTAATGCGAATATTAAAAACCATTATTATTTTGCTCTTTCCTCACTTTGTTAGCATGTTTGTTCGCCTAACTAAAAAGCCGGTCACGGTAGGAATGCTCGACGTACGAATTGAAATGGACCCTTTATGGAATCATGTTCTAAGATCAGATCATTCGACCATAGCGTTAGTAAAGAAGGAATACGAAAGTGGAGATTTGTTGTTGTCGTTTCATGAGGCAATTAACCTGGTCTGGGCTACCAAAGCTACATCCCACATTTCTGGTTCAATAGCAGAAGTTGGTTCTTTTCATGGGGGAGTGCAAACCTCATTCTTAGTTCCGATCCAGATGGGACCAGAAAAATGCACTTGTTCGACACATTCACGGGTCTTCCCGAAGTCACAGAAGGTTTTGACGGGTCCATGAATATTGGAGGTATTAAGGGTTCCCCAGTTTCAACAGTGAAAGATAAACTCAAAAGATTTAATGGAAAAACGGAGTATCACGTTGGCTTTTTCCCAGATACAACTAAGGATTTACCATTAAACATAAAGTTTTCGTTAGTACATTTGGATGCTGACACCTACAAAACAACACTTGCTGCACTAAATTATTTTTTTCCGTTAATGACTCGAGAGGGATTTATTCTATTTCATGATTATTCTTCGATAAGTTGTCCGGGAGTTCGGCAAGCAATTGATGGTTTCTTTCTAGGCAAAAATGAAGTTGTAATCCCACTTTGGCACACACAAGCGCTTGTGATTGTGCAATAGCATTCTAATTACTCATTTGAAACTTCCGCCATGTTGGACTCTAAGTACAAATGAAAGGCTGAAATGATCATTTCAGGTGAATCTGGCTACGAGTTGTCAATTAAGAATGTTAAGAGAATTATTCCAACATCTCACTATACAGGTCCAATCGACTTACAGACATATTCATCGATTATTTTGCGGATCTCGGAACAGTCTCGGGTGCGTAGTATATTCTGGGTCTACACATGCCACGAACTGGGCACAACGTCAAACATTCTTGTATCCAGGGGGCTCATGTGAACCATAAAATAAACTTGACATATGACGCGGCGGCAGGAACCGATGGTACTGGCGCACAACTGCAAAGGGTGTTCGCTCTCTATGCGGCATGTAAAATGCTTCATCTTCCCTATTTGCATTCTGAACTTCAGAATCTAACCATCACGCCATTGGATCCATTTCAGGATGAGATTGCACTCAAATCCTACTTGATTAGAGTAAATAAAGAATTCAAATTGCCGTCGAGCGATGGTGTGGAGACCGATTTCGATGAGGTTTATAGAGTTAGATTTCTCAATTATAGAGTCATCATCAAGTACTACATAAGAGCTTTGGTGTTGCGTGAAAAATACCTACTAATGGTTCAAAATCCTTTCAAATTAGTTGAAAATTTTCCTACGAGCTTTCTTCATGTCCAAAAATACTTTCATAGCTTGCTCCCGGAAGCGGAAGAAAGAACCGGGGATAAAACGATTGTTATCCATGTTAGACGTGGTAGTAATGGAGCAGATTTATTGCCTGGTGAGACCACGCCAAGAATGCTACCTAATTCCTATTACTTTGCTCGTATAAATGAGATTAGGACGAGGTATTGTGAGAAATTCGATAATATTGAGTTGGTGGTAATAACAGATACACCAAAGGAGGATTTCAAATACTCTCCTTTAGAGTTTCAGTTGCCGCTTTGGTCAAATGAACCTAGATTTCAGCATGGAAGTGTAGAAATTCGTGGTGAAACTTTTCGTGAATTCGAATTGGATTTCTTATCGAAGTTCACAGTAATCCATGGCGGGGACCCAATTTTGGCATTGCGACAGATGCAGGATGCAGACTTTTTAGTGATGAGCCGGTCAAGTTTTAGCTACGTGGGGGCAATCCTGAATTCCAAAGGAAAAGTCTTTTATCCGCCAAATTTCTGGCACCGCCCAATGAAAAAATGGATCAAAGTCAAGTAAGAACCCAAAAATTGCCTCCGTTGCAGTTAGGGTACTCTTGTGACTATGAGTGAAGCAATGACTTCAGGACGTGAAATAGACAGTCTCCGCGCCCAGATATTGCTAATGGCTCAAAAATCTGGTGAAGGCCACGTTCCCAGTTCATTATCTATCTTAGATCTTCTTTGGGTGCTTTACACAAGAGTGCTAACAATTGACCCGTCTAATCCTAATTTAGAAAATCGTGACCGATTTTTTCTATCTAAGGGCCATGCCTCATTAGGGCTCTATTCAGTGCTTTCTGCACGAGGGTTTTTCCCTCAAAGTGAGCTTGAAAACTTTTGTGAATTTGAAAGTATCCTAGGAGGTCACCCAGATCGGTTAAAAGTTCCCGGAGTTGAGGCATCCACTGGTTCGCTTGGCCATGGATTTCCGCAAGCTGTAGGGGTGGCTCTGGCACTAAAAATAAAGCGGAATCCTTCACGGGTTTTTGCGCTCATTGGCGATGGAGAGGCAAATGAAGGAACTATTTGGGAAAGCGCCCTTTTGGCTGCACATCACAACTTAGACAATCTTGTTTGCATTTTAGATTTTAATCACTCTACGGATCGTGCATTGAAATTGGGTGAGATAAGTTTAAAATTTAAGTCCTTCAACTGGGATGTAAAGGAAATCGATGGACATAATCATGACCAAATTGCGAATTCCCTTATGCCTCAATGGAGTTCAAAGCCACTATTTCTCTTAGCACATACAATTAAAGGGAAGGGGTTCTCTGCCATGGAGAATAATCCTGAATGGCATCATAAGGCTCCAAATAATGAAGAAATGAAAACTTTCTTGGGAGAATTGAATTGAGAAAAAATTTTGCTCAGACAGTTAGTAAAGAATTAAGTAACAATCCATCGAGCGTACTATTACTGGGGGATATTGGAGTACATGCATTCAGGGACTCTCTCAAAGAATTCCCAGACCGTGTCTACAACATCGGTATATTAGAGCAATCAATGATTAGCGTTGGAGCGGGAATGTCTTTAGAAGGCCTAATCCCCACAATTCATACGATAGCCCCATTTATTGTAGAGAGAGCACTAGAGCAACTTAAGGTTGACTTTGGATACCAAAAATTACAAGGAAATGTAGTCACTGTGGGTGCATCGATCGATTACGCCGCTCTGGGAGGCACGCACCACTGTCCGGGAGATGTTTCAATTTTACTCAATATTCCAGATCTTCAGATACTCGTACCTGGGCATGGTGAAGAATTTGCATCACTATATACGGAGACTTCTCGGAATGGTGAACTCACCTACACCCGACTAAGCGAGACATGTAATAGTGCGCCAAAAAAAGTACAATTTGGAAAAGGACTTTTGATTCAAGAAGGTCATGAAGTTACAGTCCTCTGTGTTGGTCCAACTCTGGATTTAGCTTTAGAGGCGTGTGCCGATCTCAATGTCAATATTCTGTATTTCACTACAGTTAGTCCTTTTGACTCTGAGCTACTTAAATCTACTTGTACCAATGGCAAAGTGCTACTAATAGAACCATTTTATAAACATACTTTATCTCCTCTGATTATTGAAGCGCTGAGTCCACTTTCGGTACAGATAAAATCTATCGGAATTCCAAGAAAATTCTTAAGAAATTATGGAACAACAGCACAGCATTTGAATTATATTGGGCTCACAGTGAATAACATTAAATCCACAATTACGGAGCTCATTGGTGCATAATATAATTTTTGAAGATATTGAAAAAATAGCCTCCAGGGTAGATTGTTCACCCCTAGAAGGAAAAAAGATTTTGGTCACAGGTGGTACCGGTTTGATTGGTTTGTATTTCTTAAATTTTTTCACTTATCTGATCAAAAATCGAAATATGTCAATTTTAGTAGATTCAATATCGAAAACTGATCCTCGTGAAGAGACTAAAGGGAGTTTTCCTAATGTAAATTTCATAACTTTAGATCTTGGCACAAGTCATGAGTTAGGTTTTGAAGGAAACTACGATCTAATCATTCATGCAGCAGGTTATGGTCAACCCAAAAAATTTCTTGCTGATGAAATAACTACAATGATGCTTAACGGTGTAGCTACCATTAAACTAGCTAGACTACTGACACAGGGTGGAACTTTCCTTTTTCTAAGTACAAGTGAGGTTTACCTAGGTTCACTTTCTTTACCCAATAAAGAATCTGACACCGGTGTTGTTAGTTCTGACCATGCCCGAGCACCGTACATAATTGGAAAGAGCTTTGGGGAGACATTATTGGCTTCACTGAATCGCTCCGGAGTCAATACAAAGATTGCGCGAATCGCTTTAGCTTATGGTCCGGGCACGAAATTGGATGACGAACGAATATTGAATCAGTTAATCAAACGTGGAATTGCTGAGGGTGAGGTGCGCTTGCTTGACCAGGGAAAAGCAGTTCGTACTTATTGCTATGTAGCCGACACGGTAGAAATGCTTCTCAATATTGCACTATTTGGGAAATCGATGACCTATAACGTAGGGGGTATTTCACGAATTACAATAAGAGAGTTGGCAGATATGGTAGGCGAAATTCTCAACGTAGGTGTCACAGGATCCGAAAATCAAGCTTTTCTTGATAGCGCACCAAAAGAAGTATCCTTGGATTTGACCAAATATATTGAAGAATTCGGAAGCCCAAAATTTGAAGATTTAAATGTCGGTCTGACGAGAACTATAGTTTGGCAAAGAGAAAACCTCTATCCCGAAGGGAAAAATGCGTAGAACACTTGTCACTGGTTCAGGGGGATTAGTTGGCCATGCTCTGAAACGTTTAAATCCAGCAGATTGTTTTTTTTCTACACGCGATGATGCTGACCTAACCGATTTCGAGGCAACAAAGAGACTTTTTGAGAAAGTTCAACCAACACATGTCATACACTTAGCTGCCGCAGTTGGCGGTATCGGAGGAAATTCAATTCACTCTGGTGAGTACTTCAAAAGCAATATTATGATGAATTTGAACGTTCTAGAACTTGCCCGTGAGTTTCAGGTTAAAAAAGTTATTTCATTTATGTCAACTTGTGTATTCCCAGTAGACGCAAAGTATCCATTGACTGTCGATCAACTACATGACGGACCTCCTCATGCATCCAATTTTGGATATGCATATGCCAAAAGAATGCTTGAAGTCCAAAGCTCTGCTTACAGAAAAGAATTTGGTTGCAATTTTATCACTTTAATACCAACCAATATTTATGGGCCTGGAGATTATTGGAATCTAGAAGAGGGGCATGTAATTCCTTCTCTGATTCATAAGTTTTATAATGCCAAGAAAACCTCTACAGATGTTAAGTTGTGGGGTAGCGGAAGTCCACTTAGGGAGTTTATTTATTCTGATGATGTAGCGAAGCTAATCCTTTGGGCCATGACGAATTATGATGAAGTTGATCCATTGATATTGACGCCTTCGGAGGAAGTTAGTATCAAGGAGCTTTCCAATTTAGTGTGTACTCTAATTGAATTTCAGGGTAAAGTCATTTGGGATATTGATAAGCCCGATGGTCAACTTCGTAAACCGTCGAGCAACAAACATCTATTAGGTTTGAACCCTGAGGTTTCTTTCACCCCACTCGGAGAAGGATTACAAAAGACAATTGAATGGTTTTTACTGAACCACCCTAATCTACGTCTTTGAAAGGTCATAAAATGAATTTCGATTCACGTGAATTTGAGAAGTTAATGGGTGTGCGTCTTGGTGAAAAAGCAAAGGCACAAATTGACTCATTTGATATCCAATATTCTATTTTAAGTCATGAAGAAGAACACGTCGTGGTTAAGGAACTCGTTGATGAAATATTCCGACTTGATTTGTCGGTTGCGAGTAGGAAACGTGTTTCCGATTGGAACGAAGGTTGGGGACAAAATCTAATTGACTTTCAAAAAGTTGGTTCTCTTAGATCACTGATTCCGCGGTATTTTGGTAAAAACAAAGTCAATAGACTTAATCAGAAATTAGTCCAAAGCCAAGATACAGATTTTGAATTGAAATTGTTGAGGTGTTTAGAAAGTTGGATTTTTGATGAGTACCTATCATCTTTTGAAAGCATTTATGAATTTGGTTGTGGAACTGGACATAATCTCGTTTTTCTTCAACAATTTGCGGAAAATGCAGTGCTGACAGGCCTTGATTGGGTTGAATCCTCACAAACACTTATTGATTTGGTAAGTGCCAACAGAAAAAACCTTGCAATAACCAGTGGCAAGTTCGATTATTTCAATCCAGATCTCAACCTGAAACTTCGCGATAGCAGTGCCATATTCACCATTGCGTCCCTAGAGCAAATAGGAAAGGATTATGAAAAATTCGTAGATTTTTTAATGAGAAATAAACCTAAATTAGTGGTTCATGTTGAGCCTTTTGAAGACTTACTCGATCCTTATTGTCTTTTGGATAATCTTTCGATTCAATATATGCGCAAACGTAATTATATAAATGGCTACGTTGAACACATTCAAAATTTAGAGAAAGAAGGTAAGGCCAAGATTCATCGTTATCAAAGAAGTTTTATCGGAAGCAAACATATCGACGGCTATACGGTATTAATTTGGAGCCCCGACAATTAATTTCCCCCATGGTTTTTCCAGCTGCTTTCCGAAAAGTTCATTCTATCCAATTTGAGTGATTGATTTTCGTAATTTCCCCATTGTGACCACTCACGGGGTAGTAATTGCTGTTTACCCTTTTTTGATAGTAAATATGCCCCCCACCACGATAGCGAGCTATTCGACCCAACAAAAAACTGCGCATTAGACATCAAAGCTAGAGTTTGCAACGGGCTAGTTTCTGTGTGAGATAAAATCGTGTGTGGTCTCAAAGCTTTAGAAAGATTTGTGACCTCGCTTGAATTTTCAGTTAAAACAATTATGGGCAGATCAACTTCTGCTAGGTGTCTTATGAAATAGTTGTCATCCAACTGACCGATGGCTTTGGAAGATGTATCTGAAATCGGGTAATCGCCCCGTCTAACGTGAACCGCTATGTACTCCCTTGGAATTAGCCTTGGTGTTTTGAGGGATTCAAGTGATTCATTTAACGCAAAATCCAACTCAGATTCAATGTAGTGGAAAGAATGCTCTACCATGGAACCATTTTGAAATAAGCCGTTTACGGTGATTGGTAGGCCGAGTGAAGCGCGTTTCTTCGTACGTGACTGAAAAATCTGCAGTTCCTGTTCTTCACGAAAGTAGCCAAGAACTTCCATAAAACCCAGGGGTACACCTTTGTGAGCTGCCCATTCAAGAGCTCTAACTGACGATAACCTCTGCGATGCACCCCCGTGGTCTACTGTGTGTTTACAACATTTCGCGATGGGGGCTAGCTGGAAATCTCTCTCGCTATTAATTCGATAATGCCCTAAATCAAAGGAGAATGTCGTCCCTTCGAATAAGGTATGTGCTGCTGCCCACTGGAATAACTGATTCCCAATGCCTCCGCTTAAGGAAATTTTTGGTGTAAATAACTTTCCCAAGTTTTTTCTTCTTCGTCTTAATTATTTTTTTCAGTGGAGCTAGATAGATCAGCTTCCACCATAAGTTTTGCTAGCCCTCTCCACTCTATTGTATGTTTCCATCCAAGCTCAGCTTCAATTCTTGTAGGATCACCAATCAAAGATTCAACTTCGAGTGGGCGCAAGTAGGCATCGTCGGTCGTTACGTACTTAGTCCAATCTAAACCAACTGTATCAAATGCCGCTGCACAAAAATCCCTGACTGACGCAGCGATTCCAGTTGCCACTACATACGATTCTGGCGAATCGTTTTGCAGCATCATCCACATAGCTTCAACGTATTCCTTAGCGTAACCCCAATCCCGGACAGCTTCAAGATTGCCAAGATATAGGGACTCTTGCTTACCTTCTACAATTTTTGCTACCGCTTTTGAGATTTTTCTCGTTACAAAAGTTTCACCACGGCGCGGTGATTCGTGATTGAATAGAATTCCGTTTACTGCGAAAAGTCCGTAACCTTCTTTATAATTATTCGTAACCCAGTAACTATAAAGCTTTGCAGCAGCGTACGGGCTCCTAGGTTGAAAACTTGAACTCTCACTTTGTGGAGGTGGGGTACTTCCGAAAAGCTCACTTGTGCTGGCTTGATAGAATTTTATGCTTGGGTCTGTCATGCGAATTGCTTCTAACAATGCAATTGTTCCAACCGCATCAACATTTGCAGTATAGATTGGAACCGAAAATGACACCATTACATGACTCTGGGCGGCAAGATTGTATATTTCATGAGGCATAACTTCACGAACAAGATTGCTTATTGCAATTCCATCCGTGAGATCTCCGTAATGCAAGATCAACTTTCTTTCTTTTTCATGTGGATCAGCATATAAATGCTCAATTCGGCTTGTGTTAAAGCTACTTGAGCGACGGATTAAGCCGTGAACTTCATAACCTTTTGAAATTAAAAATTCAGCTAGATAGGAACCATCTTGACCGGTAATTCCTGTTATCAAAGCTCTTTTCATTTCTTCTTCCCAATCGAAATTCCGCCGTTTTCTAAATACCATGAATAAGTTTGCCTTAATCCTGATTCAAGTGGTATCCGAGGTTGCCAACCCAATGCTCTTATTTTAGAGGAATCCATAAGTTTCTCATGCGTCCCATCTGGAAACTTAGAGTTATAGGAGATTTCACCATCGTATCCAACCACCATTGCTATGAGTTTAGCTAGTTCATTTATTGAAATATTGACTCCTGACCCGACATTTAAAGTGGAGTACTGGCTCCGGCTTTCTATCGAAACCCGGACCGCCGCGGCCAAATCTTGAGCATGTAGAAACTCACGTAATGGTGATCCGGTGCCCCAGAGCTCAACGGAACTTAATCTATTAACACGCGCATACTCCATTTTTGCGAAAAGCGAGGGAATCACATGTCCATTCTTCATGTCGAAAGTGTCGAAAGGCCCATACAAGCTACTTGGCATAAGTGAGAGCCAAGTATGTCCATACTCCTCGTTATACGCTTCCAAAAGTTTAAGCCCTGCAATCTTGGCTATTGCGTAAGCTTCATTGGACTTCTCAAGAGGACCGCTAAGAATCCGTTCTTCTGTAATTGGTTGAGGAGACTGACGTGGATAAATACAAGATGAACCTAAAAAGATAAAATGTTCCACATCTGCGTGGTGTGATGCATCTAGTAAATTAGTTTGAATTTGTAGATTATCGCTCAAAAATTTGACTGGGGAGTCGCGATTAGCAAGGATGCCCCCAACAATTGCTGCCGCATTAACAATGATTGTCGGCTTTAATTCTGATATATAACTAAAAACCTTATTTCTATCGCGCAAATCTAGAATCTCAGAAGATAACCCAAAAACATTGTCATAATTCTCTCTCAGATCAGAGTAAATTGCACTCCCAGCAAGCCCTGTGTGTCCAGTTACTAGAATTTTTGTCATTTCATTGAGCTCCCTCGCCATTGCGCACTAAATTGACCCATGTTTTAGAAACTTAGCCTTTTGCCTTAGTAGATTTGACAAAATCTTATATCTACCATAAACTTGGATCACTTGCCCGCTTGAATCCCTAAATTCTTGTCGACCATGCGTAATTAACTGTCTTCTAAATTTCTTATGCATCGCACCATATGCAGCCATCTTTCGCTCAAACAGGCCAGATTCTTGCCAGGCCTGAGTTCTTTGATCTGTATGAACGCGAACGAAATTCGCTGTTATTGGAAGATAGCGACTTAAGAATCCTCTGCTGTGAAATCGAAATTGCAACAATAAGTTTATGTCCTCTTCGGATTCATATTCGTCATCAGGAACATCGAACTCAGAAAGGCAAGATTCCAATACTTCACGTCTTATGCAATAGTTTGTTTCAGGAAAATTTACAGACGAAATTACCCAATAAAAGAACATATCAAATCCATTGGGAACTCTAAAGTCTTGTTTTGGCCAAGAACGGTTTTCAATCAACTCACCCGCCTGATTTGCCGTAGTCAACCCCCCCCAAACAAGCGACACTTCAGGCTCTCTCTCTAAAACTTCTATACATTTTTGAATCCAATTTGGATCAATATACATATCAGAACTTTGGCAGAGCATCACATATTTACCTTTGGACATTCTCAACCCTTTTAAGAAAGCATCCAGGACGCCTTTGTCTGGTTCGCTTAACCACTTGATCCCATCTGACTTTTCAAGTAACTTTTTTGATCCGTCAGATGAATTGGCATCAATAACAATGTGCTCTAGATTTATATATGTCTGTCGATTGACACTCACTAGTGTGTCCTGGAGATAGTGCCCGTGATTGTAATTAGGGGTAATAACGGTTACTAGGGGAACATTCAGCAAATTATTTACCCGCGAAATCGATGACAGCTTAAGTATTTCTGGACGTCGATTCGGCACCCCTAAACAGTACACTATAGGATCACTCAATTTCATCAAAACTACTAACCAAATTCAGTTTAAGTGATTTGAAATAATGTTTCTGACTATTGCTGCGCCTTCCGAGTTTAAGTGACATCCATCCTCTGTTAATTCTCGCCGCAGCCCACCTTGTCCATCGACCAATACTGTGCGTGAATTTACGTACACACAAAAATTTGAAATTGAATGGTCTTTTAATTCTACACAGTAGACATTGTGGGCTCTGATACGTTCAATTAGTTTTCCACGCCGTGGATAACTCGGATGATCCATATAAAAATCACTTGGAGGTGTTGGCGCCAAAAAAATTACATTTTTTGGTTTTGCATTCACTAATTTTATGCAGTTTAATACATAAGAATTGATAAATCCCGTATTCTTTTCTGGACCAGCTAAATGACATCTAATATCTATTTCTCCAAAGCAAAATACAAATTTTGCACCAATGTTTCCAAGTAAACCAAATACACGTGCCAATCTCCTTGCTGTCTTAGGAGACTCTCCTTTTGAAACTTGAAAAGCAAGTGTGTCGCGAAACCACAATGAGATAAACAAATGGTTTCTTCCCATAATTCGACAAATCTTTGCACTTACAATTCTTTCATATCTAGAATCAGTGAGTGCAACTACGTGACTATCACCGATAACCACAAAGATTTTTGGGATTTGATAATTCTTAATCATCAAGAATTATTCCTTCGAAATTGAAAAAATATTTTTATGCGGTGTAGATTAAATTGTTGAATCGAAAGTTTCCAACGTAAATCCATGATCTTTACGTTGAGATATGGAATAATTCTGATGTTCTTTTTCCTTACAAATATAGCGTCGCCTTGTCCCATAGTCTTTGAAATTCTCTGTGAGATTTTTACAAAATCATGAGACTTCAGAAATTGTTCAATTTGAGCTTGATAACTTTGTCCCACGTAATATGCCACGGTTGATACTTCTACTTTTATTAACAATGTTTTTCCCAAAGCCGAGACTGCACCATTTAACACTTGAAGCTCAGCGCCTTGTACATCAATAATCAGCATAATTTGGTCTACTGATCTAGTAGTAACGTCATCCAATTTCAAGGTTTGAACCTTGATTGCTTCCATCTCTGTGAAATCTGCGAAGATTTCACGCAGAGAATCCAGGTTTGGCTTCAAAAGTGAACTCGACCCATAATTTAGTGGGTAGAAAGTCACAAATTCGCCACTCGTGTCGCTGGCTGCATACTCAAGGATTTCTACATTTTCGTAAGTTGCATATTTAGTTCTTAAAAGTTTCGCTTTTTCTGGAAGAGCTTCTATTAAAGTTATTCTTGGAATTTTTAATTCCAAATAATCAGGTACGTCTACCCCCTCCCAAGCGCCTACATGAATTACATGGGTTGGACAAACGCCACATAACCTTTCAAGGTCTTTTGCACTATAGCTCACTTGTTTAGTCTTTCAGATAAAAACTTAGAATTTCTCATTTCTGAAGGTCAATTCTGGAAAGGATACCCAAATTTCTCTTGCTTATTTCTTGCCATCTTCCTTGATCTACAATTCGACCATCTAAGAGAAGATGAACTTGTTCTGCGAATTCGATCGTTGCAAAGCGATGGGCAATAATCAGAATGGATGTGGTGGTCTTTAGATTTTCAAGTGTAGAAATAATAAGTTCTTCTGTTTTTCCATCTAACGCGCTCGTAGCTTCATCCAAGATCAGAAATGTTGGATTTGTGTAAAGGGCCCGAGCCAATGCAATACGCTGTAGTTGTCCTCCACTAAATCTTGCGCCTCCTTCGCTAAGTTGTGTGTGCACTCCTTCTGGTAGAGCATCAATGAACTGATTTGCCCCGGCTTTTTCGAGTAGCGAAGTGACAAATTGTAGATCCACTTCTTGAGGTGAGACACCCAATGCCACATTTTCAATTATTGAACCAGCCAGAAAATATGGGTTTTGAGATACATACGCAATTCGTCCAGGATTAGCATCGATAAAATCTGAAATAGATAGACCGTCGAGTGTTATCTCGCCCTTATTTGCTTCATAGAATCCAGTGATTAATTCAATAAGGGTTGACTTGCCAGCACCAGAGGGCCCAATGAGTGCTGACATTGTTCCTGGTTTAACTTCAAGTGAAATGTCATGGAGTAGATTTTTGCCATCTTCATAGTGAAAACTTAAGTCAGATACCTTTAGATATGATGGCCCTTCAGTTATTACTCTGGATGAGGTTTCTTCTGTAATCTTCCGCGCAGATCGACCATGTTGGTTGAGTTCATCAACGGTTTTAAATACCAATAAAGAACTGCCGATACTAGACTTTATCGAAATGATTAATGTATTTATCCGGGCTAAAGCTGGGAGCACACGGGTAGTTGCGATCAAGAAGATTAGATAAATCCTTCCATCAATATCCGTCTGGGTTACCAAAATGAGTAATATAAGAGCAGCTGTCGTAATCAGCATTTCAAAGACATACTTTGGGAACTGTTGAATCCAGGTAGACCTTCCGTAAGCAGTTGCGCCTTCAACTTTGTTAACCACGAACTTATTAAGGAAAAAATCTTCTTTATTTGTGAGTCGTAGCTCTTGGAATAAGGAAATCACATCCGATGCATTTCGGCGAGTTTGAATACTTGAATTCGAAATTGATTGACCAAGTCGAACTGATCTTACGGCAAGTATTAGGTTCAACAGAATGACAAGCATTAAAGCGAAAAAAACCAAAATTAGAGTCCAAGTGAAATTTACAGTCAGTAAGAAAATCACGATTAGTAGAGTCAAAGTTAATTCTGAGAAAAGATTTGCAGTCTGACCGAGAACCCCCACTATAGCTGCATTTGGCCCATCGGTAACCACATAAATGAGTTTTTGCCAGTCCTGTTTTTGGAGCCAATAATATTTGACATTCTGGATCTTTCGCAATAGATCTGCCGACACTCTAGCCTGCTGTATACCTAAGAAAATAAAAATTCTTCGCGATATGAGGAGGCTGAAATAAGTACGGCAGATGAAAATTACTAGTACGGCAATTATGCCAATTAAGAGAATTTGATTTGATGCTTCAAAATTGAGACCGGCGATTTCAACGCGGTTTAGAATTGTGTCTGGTTGTCTAGAATTATTGGCTCTAAACTGAGGAATTAATGAAACGATAGAACCCAAAATAAAAATTGCCATTAAGTCTAAGGTATTTATCATAAGAACGCTCAAAAGAACCAATATGTAACGGGTTCTAGCCCTCTCTGGAAGAAGCAAGAATGAATGATAAATAGACTTACGCATCTGCCATCTTCATTTGATTCTCCTTTGATTGTTGAACCTCTTGCCAATTATATCCCTATATGAAGTTGCAGCCCTGATTATGCATAATCGACAATTAACTCCTTTGACTAATTTATTTACTCAAGCTTCTAGGCTCAGATAGAGCGGCTTAGCACTTTTGTAAAGCACTCCTCGGTTTCTTTGAGCATCCGAGAAACTGTAAATCTCTCTCTCACTGATTTTGCTCCATTCACTCCAAGTTCATGCATTAGCTTCCTATTATTATGGAGGCGAAGGATGGCTAAAGCCAATTCGGAGCTACTCCTCTCTTGCACGATTATTCCAGTCACTCCATCTTCAATTTGCTCTCGTGCCGCTGCAATATCAGTTGCAATTAAAGGTGCTCCTACTCCTTGAGCTTCTATTAGGAGCTGACTAAATGCGTCGACAAGAGAGGGGTGAACTACTAAATCCCCAGCGGCAATATATGCAGGAATGTTTGAGCGGAATCCTTCTAAGCGGATAAATTCCTTCAAATTCAAATCACTCACGACAGAAGCGAGCCAATCAGAACTTCCTGGCCCGATGAAAACCAAACGTATCTCAGGGATTGATTCAATTAAATCTGCAATTGCTTTAACAAGGTAGAGCTGACCTTTAGTTTTTGAATATCTCGCTATACATACAAGATTAAACGTGCGAGGAGTAAATCCTAAATCTATTCGTGCTTCCAAAACTTCACTCGGTAAAGGCTCAAGTTTTGTAAAATCAAATCCTTGATTGATTACTGTAATCTTCTTGGCACTGATCCCCTCTCTGTCAATTAACCACGCTTTTGCTGCATGAGAAAAAACAATCACGTGATTAGCTGCAATTGCAGAAATTCTGTCGATAAAACGGTGAAATTTCGAACCAACTTCTATGTGTTCAGTAATATGGTGTCTAGTGAGAACAGTCGGCGTTCTTGTGATGCGCCCAAGAATTATTGCAACTATTCCCCCTCGAAAAAGATGTGACTGGATAATGTCTGGCCGAAATTTAGATACTGCATAGATTCCTCGAAGAATTTGAAAAAACACGTTTTCTTCTTTTCTAGAAACTCCTGTCAGATTTTGAACATTGTAATCTGCAAGCCAATCTGGGGGTGTGTCACTTGAGAGCCACATAAATGCCAATTCCAAGTTAGATTCTTGTGCTCCCCCCGCGAAATCTTCAAAATATCGCCCGTGCATGTGGTGGGATGAAATCATTAAGACTCTCATTCAACGCCCTCTCTAGTTTCAAGCTCAACCATCAACAAAGATATCTGATAATGTTTCGCTAACTCGTCAGGAAGCAATGTTCACTCGGAGGATTTATGCGTGTTCTTTTAACCGGTGCTGGGGGATTCGTCGGTCATCATACTTTGGCACACCTTCTCAAAACTACCGATTGGGAAATTGTTGCAACAGATTCCTTTCGGCATTTTGGAACATCGGCACGAATTCGTGCGGTGTTCGAAGAATTGCCTGCTTATCGATCACGAGTAACCGTTATTACCCACGACCTAACCGCACCAATAGATTTGGTTACCGCGAATGAGATTGGTGATGTTAATGTAATTATTAACATGGCCAGTGAGTCCCATGTTGACCGATCAATTACTGATCCTCGCCCATTTGTCGAAAATAATGTCGCTTTAGCATTAACAATGCTTGAGTACGCTCGAACTCTTCCAAACTTAAAGTTATTTATCCAGATAAGTACAGATGAAGTTTATGGTCCAGCACCTTTAGGAACAAATCATCCTGAGTGGAGTCCACATGCCCCATCCAACCCATACTCAGCAAGTAAAAGTGCTCAAGAGGCTATTGCGATTTCATACTGGCGTACTTTTAATGTTCCGGTAGTAATCTCTAATACGATGAATATTATTGGAGAACGACAGGATGTTGAAAAATTTGTGCCTTTGACTATTAACAATTTGCTAAGAAATATTCCGGTGCCAGTTCATGCACTTTTTGCGGATGGTGTTTGGAAAGCAGGAAGCAGATTTTATCTCCATGCACGTAATCAAGCCGATGCACTCCGCTTTATTATTGATAAATTTTCTTCGAATCCACATCAATACACAGATGGATATGAAAGACCAGAACGTTTCAATGTCCGTGGAGAGCTAGAGTTGTCAAACGATGCAATGGTGTTATTGATAGCAAAAATTTTGGGAAAAGAAAAACCAAAGGAGGAATTAGTCAACTTTGTCAATGTAGAGGGTACGCGCCCTGGACATGACCTACGATATGCACTTGATGGGGAAAAGCTAACTAATCTCGGCTGGAATCCTCCAGTTGCTTTTGAAAAATCACTCGAGCGCACGGTTGCTTGGACAATCAATAATCCGACGTGGATTGCCTAACTCCGGCCAAGTCGATATTTCAAGACTAGTAAATATGTTTTGAAAATCAACTGATATTTTTCCATTCTTGACGACTGTGCGTGATCGTCAGTTACCAATTTTTTGACGCACCTGAGTGTGTCACTCGCGAAAGACTTGGAGTAATTACTCATATTTTCATGGTGCTGTCTATAAAATGTTAGTGGCTCTATGATGAAATCCACAATTGCATAGTCGCAAACTCTGCGAAAGAAATCCCAATCTGCACTGATGGAAAGCATCGGATCGAAGATCCCTGATTTTACGAGTAGTCTTTTTCTAAAAAGTGCGTTACTTGTCCCTAAAGTAATCACTGCTCGGCTTGGATAACGTCTAAAATACATCCCACATTCGCCCTTGAAACTAGGTTGCATGACTCCCAAAATTTCAATTCCATCAAGTGATACAAGATTAACTCCAGAATACACAAGATCTACCCCGGTACTTAAAACTAAATTCATTTGCTTGCTGATTTTCGAAGAATCCCAAAAATCATCTGCGTCTAGAAAAGCGATAAATTCCCCTGTTGATTCCAAGATGCCATGGTTTCGCGCAACTGAAACCCCCTGATTCTTCTGTTGAAATACTCTTATCGGCGCGCCTAAACTTTCTAAGTATTCAAGCGACCCATCAGTTGATCCATCGTCAACAACAATAATCTCAATATTTGGATAATCTTGATTAATTACACTATCTAAGCATTTGCCAATGTATCTCAAGTAATTGTAACTAGGGACAATAACACTGACTAACGGAATGTTGCTAGTCAACTTGCTTTGCCCATTATTGTATAAAGGAGTTTCTTGCCAAATCTTAAAATGGGGCGGGGAAACAGGTGAAGTATTTTCAACCAAAAAGGAGACTTACGGTGTTTCATCGCCAAAGTCCATGCTTCTGGATGCACCAATGAAAGAGGAGCAATCATTTCGCGATTGATTCCCTTTTCAAAAACGAGAAGATTCTGCCGGTAGCACGAGGCAATCTTTGAGTTGTTCCAAATAGTAAGTCTAGGGTCCCACTCCAGAAAGTAGCCATTTTCTGCAAAAAGCTTGGCCCAAAATTCTGGCCATTGTTCATTGACATGATGATTACCACCTTGGCGTGGAATCGCCGCTGAAAATACGACTTTCTCACTGAGTGAAGTTAAGATCGAAACAAGAGTTCGCGCTGATGAGAAATCTAAATGCTCAGCGACTTCAAGGCACATACATAAATCATAAGTCCTTGTGGATTCAATTCCATTTGTAAAGTCAACATAAACATACTTATCCTTTTGTAAAAGGGTCTTGGTCTCGCGCATCCATTCACCTTCGTAACCAGTGACATCATGGATACCCAGAACTATAAATTCTTGCGCAAAGGCACCAGTTCCACAGCCAACATCAACAACTGAAGCTGGTTGATACCGATTAACCAGTAAGGGAACTATCTCTTTCGCGGAGGCCAATGAGGAGACTTGCATATCGGTATAAAACTCAGAGTTATAGACTTCCATAGTTCTGACCTTCCGCAACGCGACAGTACCGCCAAGCATCGATGACGAAGTCTACATCTTAAACGATTGAGGAAATGAACCTTTTGAAAAATGCCCTCATGACACCTTGAAATTCCACTGTCAGGGAGATGAGAATTACTCTCGATTGGTCAAAGATCTAGAACTTAGGCAAAACTGTTCTCAATAAACTACACTGGCAGGATGCAAATTCTTGTAACTGGGGGGGCTGGCTTTATCGGCTCTCACTTATGTGAGGGGTTAATTAAGGGCGGACACACGGTCGTCTCGATCGACAATTTCTCAACCGGCCAAGTCTCGAATCTTACAAATCTATCCAGTTCAAGCAATTTTACCTTCGTAGAGGGTTCAATCTTGGACTCAAGTGTTTTGAATCCACTGATCAAACAGGCCGATTATGTCTTTCACCTAGCTGCAGCAGTCGGGGTGTTCAATATCGTTAAAAACCCTTTGGCAAGCTTGTTAACTAATATCCGCGGCACTGAGAATGTGCTTGAATCTGCATATTCGACAAATACTCCAGTATTCCTCACGAGTAGCAGTGAAGTTTACGGAAAGAATGTTTCCGACTCCCTCAGGGAGAGTGACGATCGAATTCTTGGAAGTCCAGTTACTTTGAGATGGTCTTATAGTGAGGCTAAAGCTATCGATGAATCACTTGCTTATGCTTACTTTGTTGAAAAGCAGTTAGAGACGAGAATCGTAAGATTCTTTAACACCGTTGGGCCGCGACAACTTGGCGCCTATGGAATGGTGGTCCCTCGTTTTGTGAAGGCAGCCCTTGCAAATAAGCCAATCACAATTTATGGTGATGGTAACCAGACCCGTTGTTTCGCGCATGTTTTTGATGTTGTGGATGCTGTTCTAGCTATTGCCTTTGTTGATAATACAATAGGAAAAGTGATTAACATCGGAAATAATTTTGAAATTTCGATTAATGACCTAGCTAAGAAAATTATCCTCGAAACTGGGTCAATGAGTGAGATTATGTATGTACCCTATGCTGAAGCTTATGGAGATGGCTTTGAGGACATGGAACGTCGAGTCCCAAACATTGATTTGATTAAGGACTTGGTTGACTGGCAGCCTAAGCGAGACCTTTCAACGATGATCGCTGACATAGCTACTGAGATGCAAAAAAACTCTTAAAGCGAGATTACTCCCGCTTGAGCCGAAATCGAGTTTGTACAGTCCAAGATTTTTACACCATTTTTGAATAGCGGTGCCAAGTCCATACCGGACTGTTTAGTTGCCAGGATCGCAACATCACATACCCATTCTAAATCAACAGGATCTGAACCCTCCCAGACTGGTACCAATGGATCATGCCATGCAACTTCGGCACCTTTCGCCTTCAAGTGATTTCTTAGTTCCGAGACTGGCGTCTCACGGACGTCGCCAACCCCTGGTTTATATGCAACACCAAGAATCAAGACTTTTGGATTATTGATTTTTGAATCAATCATGCCTAGTGCTCGCTCTGCTACATATTTTGGCATCGCATGATTAATTAAATCGGCGGTTTCTACAAATGCAGCTTTACCACCATTTTCACGGGCCCACCATGTTAAATACAGTGGATCCACAGGAATGCAGTGTCCGCCAACCCCAACTCCAGGTCTAAATGGCATGAAGCCATAAGGCTTTGAGGATGCGGCATCTATAACTTCATGGACATTGATTCCAGATGCGGAGCATAACTGTGTGAATTCATTGATTAATGCAATGTTGACTAAACGAAAAGTATTTTCTAGGAGTTTGGCAGCTTCAGCTACTTCAGGCGTTGAAACAGAGACTGCCGCATCGCAGATGGATTCGTAGAATGCGAGTGCACGTTTCTTTGACTCTTGGTCGATTGCACCCACAAGTCGTGGAGTGTTCTTTTGATTCCACACAGGGTCTCCTGGATTAACTCGCTCAGGTGCCGATGCAAAGTAGACATTTTTAGTTGCTTCTGGTTTAAGTTGATTAACAATGGGGATAATGATGTCGCGCAACGTGCCTGGATAAGAAGTAGATTCGCTAACAACAAGAGTTTCGTTTGAAACAAATGGAGCGATACCAGTTGCCGCACTACGTAATAACGTTAGATCTGGTTCTCGTTTGTCATCCAAGGGGGTTGGCACACAGATTGTTATAACAGAAGCCTTAGACACCATAGAGTAATCGGTGGAAGCAGTATAGACGCCTCTTACCAACGCTGAATTTAATTGGGTATCAGTGATATCTTCAACTGGACTAGAACCAGAGTTGATCTGAGCAACTTTGGCTTCAAAATTATCTACCCCGATAACCGTCCAACCAGCATCTACCGCGGCCATTGCCAATGGCAGACCAACATAGCCTTGACCGATAATCGCTAGAATTCGAGGATTTTGCACGCTCACGGTTGGAATACTAACCTCTAGAAGCGGTTTCTTGTGCATGCTGACTCAACGGTATTTGGGGGCCTTAAGAGCCGAATCTAGGGGAGAATTGGCTTGTGACGCCATCTAACCAAACTCCAATTCGAGTCATGCGAATCATCGCCCGCATGAATGTGGGAGGCCCAGCCGTACAGGTTTCGGGGCTGATGCGCGGATTTAATTCTCAGGATTTTGATCATCGTTTGTTTACAGGCTACTGCGCAGTTAATGAGGCCGATTATTTAGAAACCGTCGCAATTGATATAAAGGTAACTCGTATTCAAGGCCTTGGGCGAAGTGTAAGAATCGGTGGGGATATCAGAGCTTTCTTATCTCTTGTCAAAGAAATTAGAAGTTTTAAACCACACGTAATCCATACACATACCGCTAAGGCAGGTTTCTTGGGTCGCATTGCTTCAATTATTTCTTTACACCCATCCATCCGAGTACACACTTTTCACGGACATTTGCTCAATGGATACTTTGGCCCTTCTAAGCGTAGATTAGTGATTTTCACTGAAAAATTCTTAGCAATATTTTCTCATCAACTTTTAGCCGTAGGGAATAAGGTGAGGCAGGATTTATTGGCTGAGGGTATAGGCAATCTCGAAAAATTTGGAGTAATGCCCCCGGGTTTAGAGATTGGTAAGTTGCCCAATAAAAAGTCATCAAAGGAATTCTTTGGGATTTCAGTTAACTCTGTGCAATGTGCTTTCATAGGACGCGTGACACAAATTAAGCGCCCAGATAGATTTCTAGATGTTGTGAGTGAAGTAAAAAGACGTGGCTTAGAAGTTGAATTTTTTATGGCAGGTGACGGTGAGTTGCTAGAAGTTTGCCGAGAAAGGATTACTGAGAAAGGATTGCCAGTCAAGGTTTTAGGATGGCAAAGTGACATCGAAAAAGTCTTATCTGCTGCAGATATCGTGATACTTACAAGCGACAACGAAGGAACACCCTTAAGTCTTATACAAGCCGGAATGGCATCTCTACCAGTTGTTACGACAAGGGTGGGTTCTATTCCTGAGGTAGTAATCGATGGGAAAACAGGAATCATTACGAGTCTCGATGCCCAAGAAATTTCTGATGCTTTGCAAAAACTAGCCAAAAGCAGCACTCTAAGAGATCAAATGGGGGCCACCGCGCAAGAATTCACCTTGGCTAACTTTGGGGTAAATCGCTTAGTACATGATCATGAAGAGCTGTACAAAAGACTACTTACGAATCGAGCCAAGTCCTAGCCCAAAGCTCTAACATCAGGATTGGCCACAAGATGTTGTCCCTATCCTCACCGGCCATGTGAGTATCAACTACTTTCTTCACTTCATTGGCGTTAAACCAACTGCGTTGCGTAGCTGTTGTATCAGTAAGTGTGTCAATGAGCAACTCTCTCATTCCTGTGCGAAGCCATTCAGCTCTTGGAATACCGAAACCCATTTTTGGTCTATCTAGAAGTTCGGCAGGAACTAGGGAGTGCGCAACATCCTTTAAAATGTGCTTTGTTTCAAATCCCTTAATTTTGTATTTGCGAGGTAGCGAAACACTCCACTCAACAACATTCACATCTAACATCGGTGACCGCAGTTCAAGGCTATTTGCCATAGTTGCGATGTCTACCTTGACGAGTAAGTCCCCAGGCAAATAGGCATCAAAATCGGATCTAATCATTCTGTCAAAAGATGAAATGTCACCTGTGGCAAATTGACCTATAAATGATGTCTCTGCTGATCTTGATTGGAAGTTCGGATTCAACAGAATTGATAATTCGTTAGGTTGTGTTAGTGATAAAATGGAACTATATCTAGATGCCAGGGAGGGTTTAGAAGAGAGCTGAGACCCCACACGGTTAATTTTTCGAGTGTTCCCAAAGGATTGTTTTCCTGCAAAGTTCAATCCAGTTCTTGCAAGACTCAGGAAAGGATTTAATTTTTGTAGAACCGGTGTTCCTAAATATCGGTCATACCCTCCAAATACTTCATCACCGCCATCACCGCCAAGTGCAACAATCAAGTTTTCACGGGCAAATTTGGCTAGTAAATATGTTGGCACAATCGAGGAATCAGCAAAGGGTTGGTCAAGTACATGAGCAATTTTTTCAACAACTAAAGCTGGGTCTGGGGCCAGAATTTCCTCATGGTGGTTAGTCCCCAAGTGCCTGGCTACTTGTTTGGCATGGTGTGCCTCGTTGAATTGAGCACTGTGAAAACCAATTGAATAGGTTTGGACCTTTTCGCTCATTAACTTAGCCATGTATGCGGTAACAACAGTGGAGTCATACCCACCACTTAAGAATGATCCAAGTGGCCGTTCCGAAACCAATCGTCGGGAGACAGCCTCTTCGATTAACTTCTTTGTTGTTTCTAATGCCTCGTCATAAGAGATGTTTACCTTTGTATCAAAATCAGGCTCCCAATATTTCTTTGTACTTACCTTTCCATCACGCCATGTAAGCACTGAAGCTGGTGGCAGTTGCATAATTTCATTAAATGCCGAGTGCGGGGCATTGATGTATCCGTATTGCATGACCTCTGCGACCATCTCGGTTCGAAGCGTGCGATCTGGGCGTGCCAACATAAGTGCTCGGACTTCTGATGAAAAGAACAAGGTTCCATCGTTTTGTTCTGAAATCCACAGTGGTTTCTTGCCCATACGGTCACGGATTAAGTGAAGTGAACTATCACGGGAATCATGGATTGCTATTGCAAACATTCCGTTGAGCTTGCCAAGAAAATCTAATCCGTGTCTTAAATAGAGATTAATGATTACTTCGGATTCACTTGAAGTTCTACAGTGGATTCCGCTTTGCTCTAACTCTGCGCGCAACTCACGGTAATTATAGATTTCACCGTTAAAAACCATGTGTATCTGTTCGCTAGCATCAGATGCCGGTTGTTTCCCAGCAGCGATCTCTACAATCGCCAATCGGCCCATTCCTAAGCCAATCCCAGGATTTACATATGTGCCGCTGTCATCTGGACCTCGGTGACGAAGTGAATTGAGCTGTGAGTCAAGCAAATCCTGCCTAGGAGCATTCGGCCCAATCCCTCCAGTTATTCCGCACATGAAGTAGGTTGCTAATCCGAAGTCGCAGGACCGTTAGCAACGCTTTGACCAAATTCTTTGAGCCATTCAACGGTCTCTGACAAAGCTGCTTCAAATGGCTTTGGTTGCACTTTAGGGAACAGTTTCTTTAGTAAAACCGGATCGTTTTGTGACTCTTTAACATCACCTAAACGCTCTGCGGTGTAGTTAACCCGCAAATCGGGAAAGTGTTTCTTCAGTATCTCTGTAGTGTCACGAAGATGAATACGGTTGCCGTAGGCAAGATTCATTGCACCTTCTGTTAAAACCTTCTCTTTCATTGCAGTCATTGCGATGTCTAATACCGTATCGACGTACGTAAAATCTCTTGAAGCACTTCCATCTCCATAAACATCTACGGGTCGGCCTTGCATTGCTAGCCAAATCCATTTTGGCAAAACGGCCGCGTACTCATGGTCTGGGCGTTGGCGAGGACCAAAAACATTAAAGAAGCGTAGCAATGTGGTTGGAATGTTGTATGCAGCTGCATAAGCCTGAACATAACTTTCGGCTGCTAACTTGCTGGCAGCATATGGAGTCATAGGGCCAAGCCACATTGATTCATTCTTAGGGAGTTGCATATTGCGACCATAAACAGAAGAGGATGATGAGAATATGACGTGGGCTCCTGTAGCACGGGCCACTTCCAAAACATTCAGAGTGCCTGTCGCGTTCACATCGTTGGTAGCAACAGGATTCTTAATTGAGCGTGGAACAGAACCTCGAGCGGCCAAGTGAAAAATGGTTTCACAGCCTGAGAGTGCCCTTTTTAATGAATCTGAGTCAGTAATTGATATCTGGTGAAAGGTAGTTTTTTCGTTATCCACATCCACATTTGAGATAAGTCCCGTAGAAAGGTCATCAACGACAACAACCTCGTAGTTTTCAGATAACAAACGGCGAGTCAGATTTGAGCCAATAAATCCAGCCCCACCGGTAACTCCAACCTTTGCCATGTCGGTAATTCTATGACAGAGGGCATCAGTTTCATCAAATCTAGTTACACAAGCCTCTATCATTGGCTTGTCTGGCATGCTTTGGAAAGCAAAGGAGTAACAGTGAGCGCTCACAAAAAAGATGAAAACATAGACCAAGGGGTCATTGATTCCTTTGGTCATGAGTGGGCGACCTTTGATTATGGCGAAACTGACACATCTGGGGCTCTAGCTGCCCAATTCCGTGCCTATTGCGCTCCACTTGATTTAAATCAATTCGATCCAAAAAAATCTATTGCAGGCGATTTTGGCGCAGGCAGCGGTCGATGGGCTTCAAGGTTAATCCCACATTTTTCCCTGGTCTATGCGCTGGAGCCAAGTAACGGTGCAAGTACTGTTTTAAAGAACAAGTTTGCACAGGAGCCAAAGATTGTCGTATTGCAAGAAACTGTAGGTGCGAACTCAATTCCCTTAGCGTCATTAGATTTGGCAATGTCGCTTGGAGTCTTACACCATATTCCCGATACTGCCCTGGCGATTAGAGATGTCTCACTCAGGATCAAGCCTGGAGGAATGTTCCTTTGCTATCTCTATTACAGCCTTGAGAACAAACCAACTTTTTACAGATTAATCTTCAAAGGAGTCAATGCCGTACGCAAAATTATTTCCGGCCTTCCACAAAGAACTAAGCAAATTGTTACTTCTGGTATTGCTGCAGTTATTTATTGGCCGTTGGCAAGGTTTTCAAAAGTTCTAAGTAATTTCCGGATAAACACTTCAAATATTCCACTGCACCACTACGCAGATATGCCCTTTGTGATGCTTGCAAACGATGCATTGGATCGTTTTGGTACCACGCTTGAACAACGTTTCAGTAAAGCTGAAATAACAGAAATGCTACGTGCTGCCGATTTTGATATCTCTACCTTGAAGTTTTCTGAGATCGAACCGTTTTGGACTTTTTCAGTTAAAAAACTGTAACTAGTCGAGAATCACAGACCCCGTAGGCGTCTTCAAATGCACCGCAACAATCCCTGACTCACCCTCATTTGTTGACGGATCAATGAACTCAAGATCTGTCCCATTTAATCCAGCAAGGATCTCTGTCTTAAACCATGAGTCTGATAGTTGTTCAGAGTCAGCAATCGTAATCTTCTCAATAGCAGCAACTGCTTTGCCATCTTGTGATGGGTGATCTGCAGTTAACCATTGAATAAAGAATGGAAGCTCGCGAGAATCAGCAATTTCATTGACTCCGATTTGCTTCCACTTTAGATCACTGCCGTCTGGGCGTGTGCGGTGACCTTCGATTGCGCTGCGTCCAAACTTCTCTTCAACCTGTGAAATATCCTCAGTTGCAAAAACCCAAGTAAGCCAGCCGCCACCTTCTTGTGCTTTCTTGCTAACAGCCTTACCCCAAGGAGTTTGCTCTGTTGCAGGGTGATCTAGTGGACAGACAACTTCGATGTATTGACCGTTTTGTAGAGGCAGTGTGAAGTTGCGTGTGCCAAAGCGTGGGTGGACACCACCATCTACGAAGGTGCTGCCTAGGCGTGAGCCAAGGCGTTGAACTGTGTCGGCTAGTTGATCATGGGAAGTTACATATGAGACATGGTCTAAGCGCATGGGGAAATCTTGCCCTATGAAAGGGGGTGCTCATTACCAAAAGTGAGCGTAGGGCGATCGATCCTGAGCGTGTGGAATGAGGTTGGGGACAACTCGGTGCAGCTGTCGGTGGGGGCTGGGATTGTGCCCAATAACCGAAAAAGAAGAGGCATTTATGAGTTGGTTAACTAGTAATCTGTACATTTCTAAACTGTTTCTGTACATTATTGCCATGAAGGAATTATCAGTTACAGAAGCACGCGAACAGTTTCCTGCTCTCTTAAATCAGGCTGCGAAGAAGCCAGTGTGGATCACACGCC
>Ga0247844_1002460_pt1 | contig 30229 bp, 19 predicted proteins | sample LaCtaG_FD_192421 | JGI IMG/M metagenome (GOLD analysis project Ga0247844, IMG submission 192421) | Freshwater microbial communities from meromictic Lake La Cruz, Castile-La Mancha, Spain - LaCruzMarch201714.5m_1 | ecosystem: Environmental > Aquatic > Freshwater > Lake | place: Spain: Castile-La...
ATTATTTCCTGTTTTGTGTACATATTTATCATGTCTATATAACGTAATTTGTATCACGTTATCATAATTATACTGGTACACTTTTCAGTTAATAGGTGGTATACTTTTCAATTAATATAAACACAAATGGGGGCTTAAGACCAAGTGTTTATGTTTTCCTATAAAATACTGCGTCTTAGAACCCCCATTTGGGGGCAGGGGGTCATAGCAAAGACAAATTGAGTAGATTGTAATTGTTTGTTAGCACTAATAAATTTAAATTACGTAGTTTATTTTTTACACCCCACTTCAGTGGTTTAGTTGAAGAAAGGTAAAAAAACATTGCCCAGCAGGTTTGATAATTTCAAACTTGCTGGGCAATGTTTTATTGGACAAATAAAATTTAATGGTCTGGAACAGATGGATTATTAATCCAAATCTTCAAGTTCTGATGGCTTGTTTTTGTTTATTTCCACATACCGACTGGGCGACATGCCGTAAAAATCCCTAAAGCTATTAGAGAAATGCGACAGCGAGGCAAATCCGCAAGCATAAGTCACCTCCGAAATAGACAAGTTTTTACTAGTTAGCAATATGGCAGCATATTTCAATCGCATCGTTTTCAGATAATCGCTCGGATTCTGGTTGGTAATCTGTTTGAGTTTTCGTTGCAACTGCGACCGGCTAATCCCTATTTGCTGGCTGATAATCTCAATTGACAAATCGGGATTGTCCAATTGTTCTTTTACAATTATCTCGAACTTTTCAAGCAGCTTTTCGTCTACTGACTTGATTTTTATTTGTTCCTGTGCAATTTCATATTTCCCCTCGTATTTTTCTTTAATCGTTTGTCGCAACTCGATGAGCTTGCTCACTCGGATTTGTAAATGGTCGATATTAAATGGTTTTGGAATATACGAATCTGCACCCACTTCCAATCCTTCAATTCGCTGTTCGACAGATGTTTTAGCCGTTAAAATGATTACTGGAATATGGCAGGTTTTATCATTGGTTTTAATCTTTTTGCAAAGTTCAATTCCATCCATTCCGTCCATCATTACATCAGTGATAACACAATCGGGCAATTCCTGAATGGCCAATTCCAGCCCCGAATTACCATTTTCAGCCTGAATAATCTGATATTCTTTTGATAAAATATCAGTAATGTAACTCCGTATATCTTTATTGTCTTCAACAACAAGTAACTTGAATTTAAATTTGTTGGACGTTTGAAAATGTCTAACAGGTTCAGCCTCTTCAGATAAATCTAGATTCAAAGATGGTTGAACCAGACCGGCAAGACTTACAACCGATTGATTGTTCGTCATTTCATCGGCCTGCAAGTAGCTATTATTTAATGGAATACGGATGGTGAAACATATTCCGGAGTCAGTGCAATCTTCCACATAAATGCTACCGTGATGAATTTCGAGCAAACTTCGAGATAAATGTAGACCAATACCGGTACCAATCTTGTTGAAATTACTTTCGTTTTGAATCTGGTAGAAGCGGTTAAAGATAGTTTCGCGCTGATTTTCAGGAATTCCCGGACCAGAATCAGAAATACGGATACGCAAGTCATCCTTAAATGTATCTACTTTCATGCTAATTTTCCCTTCTTTTGGCGTGTATTTAAAAGCGTTTGATAGCACATTGAAAATCACTTTGTCCATTTTCTCATGATCAATCCACACCTCGGGCAGATTATTTGCAAATTCAAGAATGAATTCACATTTTCTTTCCTCAATAATATTGTCGAAAGAAGACACAATTTCTTTTATGAACGTCTTTACTTCAGTCTCAGATGCCAACAATTTAACTTGACCTTTGTCTAACTTACGCATCTCCATAATCTGATTTACCAACCGAAGTATTCGTTGACCATTCAGGTTTATGAGCTTATAAGTATTTCGCAAACTTCCATCAGGAGTTTCCTTTATCAACCTTTCTATTGGTGTTAATATGAGTGTTAATGGCGTGCGGATTTCATGCGAAATATCGGTAAAAAACTGCAGTTTCGATTGAATAATTTGCTTCTCATTGTCTTTCTGTAACTCATTTTTGCGTTGCTCCAAACGTCTCAACATCTGCTTATAGCCCAAATAACCCAATGCTAAAACGACAAGAGAATAAAACAGTTTTGCCCACCAGGTAAGCCAGAAAGGAGGTAGTACAACTATTGATATGCTTCGTTCAATGGATTTTGAATTTGGAAAATATGCTTTGACCTGAAATTTATAGTTGCCGTATCTGAGATTTGTATATGTCGCCAGTTTACTACCCATCGGCAGTGTTTTCCATTCATTATCAAAACCAACCATTTTTACCTGATACACAACTTTTCCCGGGTTGTTGTACTCAATGGCCACAAAACCCAGTGAAAAACTTGTGATTTTATGATCAATCGTAATTTCTTCGGCGACATTGATGTTTTTCTTAAGATAAGAATTCTCGCCGACCTCCACTTTTTCATTGTAAATATAAAGATTGGTGAAAACCAGATTTTTCAAATAGGCCGGTTCTTGTATTTTAAAAGGGAAAAACGAACTCAGTCCTTCTGTTCCACCGAGAAAGAGTTCCCCTGTTTTTGACTGAAAATAAGCGCCCCTTCTATATTCATCATTCATCAAGCCATCGCTTGCATAATAATTGATAAAACTTTTTTTGACTTGATTGAAATGAGAAAGTCCAAGGCTTGTACTAATCCACAGATTATTATGCGCATCCACCTGTATGCCTGTAATAGAAGAATTAGCCAAACCATCTGATTCAGTATATAATTTTACTATTCCCTTCTTGTTATCAATACAATTTAATCCTTGTTTTGTTCCAACCCAGAGATTATTTCTTTTATCACGGCAAATTACTGTGATATTATTATTTATTTTTCCACTTTCTTTTTTATAATCAGTGAATGAATTACTATTCATATTCAAACTACATAATCCGGCACTACTTGTTCCTATCCAAACAACATTATTTTCAACAAATATTGTTTGAACAGAATTACTTGATATTTGATTCCCTGATTTAAGAATATCATAAGTATAACTTCTAATTTGATTAGTAGTTGGATTAAAAGCACACAATCCGTTTTCGTTTGTACCTATCCACAAGTTTCCATTATTGTCGCCTCTAATGATATTGATATCTTTAATTTCATTACCGTTCACTATTAATGGTATTTTCCGAAAGCTATCGGAGCTGGCATTATAGAGGAACAATCCAGACCAATATGTTCCTAACCAAATTCGTTTTTGTGAGTCTTCGAAAATTGAAAGTATAACGCTGGCATTCAGTTTCTCGTTAGTATAGTGCTTTTCAACCTTTCTTTGTGCATCTAATCTATAAATGCCATCCCCGTCAGTACCGACCCAAACTTTGCCATTACTGTCTTCCAATACACTTAAAACACATTCGCTACCAATGCTTTTTTCGGAGTAGAAAGGATTAAAACCAATATTCTTGAATACTTTCTTCTTGCTTGGTATCATCAGTATTCCATCCTGGTACAAAGCAATCCACAAATTACCCTGATTGTCCTGCAAAATGGAATGAACTTTGGCTTTTCTTAAATCAACTGTATTTAAATCAGTTTCGTAGGTTGTGATTTGCTTTGTTTTATAATCGTAGCTTTTCAAACCAAGTCCATCAGTACCAATCCACAAGTTATTATTATTCCCTCGCTTCATGGTGAAAACCACATTACCAGAAGGCAAATAATTGCGAATAAATCGTTTCTCAGAATAACTAAAAAGATTTATTCCTCCATCAATGGTACCAACCAAAACATTTCCATCGTTATTTTCAAGAATTGAATACACTTTGTTGCTAGACAACGAGTTAACATCGCTCGGGTTATATGAGTAATTTACCAAAGTGTGATTTTGAACATTAAGAATACTGATTCCATTGTCCTGAGAACCAATCCAGATATTTTTAAACTTATCTTCAAATAGTGTATTAATTTTATTACTACAGATATTACTATTCGTTTGTAAGTAATATATTGGCTGATGACTACCTTCACGAAGGCAAATTGCTCCCGAGCGGCTTGTGGAAACCCAGATATTACCCTTGACATCTTCAAGTATGCTGCTAAAATAACTAAAGTCTGTGATGCGTGGGTAGGAGAAATGTATAGAGCTAAATTTTTCGGTGTCACGGTTAAATAGCTGTAAACCGGATGTTGTACCTACCCAGAAATTGCCTTTTCTATCCTCCAAAACTGTGAGTACAGAATTATCAACCAGTGAAGTGGTATCATTTTGCCTGTGATAATAGGTTTTGAATTCTGACCCATCAAAAACATTGAGTCCGTTATCGGTGCAAACCCAAATGTATCCTTGCTTATCTTGATATATATTATTGACATGGCTATTGGACAATTTTTCCTTTAAGCCATAAAATTTATCAGTATTCGCGTTTAGATTTGTGCAACAAAATGCGACAAATATGCAACTGATAAAAATCTGTCGATGAAATGAACTTACCATTGAGAAAAAATATTTTGTACTATTTGTGATTTTACAATTCAATTTGAAACTTTGCATTTGAATAAATCCGTGATGTATACAAACACAAAAATAGTACTTTTAAGTCAGAATAATACCATTTTTAAAACTTACTACAATCATATAACTCTTTGCGACATTATTACAACACTAGTCTCTTATTTGAAAATACCGTGGTTTTAATTACAAGTACTATCGATTTTAATACAGTACTTTTGGATATTGAAATTTTCTGATTTTTCACATCAAAATTATCATTAATCATATTTAATCATGAAACACAATTGGATGCTAAAAGCAAGAACCCTAAACAGAACATATTTTCTGCTTTATTTCCTGCTAACATGTAGTTTTGCATTTTCTCAATCTAAGACTACAATCAACGGTATTATTCGTTCGGAATCAGAAGTATTAATCGGAGCCAATGTATCGGAGAAAGGAACAAAAAACAAAACTATCACAAACGTAAATGGACAATTTACCTTGGCAGTTGGTCCCAATGCAGAACTAGAGATTTCATATCTCGGCTATCAAAACACAAAGTTCAAAGTTGGGAAACAACTAAAAATCGACATTGAATTGAAAGAGTCTTTGAACCAACTGAATGAGGTGGTTGCAATTGGTTATGGTGTACAACAGAAAAAACTACTCACTGGCGCAACAGTACAAGTGAAAGGCGATGATATCACAAAATTAAACAGTGTAAATATTCTGGGTGCTCTTCAAAGTCAAACACCTGGAGTAAGTATTGTAAAACAAAGCGGAAAGCCGGGCGATGGTTTTAAAGTGACCATCAGGGGACTTGGCACCATTGGAGATTCAAACCCACTATATATTATTGATGGCGTTCCGAACGGCGACATTAACTCGCTCAATCCAAGCGATATCGAAACCATTGACGTGCTGAAGGATGCAGCTTCGGCAGCTATTTATGGAGCACGTGCTGCAAATGGAGTAGTTTTAATCACTACCAAACAAGGAAAAAAAGGAAAACCAACCATTCAGTATGATGGATATTGGGGTTGGCAGAATGTTGGGAAAAAGACTGAAAGTTTGAATGCGAAACAATATATGGGTGTCATGGAAAAAGCTGGCTATGACCGCCAGTACTTAGATGCCAATGTTCCGTCGGACATTCTAGCAAAAATTGACAACGGAGAATTTACCGGAACAAACTGGTTGGACGAGATGACATTGAAAAATGCGCCCATGCAAAATCAGGTATTGAATATCACCTCTGGAAACGATATATCAAGGTTTTCATTCGGTTTTTCAAACACTACACAAAGTCCTATCATCGGATTAAAAAACAGCTCTGTAAAGTCTGAATATGAGAGATATACCGTCCGTTTAAATTCAGAGCATGACCTGATTAAAAACAAAGGATTAACCATGCTCCAATTCGGAGAAACATTTACAATGGGTACTGTAAGCAGTAGTGGCCTTGGAATGGGTACTGGTAGTATTTACTGGAATGACATCCGTAATGCATTGTCAGGAAATCCATTACTACCAGTTTATAATTCCGACGGAACTTATCATGCACCACTTGGTGGTTTGGATTATGAGTCGTCTAACCCACTTGCCAACATGGATTATCTTCGTTCCCGTGTGAAAAGTCAAAATTATAATGCCCGCGGAAGTTTCTACTTGGTTCTTCAACCTATAAAAGGCTTGAAATTTAAAACCAACTTTGGATATGCTTATAACGGCTGGACAAGTCGTGAATATATCCCGGCGTACAAATTGAGTACCGTTAATTATTCAGATCTTGACAAAGTGTCACAAGGAGCAGGAAATGGCCTGCAGTGGAGTTTAGACAATACTTTGAATTATGAATTCTCTATTAATTCAAGCCATAAATTCACAGTTTTAATTGGAAATTCCATAGAAAAATGGGGAATGGGCGAAGATGTAAGTGGGACAAATAAAGGTTCAATTTTTGATAGTTTCGAATACGCATATTTATTTAATGTAAAAACCATTCCCAATACAACACTTACTGGGATTCCATGGGGCGAAGGTGGTATTGCCTCTGTCTTTGGGAGGTTGAATTACGACTATTTAGGTAAATACATGGTGAGTGTGGTAATGCGGGATGATGCTTCATCCAATTTTGCAAATGGTCATCGTTGGGGATATTTTCCTTCAGTTTCTGCTGGTTGGAATATTACCGAAGAATCATTTTTTGAGAATTTCAAAAGTTTCACCGACCAATTGAAATTAAGAGCCAGTTGGGGTGAAAACGGGAACTGTAAAATCCCAACATTTCTCTACCTAGCTACTATAGCTGCAGGAAGTGCTTCAAATGCAGCTGAATATTATTTTGGTACTGATAAATCCACACCGACATTTGGTTCATACGCAGATTTGATTGCCAACCCGGCGCTTCAATGGGAAACATCGCGCCAAATTAACTTTGGACTTGATTCACGTTTTCTAAACAATCGGTTGGGACTCACATTGGACTGGTACTCCAAAAAAACAGTTGACTGGTTGGTTAAACCTACTGGATTGGCAATTTGGGGAACAGGTGATCCTTACTTAAATGGTGGAGATGTGGTGAATAACGGAATTGAAACCTCGCTAAGTTGGGATGATAAAATCGGTGATTTTTCATACGGTATACATGGAAACGTCACCTACAACAAAAATGAGGTTTTAAGCATCCATAACAAAGATGGTTTTATTAATGGTTATTCGAATATTCTGACAACAAATACCTCTTATTTTTATCGAGCTGAAGTGGGATACCCAATTGGATATTTCAGAGGGTATAAAACTGATGGTATTTTTCAGAACCAGGCAGAAATTGACAGCTATGTTGGAGCTGAAGGAAATAAAATCATGTCTACGGCAAAGCCTGGCGATGTTAAATTTCTGGATTTAAACAACAATGGAAAAATTGAAGAAGGTGACAAAACCATGATTGGCGACCCACACCCGGATATTAGTTATGGCATTACACTTAACCTTGGGTATAAGGGCATTGACCTTGCAGTTACTGGTTACGGTGTTGCTGGAAATCAAATTGCCAAATCGTACCGTAATTACACAAACAAGATTTTTGATAATTACACCACCGATATTCTTGGAGCATGGGATGGAGAAGGCACTTCAAACAAAATACCGGCTATTAATGGCAGTGCCATAAACTACAGCTACATTTCTGATTTATACATCGAAAACGGAGATTATTTCAGGATAACGAACATCACTTTGGGATATGATTTAAAGAAGACTTTCAAATCTCTCCCTGTATCGCAATTAAGATTTTATGGAACTGTTCAGAATGCATTCACCTTTACCAAATATTCTGGAATGGATCCTGAAATTGGCTATAATGGTGGTCAATCATGGGCTTCAGGTATCGATTTAGGATACTATCCAAGTGCACGTACTTTTATGGTTGGTTGCAATATAAAGTTCTAATATAAAAAAAACATATAGTCTGTTGACTGATAAATTAAGGTTCGTTCAGAAACAAAAAAACAAATCAAATTCAAATGAAAAAGATACTATATTTATTACTAATAAGCAGTTTGCTGGTGAGTTGTGAAGATTTTCTTGAGACTACAAACAAAACAAAGAAAGATACCAGTAACTATCCTCGGTCAACTGCCGATGCTAATGAGCTTTTGACGGGTGCCTATTCTATACTAGGGCGTCCGGAGCCGCTAGGAAGTAGCTTTATGACTTCCGAATTAATGTCCGACGACAGATTTGGCGGTGGTGGACCCGATGACCGTTCGTGTAAAGCAATTGATCAATTCAAAAAATCGAGCGATGACATGTTTTATAATTGCTGGAAAGGTTATTATTTTGGTGTTTTCCGCAGCAATTTTCTAATTTCAAAATTGGATAATATTAAATGGGATAGCATCGGTAGCAGAAATAAAATTGAGGGTGAAGTGCGTTTCCTGAGGGCGTATTTCTATTTTGATCTTGCCAGAATGTTTGGCGAAATCCCTTTGGTAATAACACCAGAGCCGGTAAACTATCCAAAAAGCCCTGCTTCTGAAACATATGCACTTATTGCATCTGATTTAAAAGCTTCAATTGAGATGCTTCCTTCAGTCACTTATCAGAATATAAATCAGAAAAAAGATTTAGGTAGAATAACAAAATGGGCAGCCGAAGCACTTATGGCACGTGTTTTCTTATTCTATACTGGTTATTATCAAACCGAAACATTACCCTTAACCGATGGCGGTGTGATTACAAAACAGCAGGTTGCAGGATGGATTACCGACTGTATTGAAAACAGCGGACATGGTTTGGTTGAGGATTTTAGAAACATTTGGGCTTACTCATACGTGCCAGACTACAAATATAATGTTGACAACAATTTAAGTTGGGTGGGCGATGGCAGCAAGGAAACTGTATTTGCTATCAAATACTCGGCCCTCGCAAACGACTGGATGGCACCAAATCAGAAAAGCAACCAGTATTGTCTGTATTTTGGACTCAGAGGCCAACCGCTTGGCAATAAAAATACCTATCCATACGGTGTTGGCTGGGGAATGGGAACAGTGAATCCAAAAATATGGAATGACTGGGATGATAATGATATTCGCAAAAAAGGGTCAATATTATATGCTGCCGACAACACTGAAATAAAATCATACATTAAAGGTGGAGATAATTTGATGGATGAAACGATGTATTGGAACAAAAAATATATTCCGATAAATGTATGGAAAGACGACACCAAAACTTCTGTAATGAATTTTAGTTATAAATTATATAGCATGGTTGGGACCGACTATATGCGTGACAATATTGAAGATCTTATTATCATACGATTCTCGGATGTTTTATTGATGGGAGCTGAATTGGGTGCCCCAAATGCTCAAGAGTATTTTGACAGAGTAAGGACACGAGTGAACCTACCATCTGTTCCTGTAACGTTGGATAATATCAAGAAAGAACGCCGCTTCGAGTTGGCATTTGAAGGAGTTCGTTATTACGATTTATTGCGTTGGAAAAATGAAAGTTTGATATCGACAAATCAGACTGATATCCCTATTTTCAATCGCAAATTATCAACTAAAAAGACAATTGTTTTCCGTCCGGAAACAGGTGGATTTCTACCCGTTCCGCAAACAGAAATCGATCTTTCGAATGGCGTGTTAATCCAAAATCCAGGTTGGGTGGGTTCTGACAACAACTTGCAATAATACAGGCCGATAATCAGCCGTTAAAATCAACAAAAAAGGCGGCTGATTATCGTTAATATTAAACTTTGCTACGGCCAACACATTGATTGCCTACGATTTTTCTATTATTCCATTAAATTCTCGTTAAAATTATTCTATATGAAATCAACATTTATATATGTATCTTTTTTTGTTTTTGTATGTGGTTTTCTTGCATGCAACTCTCAAAAAATAGAAAATGATAAATCGTTTACACCATCCGACAAGAAATCGACAAAAGAGACTGTTGATTTGTTTTCAACGATGAATACACGTATGGAAAAGGGGATAATGTTGGGTCATCAAGATGATTTGGCTTATGGCAATAAATGGTATGGTGTACCGGGCAGATCGGATGTTAAAGCTGTATGCGGAGATTATCCTGCAGTTTTTGGATGGGATCTTGGCAATATTGAAACTGATAGTACTTACAACACAGATTCCATATCATTCTCTAAATTAAGAGCTTATATAAAGCTGGTGAATAAAATCAAGGGGATTTCTATTTTGAAATGGAGTGCCCATAATCCGGCTATAAATAATATTGGAATTCAATCGGATTCATATTCTGTACGTATGATCCTTCAAAACAAATCAGTACGAGAAAAATATGTAACTTATCTGGATAAAATAGCTAATTTCTTCAAAACCCTGAAAGATAACGATGGAAATTATATCCCGATTGTATTTCAACCTTTCAATGAATATAATACTCCAGGAAAATATTGGTGGAGTGCCGATCAATGCACATTAACAGATTACAAGAAAATATGGGCATTTACAGTTGATTATCTTCGTAATTCTAAAAATGTCCATCATGTTTTGTATTTATATTCTGTACAGGCCGATACAACTGTGAATAGCTTTTCGAATTATTACCCTGGTAATGAGTATGTTGATTTAGTTGGTGTAAGCTTGAATCTAAATCAAGACATAGACCCTACTGGAAAAATGTATGTACAAACATTGAATACCAATTTGGCTATTATTACCCAGTTTGCTGAAAAGAACAATAAAATAGCAGCACTCACCAATACTGGTCTTGAAGGTATTAAATTGCCAGATTATTTCTCAAACTATCTTTATCCAATTGTTTCACAATATAAATTATCATATGTAATGTTTGGCAAGAATACCTGGAATAATGAAAATCATTATTTTATTCCAATACCGGGGCATCCGGCAAGCGAAGACTTTAATCTTTTCTCTAAAAATCCACGTATTTTGACTTGTAAAAAAATCAGTTAGTAAATAGCTATAAATTCATCAAACTTACAAACCATATAATTCTTTAAAATGAGAAAAAAACTCATTGCTAAATAAAACAAATTCATGAATAAAGCATTAAAAAAATCAGGGTGTAAATCAATAATTAGTGTTCTCTTTTTACTACTTCCAATGTGTTTTAGTGCACAAACGTTGGTGTATTTAGACGAGTCAAAGCCAACAAATGAGCGCATAGAAGATGCGCTCAAAAGAATGACATTGGAAGAAAAGATTGCCATTTGCCACGCACAGTCAAAATTCAGCACTCCGGGTTGTCCGCGACTCGGTATTCCTGAAATATGGATGAGCGACGGCCCGCATGGTGTTCGCATGGAGTTTGCCTGGGACAGTTGGTCACATGCCGATTGGACTAATGACTCGTGTACCGTCTACCCAGCTTTGAGCTGTTTGGCTGCCACATTCAACCCAGCTCTTTCGCTCCAATATGGCAATGCAATTGGCGAGGAAGCCCGCTACAGGAAAAAAGACATTATCCTTGGGCCTGGAGTAAACATTTACCGAACTCCACTGAATGGACGCAATTTCGAGTATTTTGGTGAAGACCCATTTCTTACGTCAAAATTGGTTGTTCCTTATATTCTGGGTGTTCAGAAAAATGGTGTAGCTGCCTGTATGAAACATTTTGCATTGAACAATCAAGAACATTTGCGCGATGTTATTAACGTGGAAGCAAGCGACCGTGCACTAAATGAAATCTATTTGCCGGCCTTCAAAGCTGGTGTTATTGAAGGAAAAGTATGGGCGGTTATGGGTTCTTACAATAAGTTCAGAGGTCAATATTCTTCTCATAACGAACTGTTGGTGAATAAAATTCTAAAGGGCGACTGGAAATTTGATGGCGTATTGCTTACCGACTGGGGCTCTGCACATAATACCGATGAAGCAGCTCGCAACGGTCTCGATATTGAGATGGGTTCATGGACAAACGGGTTAACCTGGGGTTTAAGTTCGGCCTACGACAATTATTATCTGGCTCAACCGTTCCTTAAAAAGATAAAAAACGGGACACTTCCAGTGTCATTGCTCGACGAAAAAGTGCGTCGTATTTTGCGTCTGAACTTCCGCACCAATATGGACAGAAATCGTTCGTATGGAAAAAAGCTTACTCCGGAACACAAAGCAATTGCGTTGAAAATAGCCGAGGAAGGAATTGTATTGCTAAAGAATGACAAAGGATTTTTCCCAATTGAAGCGGGACGGTACAAAAAGATTGCAGTCATTGGAGAGAATGCCGTAAAAAAACTGACACAAGGTGGCGGCTCTTCTGAACTAAAACCTCAGGAAGAAATCTCCCCTTTACAAGGAATGATTAATAAATATGGCAAAGAACATGTTGTTTTCAGCCTTGGATATGCTTCGGGCGAGCCTAATTACAGCAATGAATTACCGTCTCCCTACAATTCGGACTCACTGGTGGCTGCGGCAATTGAAACAGCAAAGAATACCGATGTGGTTATCTTATTCGGAGGTTTGAATAAAAACTTTCGACAGGATTGCGAAGGTGACGACCGAAAAAATATGGAACTTCCATTTGGTCAAAATGAGTTGATAACCAAACTATTGGAAGTGAATAAGAACCTGGGTATAGTCATCATGAGTGGAAATGCCGTAAGCATGCCATGGATTAATAAGGTTAACGGACTAATGCAATCGTGGTATCTGGGCTCTCAAGGTGGTGTTGCTTCAGCCAATATTATCAGCGGAGCAGCAAATCCTTCCGGAAAATTACCATTCACTATCCCAAAAAAGCTGGAAGATAATGGTGCAAATTCATTTGGATCAAAAGTTTATCCGGGCGACAGCATCAATGTTGTTTACAAAGAAGACATTCTAGTGGGTTACCGCTGGTTCGACACAAAGAAAATAGAACCTTTATTTCCATTTGGCTACGGACTTTCGTACACCACATTTGCCTACGGAAAAGCCAAAACGGATAAAGCCATTTACGGGAAAGACGAAACAGTGAAAGTCTCTTTTACGCTCACTAATTCGGGGAAAATCGACGGTGCTGAAATAGCTCAGCTTTACATAACTCAAAAGAACCCAACTTTAATAAGACCCGCCAAAGAGCTGAAAGGTTTCACAAAGACTTTTCTGAAAGCTGGAGAAACCCAAACGGTGGAAATGTACCTAAAAGTGAGTGACATGGCTTATTATAATGATAAAATCGGTGCCTGGACGCTCGAACCTGACGATTATGTCATCAGCGTTGCTGCTTCTTCCAGAAGTATCAAATCTTCAAACACAATCAAATTAGTCCACTAATTATCAATAGATTAATACACAAGTGAAAAAGACCATTTTATTTTTACTGGGGATATTATGCAGTTTTGCGTCCTACTCTGCAGTGCCCAAATTTCATTTTATGCTTACAGGCGCATCGTTTGCCATAGCAGAAAATGGTTGGTTCGAGTTAAGTTGCAAGGCATTCGATGCTGAAGCGATAAACAAAGCGATTTCAGGCGAGGCCATCTTCGATGCGGCCAACCGAATGGCAGCCAACACCTTTTGCACAAAAGATGAATTGGAACGTACTGATGCATTGATTATCATGCAGGTGCATAATCAAAATGTGGCAGATCCAACTTGGTTGAAAGAAAATTATTCTGATTACAGCATGCCCACCAGTAATTATGCAGTGGCCTACGATTACATGATAAAAAAGTACAAAGATGATTGCTTCAAACTGAAGGATGACCCAACTTCGAAATACTATGGAACTCCAACCGGGAAACCTGCTGTAATCGTATTATGTACGCATTGGCACGATTCACGTACAATCTTCAACCCGGCTATTAGACTATTGGCTCAAAAATGGAACCTTCCTTTGGTGGAATGGGATGTCAATATTGGTTTCTCAAAAGATGTTTTAGAAAACGGTTTACAGCCAAGCATTCAGTATTCAATGAATAATGAAGTGATTAATGGGGTTACTTATGGCTGGCATCCGCTTAGAGGACAAGGACAATATATCCAAAAAAAAATGTCAGATATTTTCAATGTTGAGATGGAAAAGGTGGTTGGACCAATACCAGTAAGCGCTACGGTTTCAGCCAAAGCCAATGCCATTTTATCTGGTGAAACGGCTAATGTAAACGTAACTTTCACGGGACTCTCGCCATGGAGCTTCTCCTACAAAGTGAATGGGCAAACAGTTTCGCAGACCAATATAACCCAAAATCCGCTACTACTAAGTTACTCGCTAACTGAAACTCCAAATCTGCTTATTGAGCCTATTTCAATTTCAAATAATGCTGTTGCAGCGGGGACTGTCAGTGGGCAAGCTTCCATTTCGGTGGCTGACAAAGCGGTTATTCCACTCTTCGATATGTATGTACATCAGGCCAATAAAACCACAAGTTATATTGCTGATCAGTTCGTTCAGGTGAAAACCACTTCGGACAATTATTCCCGTGAAGCCTATTTTTCATTTAATTTGGACAACATTAAATCTACCGACAAAAAAATCATTTTCCGCACTTATTTTTACCAGAATGTATATCCAGCCAATGCCACTCTGGTGGAAAATCATTTGGTAGAGATTGATGGAAATACTGAATCCTATAGCACACTCACCTGGAATGCAAAACCTGTGAACATGACCAAAATCGGCGAAACGCTTATTTATCCAACCGACATGGGAAGCTATGTAAGTTGGGACATTAGCAATTGGATAAAAGAACAACTTACTGCCGGAAAAACAAAGGCAACATTGGGACTGAAGGTAACAAATGGTGGGTCGGGTTTGCTGTACTTCTATTCAAACGAATCGGCAACCAACAAACCGCAACTTATTATTGAAAGCACTACCACCACAGAAATCCATCAAAACAAAGAAATAGGGTTGCAAATACTCCAAAATGGAAGCAAAATAATTGTAACATGTAATCAACAAATCGAATCTGTTTCAGTATTGTCCATCGACGGAAAATGTTTTTACAAATTCAATAACATTGCAAGTAATAAATTAGATGTTGATTCTTCATCATTTCCATCAGGAATGTATCTAGTACTTGTACGTTCCAAGAATAAACCGTATTCCCAAAAGTTTATAATAAAATAAAGGAGTTGACAATACAATTACCGCCGATGCTGTTTTGTTAGTTTCTATCAAAAAACAAAAAAATGAAGAAGATTTCGACAATCACAACACTATTATTACTTATTTCGCTTGCAAACTTTGCACAGTTGAAAGTGAACAATCAAGAAGAAAAGTTCATTGATAATTTGCTGAAACAAATGACCATTGAAGAAAAAGTGGGTCAGATGAGTCAAACCTATTTTGGGACAACCCTAGACAGCATGAATATGAGAATTAGAAAAGGAGAGATAGGTTCATTACTCAATATTGACCCAAAACTAATCAATCAAATCCAACGTACAGCTTTAAAGGAGTCTCGTTTAGGTATTCCCTTGATTATTGGTAGAGATGTGATTCATGGTTACAAAACAATTTTTCCTATTCCGCTAGGTCAGGCAGCCTCTTTTAATCCTCAGATTGTTGAAAACGGTGCTCGTGTTGCGGCAACAGAATCCAGGGAGCAAGGCATTGCATGGACTTTTGCACCCATGTTGGATATATCGCGCGATGCCCGTTGGGGTCGTATAGCCGAAAGTCTGGGTGAAGATCCGTATTTGGCTAGTTTACTTGGTGCAGCCATGGTTCGTGGATTTCAGGGTAATAAACTTTCTGACAACAATGCGATGGCGGCCTGCGTAAAGCATTTCGTAGGTTATGGAGCTACCGAAGGCGGGCGTGATTACAATTCCACCAACATTCCCATCCATTTACTCAGAAACGTTTATTTGCCACCTTTTCAAAAAGCCATTGAAGCTGGGGCTGCAACTGTTATGACTTCATTCAATGACAATGATGGAATTCCTTCGTCTGGCAATGATTTTCTACTCCGAACAGTGCTTCGCAAGGAGTGGAAATTTAATGGATTTGTTGTTTCTGACTGGGATTCGATGACCGAAATGATTAATCATGGATTTGCTAAAGACAAAAAGGACGTGGCACGAATTTCCCTGAAAGCAGGAATGGATATGGAAATGACCAGTCAGACCTACCAGAAACACTTGAAGGAATTATTAAAAGAAGGTCAAGTGTCAATGAATGAGGTGGACAATGCTGTATTGAATATCTTGAGAATCAAATACCGTCTTGGTCTTTTTGAAAATCCATACGTTGCTGAAAAAGCCATATCAACAATTTATTCCCCAAATCATTTACAGAAAGCACGTCAGGCTGCAGTTGAGTCGGCCATATTGTTGAAAAACGCGAACAACATTCTGCCACTGAAAAAGACGACCAAGATTGCAGTTATCGGACCAATGGCCAATGCAGCTTACGACCAGCTGGGTACGTGGTCGTTCGACGGTGACAAAAACAAAACTGTAACACCGTTGAAAGCACTAGAAACAGAATACTCAAATATAAATTATGTTTACGAACCGGGGCTCACTTATTCACGTGATAAAAGTATCAACTTTTACAAAGCCATTAAAGCAGCTGAATCGGCCGATGTAGCGGTGGTTTTTGTCGGAGAGGAAGCCATTCTTTCTGGTGAAGCGCATTGTCTCACCAACATCAACCTAATGGGGCAACAATCTGAACTACTTAAAGCCATCAAAAGCACTGGAAAACCAGTTATAATGGTTGTAATCGCAGGCCGTCCGCTCACAATCGAACGTGATTTACCTTACGCAGATGCAGTGCTTTACAATTTTCATCCCGGAACAATGGGCGGCATGGCCATCATGGATCTATTGTTTGGAAAAGAGAACCCGAGCGGACGACTCCCGGTTACATTTGTACGAGAAGTGGGTCAGATTCCGATGTACTACAATCATAATAATACTGGACGTCCGGCTCAAGACTGGATTCCAGCCTTGGATGATATACCACTGGAGGCTCCACAAACCTCGCTTGGAAACACGTCTTTCTATCTTGATTCAGGTAAAGACCCGCTTTATCCATTTGGTTACGGACTTTCATACAGCAAGTTCGACTACTCAAATCTGCAACTTTCAGCTACTGAAATAACCGTTAATGGTTCCCTTTTAGCAAATGCCACCATCAAAAATACGAGTAATGTAGATGGCTACGAAGTGGTTCAGCTTTACGTGCGCGATTTGGTTGGATCCATTGCCCGTCCAGTAAAGGAGTTGAAAGGATTTCAAAAAATCTTTCTAAAAGCAGGAGAAAGCAAAACAGTCAAGTTCAACTTAAAAGCTACAGATTTATCTTTTTACGGACGTGACCTAGTAAAAAAGACCGAACCTGGTGATTTCGAAATCTGGATTTCGAAAAATAGTGTTGAAGGTTTGAAAGGGCAATTTTCGGTAAAATAATCCGTAGTGAACTTAATCTACAATACAAAGCCATAATTGAATGACCGCAAAAACTTTAGTCTGTGTTGTTTTGATTCTATTGATCATTACAGTCGTTGGTAATGCTCAGAGTTTAGACAACATAAAGGATTTGAAACTGCCAACTGCCACAATCACCAAAATAGAGGATCATACAGATTATTTTTGTGTATCAATTATTTCAAAACCAACGCCTTCATCTAATATTGGGATAGAAATATGGCTCCCCAAAGAAAAGTGGAATGAGCGTTTTTTGGGAACCGGAAACGGCGGTGGAGGTGGCAAAATAAGTCGGGGGTTTCTATCTGCGGGAATAAAAAGAGGTTTTGCTGTTGCGAATACTGATTTAGGAACATCTCCAAATGCCAACAGCGTGATTGCTTACCCTGAAAGATGGGCCGATTTTGGTTATCGGGCAACTCATGAAATGACCGTGATTTCGAAATACATAATTCGAAAATTCTATCAGCGTGCTCCCAAATACTCTTATTTTATTGGCTGTTCTACCGGAGGGCAACAAGCTTTAATGGAAGCACAACGCTTTTCGGAAGACTATAATGGAATTATTGCTGGAGCGCCTGCAAATAATCGGACCCATTTGCATGCAAGCTTTCTTTGGAATTTTAATGCAACAAACAAGGAGCCAAATTCTCATTTTCAACCTATGCAGCTCAACCAAATAACAGCAGCGGTATTGAAAACCAATGTAGGAAAGGATGGAGGTGCTCCGACTGATAATTTTCTTACAGATCCACGGTTGGCTGTTGATTGTGGTTGCTTGGATACAATTCTTTCCAAGCAACAAGTCGAAGCGATGAAGCAGATTTATGCCGGTCCTAGCAATTTGGTAACAGCTGAAAAAATTTATACCTCTTTCCCTTTGGCTAGTGAAAATGAGCAAACCGCATTGAACTTACAGCAAAGCAATGGAGCTCAGGATTTATTTTATCCATTTAAATGGCTGTGGGGTGCAGATTATAATTTATTGAGCTTTGACTTTAATAAAGATATGGCAAAAATGGATCGTGAATTAGGTCCAATTTTGAATGCCAATAATCCTGATTTAAAACCTTTCAAGAAAAAAGGTGGAAAACTAATTATGTATACCGGAACTTATGATCCGCTTGTTCCATTTCAGGACGCAGTGAACTATTATGAGCGAGTAATTGATAGGCAAGGCAGCCTGGAAAAGACGCAAACATTTTTTCGTTATTTCCTTATTCCTGGAATGGCTCATTGTGGCGGAGGTCCCGGATTGAACGATTTTGGACAAAATTTGCCTTCTGACATTCCGTTGGATGTTGAGAGCGATATTTTGACTGCCTTAATGAATTGGGTAGAAAAGGGAGAAGCACCGCAAAAAATGATGGTCACCAGTTACAATGAAGGGAAGCGAGAAAAGGGAGTTCATTTAAAGCGTCCTGTTTTCCCATATCCACAGTTTCCTAACTATATAGGAGGAGATCCCGCATTGCCGTCAAGTTATAATGCAGTGGCACATGAAAGAGGAAAAGTATTGAAACCTGCACAAAAGTATTTGAAATAACGAATAAATAAATGTCACTATTCAATCGCCGCTTTCACCTTGATAAATGCTTTCTCCAGTTTCAACATTTCACCCGACATAAATTCGTAGCATTCCATCCATTGAAATCGGCGGTGAAAATCTAGACCCAGTTTTTGGGTATAAACTCGTGAAACTTCAGAGCCACATTCGCGTATAAAAGCCACATCCCAAATCAAACCACCAGGAAATTGCTTTTCAATAATGGCTTTGTATTGCTCAAACTGTTCGTATTTTTCGAGACGCTTCTTGGGGTCGTGCAGATTGAATTCCAGAATTACGTACACACCGGTCCGCAAAGCATCAAACTTCATTTCCACGCCTTTCATCTTGGTATTGTAAAGCATAAACTTGCTTTTGCGGCGTTTCAACACTGGTATCTGACTGCAATAAGTGCCAAATCCTTCCCAAAATTCCGTCTTCAGTTGTTTTAATTCTTCTTTTGAATACATATTTATTTGTCTAAAGTCAAAGGTCTCAAGACAAAGGTCTACAGATCCCAGTCTCTAGTCTTAAATATAAAATAACTATCAATAACGAGCAGGCAAATAACGCAAAGTAATATTTACTTCACTATTTTATAAACACTTCCCGGTAAACATTTCACCACACCTTTGAATTCCATTTCGAGCAACATGGACGAAATTTTACTCGATGTTTTGGCCATCATTACCGCCAATTCATTCATCTGAACGCCATCGGAATATTGCCGAAGTGTGGAAACCACTTCCTGTTCTTCGTCCGAAAGATCCAAGAACATGCTTGTTTGAATGTTTTGAGTGCCGGCTGAATTCTGTTTCTCCCAGTTCATGAACTTGCACAAATCCTCAGCCGATTCTATCAGCGAAGCCTTGTTATTTTTAATAAGCGCATTGCAGCCAGCCGACCATTCATCATTTACACGACCAGGAAAGGCGAACACATCGCGGTTGTAATCATTCGCAATTTCGGCCGTGATAAGCGATCCACCTCTATCTGCCGATTCCACTACAATGAGTGCATCGCTCATGCCGGCAATAATGCGGTTACGCTGCACAAAGTTGGGACGGTCGGGATTGGTAAGGCTCAAATACTCGGTAACTAATGCACCGTTTGGCATCATTTTTACAGCCGTTGGACGGTGTGCTGCAGGATACAATCTATCCAATCCATGTCCTATTACGCCAATGGTGGGAAGTCCATAATCTAGTGCCGCTTTGTGTGCACAAATGTCAATGCCGTATGCCAACCCACTAACAATTATAGTGTTGGGTTGCAAATTTGCCAGGTCGGAGATTAATTTCCTGCAATTCTCTTTTCCTGTTTCGGTGGCATTTCGAGTTCCCACAATGCCTACAAATTTGCCGTTATTGAAGTCACAATTTCCCTTGCTGAAAATCATTAACGGTGAATCGGCGCATTCTTTCAATCGGTAAGGATATTCTCTGTCGGTATAATAAAAGGTTTCTATTTTGTTTTTTACAATAAATTCAATTTCTTCCTCGGCGCGAACCAGTACATTTTGAGCCACTATTTCGGCAGAAAGCATTTCACCAATTCCTGGAATTTTAGCCAAAGCAGCCTGCTTTTCATGAAATACGCCTTCCACACTTCCCACATAAGCAATCAGGTTTTTCGCCAGACCATTGCCAATGCCTTTTATAAGCGTTATGCCAATTTTGTATTTCAGATTTTCGTCGGTCATTAGTTAAGGATTTGAGGGTTTGAAAATTGTACTTCCAACCACAACCTGGTTAAGTGTGATTAGCCATGTATGAAATGCCTGGAAGTGAAATGGATGGTTTAAATAAAAAAAATTAGGTTGTTTTTCTCATTTTACCCCAACCATACATAACTAGCCAACCGACAAAAACGCCTAAAATATCAGCAAAGAAATCACCATAGCTTCCGGTACGCGGTGCAAAAAAAGTGGGTTGAAGTAGCTCAATAATTCCGCCAAAAATGATTGGAAAAAGCAGACAGGCCAAAACAAAAGTTGAACATATTTTGTTCTCTTTTTTGTGATTCCGAAAATCAAAAATCAACATTGCTGTTAATCCAGCATACATTAAAAAGTGAATAATTTTATCTTCGTTATCAAAAGTGGGTATCTTTTTGAAAGTAGATGGTGGTGCAAACGATAAATATAGAATGCATATAATCACAAAAAATGATTTCCAGTATAAACGAACTAAGTTTTTTATTAGCATAGTGAATTAAAAATTGCTTTATTTACAATGTGTTATATGAAATTTGACTCAAAATAAGCAAAAGTATTTGACCCTTTTTGAACAATAATTAAAATGAATAATTACCTTTGCAAAGATAATTTTTTAAGTTTGTAATATATGGTTTCACCAAATATATTTTAGTTTTATGAAAAAAATACTTTCTCTGGTCGTATTGGCCTGTGTTTTAGCTTCTTGTTCTAGTGTTTTACTTACTGGCCGCAAACAGTTGTTGTTGGTGTCCGACTCAGAAGTGTTGGCAATGAGCCTACAAAGTTACAAACAATTTATTGATTCCGTTCCAGCTTCTACTAATAAGGTAAATACGGCTTTGGTGAAAAAAGTAGGGAAAAATATTTCTACTGCTGTTGAAAGTTATTTGAAAGCCAATGGGTTGGAAGCTGAAATTGCCAATTTTGCTTGGGAGTTTAATTTGGTAAAAGACACTTCGGTGAATGCTTTTTGTATGCCGGGCGGCAAAATTGTTGTTTTTGAAGGTATATTTCCAGTTACCAAAAACGAGTTTGGGCTAGCGGTAGTTATTGGTCACGAAGTGGCACATGCCGTTGCCAAACATAGCAGCGAACGTTTGAGCCAACAAATGATGGTTCAATATGGTTCAACTTTAGCAAATGTTCTGGTGTCGAATAAATCTGAACTAACGCGTACAGGAGTGAATGCACTTTACGGACTTGGGACTCAATATGCCGTAATACTGCCGTACTCACGCACACACGAATATGAGGCCGACCAAATGGGTTTGATTTTTCTGGCCATGGCGGGTTATAATCCTGCGGAGGCAGTTGCTTTTTGGGAGCGCATGGAGGCCAACAGCGCCAATAAACCAATGGAATTTATGAGTACACACCCTTCGGACGCAAACCGTATTGCCAAACTGAAAGCATTATTGCCCGAAGCAATGAAGTATTACAAGAAATAAAAACATCTAATATGCGAATTTTAAAGCCCTTGAATAGAAATTATTCAAGGGCTTTTTATATTTAAGTGTTTCGTGAAGTCATTCAACAGTTTTGGGTAAATCATAAATTGTTTGAATGTGATTGGAAGTGTGGTGCAATTTTTCGAGAAATTCATTGATTTTATCCACGTAATCTATCAAATAATCGGGATGCATCTTTTTAGTTACAAGGGTAATAAGCTTTTTCAGCAATAACCCAACTTTGTAATCGTAACCCGAATAGCGTGCGCCAAATACTTTGGTCGGCTGAACGAATTGAATATCTAAAATATAAAGCATCAAATCGGCTTCCAATTTTTTATTCTTCACAGAAGCGGTAAATTCAGTCATTTTTTTGCTGATAGCTTTTAAACGTTTTACCTGTTGATGCTGTATGGTTCTACCCTTGTATTCCTTATTGCACAATGCCTCAATGTCCTCAATCACTTCATCGTACAAGCTTTTCTCACCACCATCTTTATCCAAATAATTAATCAACAAGTAGTCGTAGTTTGGCTTCTTGGCTGACAATTTGAGCACAATTTCCACCAACTCTTTCTTGGAAAGTTCGTTCACTTGTTCTTTTAATATGGCTTTATTTGATGGCATTGTTTGAATTTGACGTAATATTATTGAGATTGTGTTTATTGAATAAAAAAGCTGTCAGGATTCTGGCAGCTTTTTTATTCAATTCAATTCATTTTATTTTGTGTCCAAAATCACCGGTGTGTTTTTTCCACCACCCATAATTATCAGTTTTGCATTGGGCGAAGTAGCTATTGCCTTAATCATTTCATACTGCAACTGTTTGTCGCTAAGTCCAGTGCTCAATATCTTTTGATAATCGGCTATTCCTTGTGCTTCCACTCTTTTTCGTTCGGCTTCTTGTTTTTCTTTTTGAAGCACAAAAGTCATTTTTTGAGCATCCTGCTCGGCATTTATTTTTGACTCAATAGTGGCTTTCACAGAGGCAGGAAGTGTGATATTTCTAATCAAGAGTTGCTCCAGGATCAATCCGCGCGACTTAAAATCTTTTTCAATGGTTGTAAAAATACGCGTTTGAAACTCATCCCGTTTGGAAGAATATAAAGCTACTGCATCGTAATAAACGGCATTGTCCCGTATTTTGGTACGACAAATTGGGCGAACAATCGTGTTTCTGTAATCCGTTCCAATTTCCTGCAAAATGCGTGGCGCTTCACCTGGCATTACTTTGTACAATACTGTTAGGTCTATTACCACTTCGAGTCCATCGGCCGATAAAACACGTATGGCATCATCGCCAGCTTTATCACCTTCGTTTTGTGTGCCCGACATGGTGTAATTTTCTGTACGAATATCAAATACAACTACTTCAACCAAAGGATTGATAACGTTTAAGCCACTCTCGAGGGTGTTGTTACTTACTTTACCAAAAAGCTTTTGTACGCCAATTTCGCCCGGATTAATTTGCACTACTGAGCCAGCAATAGCAGCTGCTCCAATAATGACAAATCCCACAATTTTGATGATACCAGCAAACGGACTGGCAGGAGAATTAATTTTGGTTATATTAAAACCAACTGCTACCAGTACAAGACCAATTACGATTAAAATGACCATGATTTTAAATGTTTAAAAGATGAATTTTATTTAAAGGATTTGAGTGGCAAATGTAAACAAATAAATTGAATAATAAAGATTTATCTATTTAATTATTAAATGGTACTGATTTTTTTAAATGCGATGTATATTCAAAATTAGAGATTTGTCCGTATCTTTGCACTAGGAAAACCATTTAAATAATACACTAATGAAATCCATTACTTTTAACATACCAGAAATGTCCGATTTGGATAGTAAGGAGCTATCAATGATTGTAGCATCTCATTTATATGAACAAGGAAGATTATCATTGGGACAAGCTGCTGAAGTAGCGGGATATACAAAGCGTACATTTGCCGAATTATTAGGTAAATTCAATGTGTCCATTTTTAATTTCCCAACATCTGATTTATCTAATGACGTGGCAAATGCATAGAGTAATTATTTCTGATACCAGTTGCTTTATCATTTTATCAAAAATAAATGAGCTGGATTTACTTAAAGAAGTTTATGGGCAAATTGTAACAACAACAGAAATTGCAAATGAATTTGGAGAAACTTTACCTGATTGGGTTGAAGTATTGTCAGTTAAAGATAAGTTACGTCAGCAGATACTCGAAATGCAAATTGACAAAGGAGAATCAAGTGCAATAGCTTTGGCACTTGAAACGACTAATAGTTCAATTATTTTAGATGATTATAAAGCACGGAAAGTAGCTAAACAATTAGGTCTTAAATTTACCGGAACACTTGGAGTGATTATTAAGGCAAAACTTTCTGGAAAAATCGATTCAATCAAACCACTGCTCTTAAAAATAAAATTGACCGACTTTCGAATTTCAATTGAACTTGAAAATCAGGCTTTAAGTGAGGCTGGAGAGTTTTAATTATTTTCAAATCTATTGATTTTTTATTCCAAATCTCTGTTTTACAGTATACATCGAATAAATAAACACTGCAAATTTAATTATTTGTCCGTATCTTTGCACTCCAAAATACAATTAACAGTAAGTGCTGGTTGCGACCAGTTCTTACGATGACATCAAACACGAAACAATGAATAATTTTAAACGTACCACCGTCACTTCCGCTTTGCCTTATGCCAATGGCCCAGTTCATATTGGACATTTGGCGGGTGTATATGTTCCTGCCGATATTTATGTTCGCTACCTTCGCCTCAAAGGTGAAGAAGTACTTTTTATTGGAGGTTCTGACGAACATGGTGTTCCCATTACTTTAAAGGCTAAAAAAGAAGGTGTTACACCGCAAGACATTGTGGATCGTTACCATGGAATTATCAAGAAATCGTTTGAAGATTTTGGAATTACTTTCGATATTTATTCTCGTACCACTTCCAAAACGCATCGCGATTTGGCTTCAGATATTTTCAAAACCATCAACGATAAAGGTGGTTTTGTAGAAAAAACCAGCGAACAGTATTATGACGAAAAGGCGCAACAATTCCTGGCCGACCGCTATATTACTGGAAAATGTCCACATTGCGGCAACGAAAATGCGTACGGCGACCAATGCGAATCGTGCGGAACTTCATTAAATGCCACCGATTTAATCAACCCAAAATCAGCCATTAGCGGAAATGTACCCGTAATGCGCGAAACAAAACATTGGTATCTCCCACTCGACCAGCACGAAGCGTGGTTACGGAAATGGATATTAGAAGACCACAAAGAATGGAAAGCAAACGTGTACGGACAATGTAAAAGTTGGTTGGACATGGGCTTGCAGCCACGCGCAGTGAGTCGCGATTTGGACTGGGGAATTCCAGTGCCAGTGCCCAATGCCGACGGTAAAGTACTTTACGTGTGGTTCGATGCACCAATTGGTTATATTTCTAACACCAAAGAACTTTGCGACAGCCAGCCAGAGAAATATGGCAAATGGGAAAAATGGTGGAAAGACGAAGATACTCGCTTGCTGCATTTTATTGGAAAAGACAATATCGTGTTCCATTGCATCGTATTTCCGGCAGTGTTGAAAGCCGAAGGTTCATATATTTTGCCAGATAATGTTCCGGCCAACGAATTTTTGAATTTGGAAGGCGATAAAATTTCGACTTCTCGCAACTGGGCAGTTTGGTTGCACGAATATCTCGAGGATTTCCCTGGAAAACAAGACGTATTGCGCTATGTTTTGACTGCAAATGCACCTGAAACAAAGGACAACGACTTCACGTGGAAAGATTTTCAGGCACGTAATAACAACGAGTTGGTAGCCATTTTCGGTAATTTTATAAACCGAGCCATGGTATTGACCCAAAAATATTACGACGGTGTAGTTCCAGCTTTGGGCGAATTGACCGACTACGACAAGCAAACGCTGGAAGAATTTGTAAACGTGAAAGCAGGCATTGAAAAACTGCTCAACAATTTCCGTTTCCGCGACGCACAAAAGGAAGCCATGATTTTGGCACGTATTGGCAATAAATACCTTGCAGATACCGAACCGTGGAAAGTGGCCAAAACGGACATGAACCGTGTGGCAACTATTTTGCATTTGAGTTTGCAAATATCTGCTAATCTGGCCATTGCCTTTGAGCCATTCTTGCCATTTACTTCAGAGAAACTACGTACAATGTTGGGAATGAAAGATTTTAATTGGTCTGATTTGGGAAAAATCGATTTGCTAACTGAAGGTTCGCAATTGGGAACGCCAGAATTGTTGTTCGAAAAAATTGAGGACGAAGCCATGGAAGCTCAAGTTCAAAAATTGCAAGACACAAAAGTAGCCAACGAAACAGCCAATTATAAAGCTGCTCCTGTGAAGGAAAATGTGTCTTTTGACGATTTCATGAAAATGGACATTCGCGTGGGAACTGTGCTCGACTGCCAGAAAGTACCGAAAGCCGATAAGCTGCTGCAATTTAGAATTGCCGACGGTTTGGAAGAACGCACCATACTTTCAGGAATTGCGCAATACTATCCAAATCCAACGGAGCTGATTGGCACGCAGGTTTGCTTTATTGCCAACTTCGAACCGCGAAAACTGCGTGGCGTAATGAGCGAAGGCATGATACTTTCGGCCGAAAATTCAGACGGAAAATTGGTGCTGATTCAGCCAAAACCGGAAGTGAGCAATGGCGCAGAAGTGAAATAATTATTCGTTTCGTGTCTCGTGTTTTGAGGACCAAGTTTCTCTAATCTTATTTATTAGCATCAATCAGATTTATTCTGGTTGATGCTTTTTTTATAAATTGCTATAAATTTATTTATTTAAACATCCTCATTATCAAACAAATTGTGTAAGTTTGTGCACTTAAAATTTAAATCCAAAAAATCATGGCACAATCTACGAAATCAATCCCTTCACGGCTGCTTTCTCTCGACGTAATGCGAGGTATCACGATTGCAGGAATGATATTAGTAAATAATCCCGGAAGTTGGGGAAGTATTTATGCACCGCTCAAACATGCGCCATGGAATGGGTTAACACCAACCGACCTTGTATTTCCGTTTTTCATGTTTATCATGGGCGTTTCCATGTTTCTTTCCTACAAAAAATTCGATTTCAAATTCTCCAAACAAACTTTCTTCAAGCTTCTTCGTCGTTCGGTATTACTTTTTTTAATTGGACTTTTACTGAATTGGTTCGGTCTTTTTGCACGTGGACTGAGTGGGCTACGTTCCGAGGAACTTCCAGTTATTGAGAAAATTTGGCAGGCGGCAACCGACTTTGAAAATTTGCGCATTTTGGGTGTTTTGCAACGCTTGGCGTTGGTTTCATTTTTCGGGTCACTTATTGTGCTGATATTTAAGCACAAACGCATTCCCGGCTTTATTGGTTTTCTCCTAATATCATACTGGATACTATTGGCGGTGACCAATAGTTATGGTCTCAATGATGACAGCATTGTAACAATAATTGACCGTGCCATTTTGGGTGCAAATCATTTATATACAGAACATTTGGCCGACGGAACCGCCATTCGTTTTGACCCCGAAGGCGTGGTGAGCACTTTGCCCGGTATTGCACATGTTTTGATTGGATTTATGGCTGGTAAATTAATTTCCGAAACAAAAGAAAATCATCAACGGATTGAAAAAATATTTATTCTGGGTAGTTCGATTTTGTTGCTGGGCTTTTTGCTCGATTACGGTTTTCCCATCAATAAAGCTTTGTGGAGTTCTAGCTATGTGCTGGTTACCTGTGGATTGGCTTCACTTTTGTTAGGTCTTCTTATTTGGTTTATCGACATAAAAGGATATAAAAAATGGAGTATTTTCTTCGAATCATTTGGCGTAAATCCAATGTTTATTTTTGTTATGGCTGGCGTTTTTAGTGTACTTTTGGGGAATATCGGATTTATGAATGTAGGGGAATGGGTTACACTTAAAGGATATGTTTATAATAATTGGATGGTAGCAGCTTTTGGCGATTATCTCGGTTCATTCGTATTTGCCATATTATTCGTTGGAGTTAATTGGATGATTGGCCATATTCTTTATAAAAGGAAGATTTACATTAAGTTATAAAACCGAAGCATTAAGTTACTGATACTTGGAATCAAATCGGTATTGTTTCAAGTATTTATATTTATTGGTGTGTTTTTGAAAATTTGCACCATATAAAATTCAATCTTTGCGAATTAATTTTTGAAATAATAATTTTAAACTCTACAGTTATGAAAACATTATTCTCAAGTATTTTTCTCGTTTTTGTTATTGATTTATTGTGCTACACTCAAACCCCATTGCCTTACGAAAATTACCTTGTTCAACAGTATAATAATATTTTGGGCACCAAAAATTATTATTCAACAGTTCAAGCTGTTGCAGATAATGCAAAAGAAAATGTATTTGCTTTTGTTTGTCAGTCTGGCGACTTGACTTACAATAATAAAACTTACACGGCAGATGGAACTGCTGGACTTTTGCTTCAGTTCAAGACCAGCACCGGTGAGGTTGTCTGGAACACTTCTTTGGGAAACCAAGCTGTACCGATAACAAATATAGAATCTACTACGAAGGATAAAAATGGCAATATATGCATTGTGGCCCGTGGTAATTTCCTAACTGGAACGTCACTTTTATTGGGAAGTCAAACTTTCCCTTTCAGAAATGATATGAAGCCTAACATTGTGATTGCCACTTTTAATCCTGCCACCCATTTGTGGAGTAAAGTGCGGTTTGTATATGCGCCCGATCAGCAAGGGATGACCGTCACGGCTAAGTTTGATATTTCAAGTAATTTATACTTGTGCGGGACCATCACTTCTTCAAATCTTTTTATTGATAATAACCAGGTTGTTACTGCAGAAGCTGCTGGTGGATTGTTGATATTTGCTTACAAGGAAAATTCGCAGGGCGAAATTGTTTATAAAAAACAAACGAAATTGCTAAGCGCATCTTATATCGAGAATATCCTTTTTGAAGTGGACAATTCTGAAAATCTATACATTACAGGATATATTAGTTATATCACCGGTGCTATGAGTTTGGATGGCGTGGTGGTGAAAAATGATACCATCTCAAGTGCCTATGATTATTCGTACAGTGATATTTTTCTTTACAAATTAAATTCAACTGGCGTAGTTCAGTTTGGCAAAACCTATTTATATAGTGGCAATGAAAATCCACGTTATATTCATGCTTTGGCCAACGGTACACTTTATATGTATGGAGAATATAATGGAACTATGGGCAATTTCCCTCAAAGCTCCGGAAACCAGTTTTATAACCGGTTTATAGCTAATATCTCCGCTAGCAATGGTTCATTCAACTGGGTAAATCCCATCAATTGTAATTTGTATTATTCTGATAGATATCCCTATAATTTGCTTGCAGACAAGGATGACAACTTCTATTTCACTTCAGGTTTTTGTCCCAACAGTATCAGTTTTATGGGAAGCACTTTTGCTAAACGAAACAACAAAAACGGTACTTCAAACACTTTATGTGCCAAAATTTCACCAAGCGGTTCGTTGCTTTGGGGCAGAGTGTTGGGTCCGGTAACAACATTTGAAACGAATTATATTGATAATCCCAAAGTAAATTCTGCCGAAATAGGTAAAAGTTTGTTTTTACAGACTTCTTCTATTACTTATGGCACAAATAATGAGTTTGCCTGGGGAGCTTCCGCTACGCCTACAACTACTATGCCCGGCACAATGTGGGGAAGTATGGTATCGGTAAATAAAAATACAGGAGATATAGAATCAGGTTATTATCAGGGATTTAATAATAGTATTGAAATTGATTCGCTGGATTATTTTTTATTGAGGAATAATTTTTCATCATGGGATGTAGCTCGATTTAAAGCAAATGTGTCCAATGGAATCAAGGAAACCAGAGATAATCAAAAAAACAACCTGATTATATATCCAAATCCGGTAGAAGTTGAACTGATGATAAATAATTTGCCTATCAATACTTATGATGTAGAAATTTATAGTGTGGAGGGAAAACTAAAACTGAACGCTCCTGTTATAAATAGTGTTTGAAAGAAAACTTCTAATCATCAATAAGTCAATACGATACTCAAAGATAAATGTTTGAAAGTAAAGATGAATTAACCTTAATTAATTTGGCTGTTAATTATTAATTCGCTAA
>Ga0247844_1002461_pt1 | contig 30224 bp, 37 predicted proteins | sample LaCtaG_FD_192421 | JGI IMG/M metagenome (GOLD analysis project Ga0247844, IMG submission 192421) | Freshwater microbial communities from meromictic Lake La Cruz, Castile-La Mancha, Spain - LaCruzMarch201714.5m_1 | ecosystem: Environmental > Aquatic > Freshwater > Lake | place: Spain: Castile-La...
TTCCACGCTGCGCTCTGAATGACAATAATACAACGCAAGACAAATAGACCGTGGCTTCCGCTTGCGATTTGGTTTAATACTTTTGTAGCGGAATGTTCCAGATGCCAATTAATAACCACAAATAACGCCGAAGGCCTAATAACGGGCAACGCCCCAATAACGCACGAACCTGCCTGCGGTAGGCAGGGTGCCTACTAACGGCAAAGCCCCCCATATACTACAAAACAGTTAAAAAACACCCTATCTATTTCCTATTCAATCTCTTTTTAATACTTTTGCACTATGTAATATGAATTACAAATACGGAAATCTGATTTGCTGAGCTGGTAATGCTGGAAATTGAATCACATCTTACATTGTTAAATGAATAAAGTAGATATAATTAGCTACGCTTACCGTTGGTTGGTGGCAGTGGATTTATAGATTAGAAACTGATGAAAAGTACAAGACAAGAATTGCTTTTTGCAATAAAAAAAACGATTATATCTATTGATAAAAACGGAAAGGTTATACTCTATGGGTCTCAAGCTCGTGGTACGGCAAACATAAACTCTGATTGGGATTTGCTAATACTGCTCGATAAATCTAAAATTGAGGCAGAAGATTTCGATCGCTTCTCCTATCCACTTGTTGAGTTAGGTTGGACTGAAGGTGAACAGTTTAGCCCTAAACTTTATACATTCAACGATTGGCAAAAACGAAGCTTCACTCCCTTTTATAAAAATATCGAAAAGGAAGGAATTGTATTATGAGCGACCTCACCCCAACCCTCTCCAAATGTAGAGGGAGAAATCGGATTTTTATAATTTAATTGAAGAAAGAAATGCTGTCGTTTACTACAGAATTCAAGAAGCAAAAGATACTCTGAATGAAGCGATTTCAAGAACCAAAGTATTATGCATAAATTAGCAGTAAAATCAGATTCAGAAATACTACGACATGCTATGAAAAAGTCGGGTGACAATGCTTATCGTAGTTACCTAACCAAATACTTTTGAAATGACACCGCAAAAGCGATTATGAATATTTGCATTATGATTTAGCTTAAAGTTTTTATTTCGATAACTATGCAGAAAAAAGAAACAGTTAATATAAACGGAACTGAAATTGTTTTTTACAAAAAAGACCAGGAAGATTTTATATCGTTAACCGATATTGCTAAGGTTAGGGATGATAATAATCCTTCGCAAATAATCAGTTTGTAGTTAAGAACCTACAGTACAATTGAATATTTGGGATTGTGGGAAAAACTGAATAATCCGGTTTTTAAACCCCACATATATGAGGGGTTTAAAAACGAATCGGCAAAAATCAATTATAGCATTCATACAGATACTACCTCCCCGCCATTAACACTCTTACCTCTTGCAATATTTCCACATTATCATTATCTTTGCTTTCACAAACAAGAACACTAATAATGAAAAAGTTACAGCACGAAATTGATATTGAAATTGATAAATTAACAAACTCTATCGAGAACAGAATTACAAAAGATAGTTTTCAAACTGAAATATTGATTTTAGAAAAAGCTGATTTGAAGCAGATATCTAAGAAAAATGGTTGGTTATTTGATTGGAAAGCTGAATTTCAACTTCCTGACCGAAATGTTTATAAGCTTACAATTACCGGAAATCCAACTATAATACAAGGCTTAGTTAGTATTACCGAACGTGAAGATCACGTATATATGCATCTGATTGAAAGCGCAGCATTTAATAGAGGTGCAGATAAAATTTATTTGGGTGTTCCGGGAAATCTTGTAGCTTTTGCTTGCAAAGTATCTTTTCACCGAGGTTTCGAAGGGTATGTTTCGTTTGTTGCAAAATCGCAATTGATTGATCATTACATTCAATTATTGGAAGCTTTAAACATTGGCGGTCAATTAATGGTTATAAACACAAAAGCAGCACTAAAACTTATAAATAAATACTTTAAATAACACTACAATGAACCAGAAGAATAAAAAAAATATTGAAGTTGATTTATTTATTGACCCTCGTGAGCTTACTCAAACAGAGAAAGTTATGTTGAGTGAATTTATCAGAAAGGACAAATTAAAGAATAAAGCTTCTGTTAGCAGATTGACTAATAGACGCCATCAACATGCATAGCCCTTCCCTGCTTATTTGAACTTCCCCAAAAACCGCAAGGTTTTACTCTATACTATAAAAAAAACTTATGTGACTTATGTGGTTTATCCACAGATTTAGCTGCGCTGACCGTTGGTTCACAGATTGACACAGATAATAACGCACGAAGGGCAAATAACGCACTATACTCTCCCGATTTCCAAATTCATTAATCATTTTTGACCCTGCCTGCCGCATTTATCTACCGCAGGTAGAGACAAGTGCGCCAATCGAAGTTGCCGTGTAGCGATAGTGGCGAGCCGAGCGTCCATATTGGTATATTGAAAATTAATATTATCTTTGCCTTTAGTAATATTTACAAGTCCAAGATGCATCAAGCTATGATGCAAGTACTTAATAGAATAAGAATGAACAGATGAAACGAGCACGACAAATAAACTTTGACACACAAGGTCATGTTTATGTGTGAGTTTCATGTGACAGTTTAATAAAATAAATATAAACACATGAAACACCCATGACCGAATAAAAATTTAGGACACACAAGGAGATGATTATAGGCTTAGTATGTATCTTTGTGTAAACCAATAAATTTACGTTATGGACACAAAGAAAGTAGAATTTGAACAAGTTATTGAGCGAGGCTGCGGCATCGATGTGCACAAATCGCTTTTAGTAGCTACCGTTAGAGGAACAGGGTTAAAAGAGGAAACCCGAGAGTATGGTGCTTTTACAGAAGATATAGAATCAATGAGTGGTTGGCTCAAAGAATGCAAAATCACTCATATAGCCATGGAAAGTACAGGCGTGTACTGGAAACCAGTTTTCAATATTTTAGAGGAAGATTTTGAAATAATTTTAGTCAATGCCCGTCATATCAAAAATGTGCCGGGTCACAAAACGGATAAAAAAGACAGCCGTTGGATAGCTAAATTATTGTTGAGTGGTTTGTTAAAGGGCAGTTTTATTCCCAAACAACCTATTCGGGAATTACGTGATATGACCCGCTACAAACGAAAAATAGTAGAGCAAATATCCTCAGAAAAGAATCGGATTCAAAAGATTTTGGAAGATGGCAATATAAAACTATCGAGTGTTGTAAGTAATATGAGTGGTGCTGTAGCTACCAGAATTATTGAAGATTTGATAGCAGGTGAAGAAGATATAACTAAACTTGTAGCCCACAGGCACGGCAAAATGCAGGTAAGTGAAACAGACTTGGCAAAGTCATTGGTTGGAAATTTAACAGCGCATCATCGACAAATGCTTCAACTAATAAAGCAGTCGATAAAAGATAAAGAATTGCTGATAGCCAATCTGGACAAGCTAATTGATGAGCATTTAAAAGCAAACGAATTAGAATTGGATCGTGACTTATTATCAACCATTCCAGGCGTTGGAAAGGAAGGTGCAGAATATATAATTGCAGAAATAGGCAATGACATGTCCGTATTTGAGGACGAACAGCATCTTTCTTCTTGGGCAGGAATGTCACCCGGCAACAATGAGAGTGCTGGTAAAAAAAAAGTGCACGAATAACCTATGGAGATAAGAACTTGCGCCCCGTTTTAGTCCAGTTTGGTTGGGCAGCAAGCCGTACAAAAGGCACTTATCTTCGGAGTAAATACGATAGTTTAGTCGTTCGAAGAGGCAAAAAGCGGGCTTTAATAGCCGTAGGACACAAAATTCTAATTGCTGCCTATCATATTTTGAAAGATAAGACTCCCTACAAGGAACTGGGAGGAGAATTTTTAGTAAACAGGAAAAAAGATAAAAAAGTAACCCAACTCATCAAGCAATTGAAAGATTTGGGCGTAGAAATAAATTACGAGAAAGCGATTTAAAACCAATATCAAAAAATAAATAAACAAAACGGTAAACAGTATTTCTTACAAAAAATGTCGATTTTTACTGGAGGTTGAAATATCCGAGAATTAAGATTTTGCGGAAACCCCGAACATGAAACTGACATCAAACGCAAAGCACACAAGAGTATCGCCACGAGCATGTAGATGAAAATTTAAACTTTTCTTTGCGTTTTGTAAAATACTGAATACTTAACAAATAAAAATTATAAACAGATGAAAAAAAATGAACTAATAGCACAAATTTATAATTCACTGCTAAACAGCGATGTAAGTAGAGTCATTCTGTTTGGTTCATATTCAAAGGGAACTCAAACTACTGATAGTGACATAGATTTATTAGTGGTTACAAACGATAATTTCATTCCATCTTCGTTTGCCGAAAAGATGAAAATGAAATTGAAAATTGCAAAAACACTACATACAATACGGAAAAATACTGACATTGATTTGATTGTATATTCTAAACCTATGTACGAAAAATTTGTTGAATTAGATAGTAGTTTTAAACGTGAAGTATTTAGCACAGGCACTATTATTTATGAAGCAAACAACTAACGACTGGTTAAAAGCTGCCGAAGATGATTTACTTGCAGCAAAAACACTCGCAAGCGACTCACGCCTTACAAATGTTGCTGCTTTTCATTGCCAGCAATGCTTAGAGAAAAGTTTCAAAGCCGTTATTGAAGAAGTTGAAAATACAACTTTTAAATCGCACGACTTGTTTCGTCTTCAAAATGCAGCCAATATACAATTGACCGATGATGAACTAAATCTTTTAGAGATTATAAATGAAGTATATATCGATGCACGGTATCCAGGTGATTTGGGTTTATTACCACATGGCAAACCAAGTATTGAAGAAGTTGAAACTTTTATTGGTTTTTGTGAAGAAATTTCATACAGGTTGAAACAAATAATTTCCTGAGCTATAACCCATAGTTAACCTAAATTCACCTTCATTTGTCCACATATAACACAGATTGACACAGATAATAACGCCTTTAGGCTTAATAACGCCCAACGGCCAAATAACGGCAACAGCCAAATAACCCCAATATATTTACCATTTATCGATTTACCATCCACCAAAAGTCGGACAAGTTTTACAATTTTCAACCACAAAGCAAACAGAGATAACCACAGAGTACGCCGATAACCCCTTATTTGAACTTCACCAAAAACCGCAAGGTTTTACTATATACTATAAAAAAACTTATGTGACTTATGTGGTTCAACCACCAAACTCTTCAAACTCTTAACTACGAATAAGAAACCACGAATTTCACGAATAAGATAATAACGCCTATATATTTACCATTTAATCATTTACCATTTACAATTTAATAACAATTTAATATCGCCTTTTGGTTTAATAACGCACTAAGGGCAATAATAACGTCTTTAGGCTAATAACTCTTCATTATTTTCATTGGCATATTTGCATATTGGCAAATTAAATGTATCTTTGTGTATTGTAATCACTACAATCTTTGAAACTAATGTAGCATTACATGCGTTTTTTTAGTACAATGTTGATTGTTTTTATCATCCGCTAGTAGTCGGATAAGTTTTACCATTAATCATTTACCATTAATAATTGACCATTTACCATTAATAATTGACCATTTACCATTTAGCATTAATCATTATACTCCGCTTATGACTAAAGTTTACACTACACTATACTTCTCCAAATCACATATTCATTAATCATTTATAATTTAGCATTAATAATTAATGTTTATGCATAACAAACATCCGGAAATTATACATCTACCCAAAATAGTTGATCCGCGCGGCAATCTGACGTTTATCGAAGAGCAAAATCATATACCTTTCGATATTAAACGTGTGTATTGGATTTACGACGTACCGGGAGGAGAAAACCGTGGTGGTCATGCATTTAAGCAGCAACAAGAACTTATTATATCACTATCGGGGAGTTTTGATGTGATACTTGATAACGGCACAGATAAACAAAAATACAGTTTGAACCGTTCATACTATGGACTCTATGTACCGGCGGGTGTATGGCGACATATGGAGAACTTCTCCACCAACTCGCTTGCTGTGGTGCTGGCTTCGACTGAGTTTGATGAAAACGATTATATCAGGAACTATGTAGAATTTAACCAATCAAATAATAATGAATAGAGTAACGGTATTTGATTGTTCAATTATTTATTTTCCTAAGATTGAATTTCAAGCAGGTAATATAACTCCCTTGAATGGTGAAAAAGATATTCCTTTTAAAATATCCAGGGTCTTTTATTTGTATGATATACCTGGTGGAGAAGAGCGTGGAGCACATGCACACAAAGAGTGTCATCAGTTATTAATAGCTGCTAGTGGAGCTTTTGATGTATTGCTCGACGATGGAAAAAACAAACGTTTGGTAACATTAAATCGGCCTTATATGGGCTTGCATATACCACCAGGTATTTGGGCTGCTGAATTAGGGTTTTCTTCTGGTGCTATATGTTTAGTTCTTGCATCTCATAAGTATGATGCTGATGATTATATTAGAGAATATCAAGATTTTTTAATATTGATAAAATGATACAACTTAAGAATTTTGCAATTAATAAATATGGGCTAAATGTGAGGCTTGTAAACGAATATGATGCAGAGTTTATAATAGAATTAAGAACAAACCCGTTACTATCAAAGCATTTACATCATACAAGTCAGGATGTTGAATTACAAGTGGAATGGATTAAAGAATATAAAAAAAGAGAAGAGAAAGGTGAAGAATTTTATTTTGCTTTTTCAGATTCAAATTCTGAGAAAGTAATAGGTTTTGCAAGAATACATGATATTAATTATATCGAAAAAACATTTCATGCTGGTAGTTGGATTTTTGAAAAAAATATCAACCAAATTTCTCCTCTTTTATCTGAAATAATTATTAAAGAATTAGGATTTGATTTACTTGAACTTGAATATTGTTATTTTGATGTTAGAAAAGAAAATAAGCATGTAATAAAGTATCATTTACGTTATGAACCTCAATTAATTTCAGAAGACATCGAAAATAATTACTATTGTTTGAGTAAAGACTGCTATAAAAAAAACATAAACAAAATACTAACTTATTTAATTTAAAAATATATGGAATTTGATGATTTTATAGAAAAACTGGCTTTACTTTTTGAAGACACTGACACAACCGGTTTTAATGGCGAAACAAAATTCAAAGAGTATGAAGAGTACTCTTCACTAATGGCTTTAAATATTATGGCAATGGTTGATGAAGAATATGACATTAAAATAAAGCCTGAAGATATAAGAAACTCTTTTACAATAGATGAATTATATAAAACTGTTATCTCAAAGTAATTGGATATGTATAATCCATTTTCATTAATCGATAAAACAATACTTGTAACCGGTGCAACTTCTGGTATAGGAAGAGCTATAGCAATAGAGTGCTCAAAAATGGGGGCTAAACTAATTATTGTTGGTCGAAATAATGAAAGATTAGAAGATACATTCAAAAGTTTGGATGGCTCTGAACATTTGAAATTTATTGTTGATTTAACGATAGAATCAGAATTAATTGATCTAGTAAAAAGAATACCAATATTAAATGGAATTGTCCATGCTGCAGGTGTAGTTAAAAATATTCCATTTAGATATACTAAAAAAAGTGATTATTTATCCACCTTTGATATTAATTTTTTTGCGCCAATAGAATTATCCAAAAGCATATTAAAAGAAAAAAAAATCAATAATGAAGGTTCAATAATTTTTTTAGCTTCCATCGATGGAACTTTAACTTCATATATTGGAGATTCAAATTATTCAACATCAAAAGCAGCTCTAGTTGCTTTATCAAAAAGTTTAGCATTGGAATTAGCAACAAAGAAAATACGAGTTAACTCAATATTGCCTGGGCTAATCGATACGCCTTTAATTAATAATGAAATGTTTCTTATAGAACAATTAAATATTGAAAAAAATAAATATCCAATTCAACGATTTGGCGAACCAGAAGAGATTGCTTATGCAGCAATATATTTATTATCGGATGCAAGTAAATGGGTAACAGGCACAAATATGGTTATTGATGGTGGTTATACAATAAGATAAAAGTAATGAAAACAATTATTTCAAATATCGATATAAAAGCAATTACGGCATATCTACCTCAAAAAGAGCTTAATTTGCTTAATTTTGCAACTCTTTATGGCGAAAACGAGGTTATCAATATAATTAACACCACAGGAGTTGAAAAGGTAAGAGTTTCAGCTCAAAATGAAACCTCTGCTGATATGTGTTATGAAGCAGCTAGTCATTTGATAAATAAAGAAGAAATTGACAAAACTGATATTGATGGGTTGGTTTTTGTGTCGCAAACACCTGATTATATATTACCTGCCACATCGATAATATTACAAAACAGATTAGGATTAAGTACAGAAACTATTTGTCAGGATATAAGATACGGATGTTCTGGTTATATTTATGGTCTTTTACAAGCTTCTTTATGGATAAACTCTGGTCTTTGTAAAAATGTTTTAGTTTTAGCCGGTGACACAACTTCAAAAATGACTAATGAAAATGATAAGTCATTGAAAATGGTTTTTGGTGACTGTGGTACAGCAACATTAATATCTAAAGGAAAAAACGACATTGCATTTTCATTAAGATCAGATGGCAGTAAATTCGATAGGCTTATTATACCTGCTGGTGGTTTTAGAAATCCAATTTCTGAAAAAACAAGGATTGTGAAATTTGATGAAGATAAGAATGGGCGTTCCGAGGAGGATTTATTTATGGATGGATTAGCTATCTTCAATTTTGCAATAAACAATGTACATATTGATATTAATTCTCTAATTGAATTTGTTGAATGGGAAAAGGATGACGTTAATGTTTTTGCACTACATCAGGCAAATAAATTTATGGTCAATTTTATTACAAAAAAATTAAAAGTAAGTTCAGATAAAGTACCGCAGAATGTTCTAAATTATGGTAATACGGGCCCTGCTTCTATACCACTTTTATTATGTGATAAGTTTTCAACAGACAACTTATCACTTGAAAAAGTAATTTTTAGCGGTTTTGGAGTAGGCTTATCATGGGGAAGTATAGCTTGCAACTTAGATGGCACACATTTTTACAAACCAAAAAATGTTATTTAAAAATCAACGAATATGAATTTATTAGAAATTGAAGGTATCGTAACTAACACAATTACAGAGTATTTAAAATCAAATGGAACCGAAACGGTTGTAAACAATAATACAGCATTAATTGGCAGCAATAAAATACTTGACTCTATGGGTTTGGTAAATGTGATTGTAGATATTGAAGCAGCATTTTTAGATAAAGATATCGAAATTACATTAACTTCGGAAGCTGCAATGTCCGCCAGAATTAGCCCATTCAGAAGTGTTGGTTCATTGAGTAATTTTATAGCAAAACAACTTAATACAAATGAATAGAATAATTATTATCACTGGTACCAGAAAAGGTTTAGGCCAACAACTTGCCAAATATTTTTTGGAACAGGGAGATATAGTTTATGGATGTAGCCGTAGAAATGCTACGATTGAACATATCAATTACACACATTATTCTTTGGACGTTTCAGATGAAACGGAGGTAACTCACATGGTACGTGATGTTTACAAAGCACATAAACGAATTGATATTCTGTTGAATAATGCTGGTGCAGCATCGATGAATCATTTCTTACTTACACCCTACGAAACTGCCAAAAAACTTATGAATACTAATTTCATGGGCACTTTTTTAACATGTCGCGAAGTGGCAAAATTCATGATGAAACAAAAATCGGGCAGAATAATTAATTACACAACTGTTGCAGTCCCTTTAAATCTCGAGGGTGAATTAGTTTATTCATCATCAAAAGCCGCTGTTGAACAACTTACAAAAGTATTAGCTGCCGAAATTGGAGTTACTGGTGTAACTGTAAACGCAATTGGTCCCACGCCAATAGCTACCGATTTAATAAAGAATGTTCCTGAAAATAAAATTAATGACCTCATTGCAAAGCAGAGTATCAAAAGGCTAGGTAAATTTGAAGATGTATTGAATGTAATTAAATTTTTCATAGCAGAAGATAGTTCTTTTATTACAGGTCAAATAATATACCTCGGTGGCATTAATTAAAAGTATAAAAAATGAAATGGATAATCGAACATATACAAAGCAAAGAGAATCAGATTGCAATTATCTTTAATGAAAAAGAAATTAGTTATAATCAATTAGCTAACAAAATAGGTAATTATTATAATGAAGTATCTGGTGTAATACCAGCAGGAAAAACAGTAGCAATTGTTTCAGACTATTGTTTTGAATCAATTGCCTTATTCTTTGCTTTGTATCAAAATAGCAATATTGTTGTTCCAATAACTACAAAAGTTGAATCTGAGATTAACGAACGCATTAAAACGGCTTCTTGTCACTACTCTATTGAAATTGTTGAAAACGAATACAAAATTACTATCATTGAAAATATTGAAGTACCACACCAATTAATTACTAACTTACATAGATTAAGTCAATCCGGTTTGATTCTGTTTAGCAGCGGTTCTACAGGAACTCCTAAAGCGATGATACATAATCTGGACAATCTGATTGACTCATTTAAAGATAAAAAAGGAAAAAATCTGGTATTTCTTATTTTTCTAATGTTCGATCATATTGGTGGATTAAATACTTTACTTAATTGTATATCTATGGGTGTAACAATGGTATTTCCTACCAATAGAGACCCCGAATATATTTGTACGTTAATCGAAAAATATAAAATTAATATTCTTCCTGCATCACCTACATTTTTAAATCTTATTTTATTGAGTGAAGCTGCAACGCGTAATAATCTTTCGAGTTTAAGAATGATAACTTATGGAACTGAACCTATGCCATCGAGCTTATTAGTTAGATTAAAAGAAACTTTTCCAAATGTTAAGTTTCTCCAAACTTTTGGTACAAGCGAAACAGGTATTTCACAAATGTCGAGTAAATCTTCAACCAGTACATTTATGAGGTTTGAAGATTTAAATTTCGAAACAAAAATAATTGAAGGAGAGCTATATTTACGTAGTAAAACGCAAATATTAGGATATTTAAACTCAAGTATGGAACGATTTACCGAAGATGGTTGGTTTCGAACTGGCGATATGGTGGAAGAATCAGAAGATGGCTTTATTAAAATTATTGGTAGAAACTCAGAAATAATAAATGTTGGTGGAGAGAAGGTATTACCTTCAGAGGTTGAGTCTGTTTTGTACCAATTCTCAAAAATTAAGGATTGTATAGTATATGGCGAATCTAACCCAATTACCGGTCAGATAGTTGTTGCTAAAGTATTATTTTCTGAGAATTTAAAAGCTTCAGAGGTAAAAAGAGAGATTACAGCATTTTGTCAGGACAAACTTGATAGGTATAAAATACCGGCAAAGATTTTATTAATGACTGAGTCAGAATTTTCGGATAGATTTAAAAAGAAAAGAATATGAAAACAACAGCAATACATCAACACGACGACTGGTACTTGGTACAAATAAGCGGATTGGGTAATATACAGAAATCAGAAATTGAGGTTGAAATAAATATTACCGACAAAGAACTTCAAGATATGGATTATAAAACCTTACGTGGTTTAGCTATTTTGGAACGATACGAGGAAAAAAAACAGAGGCAAATTGTCTATTAATCATTTATATTATTTTCAAACATATAATTTTAACAATATGCTATTAGAAATAAAAAAAGAAAAGAATAGATTTGTGCTGGTAAATCCACCTAAAACAGCAGGTTTACATTTTTGGGTCGAAATTGAAGATAATAAAATAATTTCTATACCCAGAGAAAATGAGAAATCAGACAGCGAAATATACAAAGCTGTTAAAACAATGGCTTCAAAATATCCAGATAATGAATTTCTGAAAATTAGTCTTGAGTTAACACCCAATAATTATTCGAGTGGTGGAGAGCTTAAAAACGAAACTTTGTTAAACGAAGCTTTAGCCATTTATTTATGATAAAATTTCTCGATCTTCAAAAAATTAACGCTCAATACGCTACTGAATTAAAAGAAGCATCAGCACGGGTAATTGATTCCGGTTGGTACTTGCTTGGCAACGAAGTGAGAAACTTCGAAAACCATTTAGCTAACTACGTGAGTGTAAAACATGCCATAGGAGTTGCTAATGGATTGGATGCGCTGCGCCTGATTCTGAAAGCGTATATCGAAATGGGCATTATGGCCGAAGGCGATGAAGTGATTGTGCCTGCAAATACGTATATTGCATCTGTATTGGCTATAACCGATAACCAACTAAAACCTGTTTTGGTTGAGCCTGATATTAATACTTATAATCTGGATATTTCGCTCATTGAGCAACATATAACTGCACGTACCAAAGCCATTATGGTAGTACATTTGTACGGACAGGTTTGCTGGAGTGAAGATCTTGAAGCGTTAGCAAAAAAATACAATCTGAAGATAATTGAAGATAATGCACAGGCGATAGGAGCAGTCTACAGACAACAGACAACAGACAACAGACAACAGAAAGAGTTAAGAAAGACCGGTTCGTTGGGAGATGCCGTAGGATTTAGTTTTTATCCGGGCAAAAACTTAGGGGCATTGGGCGATGCAGGAGCTGTATGTACGAACGACGATGAACTTGCAACAATGATACGCGCTTTAGGAAACTATGGCAGCAAACAAAAATATGTAAACGAGTATCAGGGCTTAAATAGCCGATTGGATGAGATTCAGGCAGCAATTCTCGATGTAAAACTAAAATACATTGATCGGGAAAACGAATACCGTCGAAAAATTGCAGAATACTATATCAAAAATATTAAAAACGATAAAATCATTCTTCCCATTAATCATTTATCACTTACCATTAACCATTTTTCTCATGTCTGGCATCTTTTCGTTATCCGCTCTACCGAGCGAAACCGTTTACAGCAATACTTAACCGACAAAGGTATACAAACATTAATACATTATCCTATACCACCACATAAGCAGGGTGCATATAAGCAAATGAATAATGTTACTTACCCTGTTACCGAACAAATACACAACGAAGTATTGAGTTTGCCGATAAATCCGGTAATGGAATGGGAAGAGGTGGAAAAAGTGGTGGAAGTGTTGAACAATTACGCAGTATAAATATATTTGAAAAGTGAAGACTTAATGACCGATTATTATACAGCCGTACATCGAAACAAACTACTTTGCGAGGCATTTTATTTGCTTGGTGAGGTAGAGAAATATGGTACAGGTTTTATTCGCATCAGGAAGCAATTGTTGAATTATCATGATATTAAGTTCGAAATTGACAATACGGATGGATATTTTGTTAGGGTTTTTATAAGCTTGTCAGCTCCCTTTAATAAAACTAAGGAAGTAGAAGGAGATGATGTCGGGAAAAAACATACAGAGACACAACTTGCAGTTTATAACTTAATATTGCAAAATAATTCGATAAAAATATCCGAATTATCGCAGCATACAGTGCTTACTGAACGTACTGTTGAACGCACAATAGCAAAATTAAGTGAACTGAATATAATAAAAAGAATGGGTGGGCGTAAAAATGGTGCATGGGAGGTAATAATATGAAGATTATATATTATTCGTACCCTGTTACCGAACAAATACACAACGAAGTATTGAGTTTACCGATAAGTCCGATAATTACAAAAAATGAGGTTGAACTAATTGTAAGACTATTAAATGAATTTATATAATATAATTAAGAAAATACATAATATTTGCTATCGTAAGCCTAAAAATCTCATTAACAGATACTACAATCTAGTATTTAGATTTATTTTGCCCAATTTGCAGCCTTTGTTATTTAAAAACTTAAAAATATCTAATAGAATTACAATACAACAAATTGTTTTATGTCAGGGACAAGGTACAGTTTATATAGGAAAAAATTGTATTTTAGGTTTTAAACTTGGTGGATTTTGGCGTGGAGGGTCAATTGAACTACAGGCAAGATATAAAAGTTCAGTAATAAGATTTGGTAATAATATTGCCACTAATAACAATATAATGTTATGTGCTGCTAATTATATAGAAATTGGAAATAATACATTAATTGGCCAATATGTTACAATTATGGATTTTGATGCACATGGTGTAAAACCTGAAAACAGAAAAAATATAGGTGAAATTGGAAAAGTAATTATTGGGGATAACTGTTGGATTGGAAATAATGTAACAATACTAAAAAATTCTGAAGTAGGAAATAATACTATAATTGCGACTGGGGCTGTTGTTAATGGTAAGTTCCCTGAAAATGTTATTATTGGAGGTGTACCAGCAAAAATCATTAAATCTTTAAAATGAAAGAACAACAATCATCTTATCGCCAAATAATGAAAGCTACCTCCATTTTTGGAGGTGTTCAATTTTTTCAGATATTGATACAGATAATACGTTCTAAATTTGTAGCAATTTACCTTGGACCTGCAGGTATGGGAATCTATAGTTTATTTATGTCAGCTTCTGGATTAATAGCAAGTATTACTAATTTTGGACTTGGAACAAGTGCTGTAAAAAATATTGCCGAAGCCAATATCATAGGAAATGAACAAAAAATATCAACTGTTGTAACAATAATTCGTCGCTTAGTGTGGTTTACCGGTTTAATTGGTGCTTTTATTACGGCAGCTATATCACACTGGTTAAGTATACTTTCATTTGGCAATTCCGATTATACTTGGTCATTTGTTTGGATTGCTACCACCTTACTTATAAATCAGTTAAGCAGTGGACAGATGGTGATTATTCAAGGAATGCGTAAATTACATTATTTAGCTAAAGCAAATCTGTATGGTGCAGTAGTAGGTTTAATAATTACAATACCAATCTATTATAAATTCAAAACAGATGGAATAGTGCCTGTAATTATAATAACTTCTATAGTTACACTTTTTTTTTCGTGGTATTTTTCACAAAAAATAAAAATAAAATCTGTATATGTAAGTAAAGAAAATAATTTAGCCATTAGCAAATCAATGTTAAGAATGGGATTTTTGATAAGCCTTAGTGGTCTTTTAAATGTAGGTACGTCATATTTATTACGTATTTTTATTTCTCAGTTAGGTACTGTAGCTGATGTAGGTTTATACAATGCAGGATTTGCTATTATAAGTACATATGTAGGATTAGTTTTTAATGCTATGGGTGCTGATTACTATCCTCGCCTTGCAGCTATTGCAAATAATCGTTATTTAACAAACAAAACAATAAATCAACAAGCTGATATTGCCTTGTTAATATTGGCACCAATATTATTAATATTTATAGTTTTTATAAATTGGGCAATAATTCTATTATATTCAGATCAATTTATACCAATTAACACTATGATTCATTGGGCTGCCCTTGGGATATTTTTTAAAGCTGTAACATGGGCAATAGGTTTTCTTTTTTTGGCAAAAGGAGCAAGTAAAGTTTTTTTTTGGAGTGAACTTACTTCGAATATTTATGTGCTAATTCTTAATATTGGAGGTTATTATTTTTTTGGACTTGTAGGATTAGGAATATCCTTTTTTATATCATATATAATAGTTTTTATTCAGGTTTTTTTTATTGCAAAAATTAAATATCAATTTGTTTTTCAAAAATCATTTATTGTTCTTTTCAGTATACTTTTTATGTTTGCATTATTGTGTTTTATAATAATGCAATTTGTGATACAACCATATAATTATATTAGCAGTAGTGTTATTATTATAATTTCACTAATCTTTTCATATAATGAGTTAGATAAAAGAATTGGAATCAAGTCATTTATTAAAAAATTTATAGTCAAATAAAACTGGAAAACAGATAAAATAAATCCTTTATTTTCAATACCTTATTACTTTAATAATTACTTTTTTAATAGTGATTAGTATGACTTATAATTTTTTGATATTTGTAATTGTATTACTCGAAAGATTAATAGGCACAAATATACAGAAAATTTTATTAATCATTATATATTTATTATGCTTTAAAAATCAATGCATTGTCTAAAAATCTATTTTCATTAAAAAAGTATTATAAAGAATTATAAAAAAAAGTCAATGAACTAATATTAAAGTATTTAAAAAATAGTATTAATTTGAATGCTACAAAACCATTAATGTCTATTGTCGTTATTACTTACAATTCGTCTAAAACTGTAATTGATACGCTTGAAAGCGCCAAAGCTCAAACTTATCAGAATATTGAATTAATTATAAGTGATGATGGGTCTACGGATGATACTGTAGAAATTTGTAATAACTGGCTGGAGAAAAATAAAGATCGGTTTATTAGTACCGAATTAATTACAGTAAGTGCAAATACGGGCATACCTGCCAATTGTAATAGGGGTTTTATAGCTGCTAAAGGAGAATGGCTAAAAGGAATAGCTGGCGATGATGCTTTATTACCTGATTGTATTGAATTAAACTACAATTATGTAACAGAAAATAAAGAAATTGATATTTTACTTTCAGAAATGGAATTGTATAATAATACATTTACTGATGAAAATTTGACCGGATATTTTAGAATTGATAAGAGCAACTCGTTTTTCACATCAGAATCTTCAGCAGATTACCAGTTTAGAAAATTATTAATTGCAGATATAATTAGTGTAACTCCTACCCTTTTTATTAATAAGAGTATTATTGAAAAAGAAGGGTATTTTGATGAACGTTTCAGGCATGTTGAAGATTATCCTTTTTGGCTAAAAATAACCAAATTAGGGTATAAAATTTATTTTATGGATACAGTTACTGTTAAGTATCGCAAGCACAATCAATCAATTCATAATAATAATGAAATTATTTTTTTGAGACCAGCCTATTATAAAAACGAAGCTATAAGAGAGAGATATGTTTATCCATATCTAAGTATAACAAAATTTATTTACCAGAAGTATTGTTATTATTGGGCTTTGTTGTTTCGATTAGTAAATAAAAACAGATACGATTGGTTAAGTTTTAGATTATATAACTTATTAACTTTCAAATCAAGCATATACAAAAAGCTAATAGGTGAACAAAAATAAGTTTAGATTATGTTTACAATAGTTATTCCCTTATATAATAAGGCACATACTATTATACGAACTTTACAATCTGTATTAGATCAAACTCTAACGGATTTTGAAGTACTAATTATTGATGATGGTTCAACCGATAACAGTGTCTCCGAAATTGAAAACTACACTAACGATAGTCGAATCCGTATTATTCGTCAACAAAATAGGGGAGTAAGTGTAGCCCGTAATGTGGGAATAAAAGAAGCAAAAAGGAATTATATTGCATTTTTGGATGGCGATGATGAGTGGGTACCGGAATACCTACAAAAAGTATCAGAGGCTATAGACGAATATCCTGAAGCAGGCTTAGTTCTAAGCGCCCGTTTCGATCAGGATGTAAGCAAATTAATTAAGAATAAAATTGTAGCTAGCAAATACAAGGACAAAGCTAGCGAAATTGATTATTTTGAAAGTCCCAATGTTTTTTTTCATATTAGCTCAACTATAATTAAACGAGAAATATTGATTTCGAATTATGAACAATGGGGCAAATTTGAATCAGGACACCGTTATAATGAAGATTATGCTTTTATTTATCGGGTGGCAATGCACACCAAGGTAATTTATATTGGCATTCCATTACTAATTTACAATGGTGGTGTTACAGGACAAACAACATCAACACTGGCTGATGATATTCGATTACGAGATTCTGTTTTATTTCATAATTTAGTAATCGCCGAATGGTTAAGTCTTACTAATAAGCCAAAGAACTTTCAGGTTTTTATGCAGTACGAAATACGGCATATTCTGTTAGGATTTATCAAGGAAAATAAGCAAAACGAGATATCCGAGTTTTGTAATTTATTGGATAGAAATTATGCAAAGTTTTTTCCTGTATTTGAATGGAAAAAATATTGTAGTGGGAATACAAGTAAATGGATGCAATACTATATTTACTTAACAAAAATTAGATGGCGAATGCGGGGGTTTCCGAGAGTTTGAAATGTTTAATAGTTTTTTTCTAACTAGGGGCGTAGCCCTAATATCTTCGTAATTAAACAAATATCTAATTAAAAAAGGGGCGTAGCCCTGAAATCTTTATATTTTATGGCAAATACATACACTCAACTATATGTACAATTCGTTTTTTCTGTTAAAGGGCGAGAAAATCTGATAAAAGAAAAAATCAGAAATGAATTAGAAAAAGTAATGTGTGGAATTGTTTCGGAACACAAATGTAAAACCTATGCAATTTACTGCAACCCCGATCATACACATATTTTTATTGGATTACATCCAACCATATCTGTTTCAAAAATAATTGAACAGGTAAAATCAGGTTCATCGAATTGGTTGAACAATAAGAAATATATTATAGGAAAATTTAGTTGGCAAGATGGTTATGGAGCATTTACTTATTCAAAGTCACATATCGATAATGTAGTAAAATATATTCTTAATCAATCCGAACATCATAGAGTGCAATCATTTAGAGAAGAATACCTATCGTTTCTTAGTAAATTTGATATTGATTACGATCCAAAATATCTTTTTGAATGGTATAACGATATTTAGATTACAGGGCTACGCCCCTAATATGCTTTTAATCAAATAGGTTCTACTAAGATATTAGGGCTAAGCCCCTATTTGTTAATTTAAGGTAGTATAATAATTATTTGTAAAAATCAACCTTATTCAAACGATTAAAGATTAATAAACATATCAATGCTAAAACTTTTTATAAAAATACGAAACAGGTTACGATACGATATAACAAAGTCGGCACGTGGTACATGGGTGCATCCTTTTTTACATAGTTCGTATTGGCATTATTTGATATTCGGGAGTAAGGATACAACGAGTAGTAATCATTATTTTGCAGCTCGCCCCAATGCTGGTGCAGGAATTGGGCATCAATTAGCCAACTGGACAGCGGGTTATTGGTGGGCACAACAATTTGGGTTAAAATACGCCCATATCCCTTTTTCGAATTCGAAATGGGAATATTTTTTAGGTTTTGGTGAACAGGAAGCGAAAGTAGAAGTTTTATTAAAAAAAGGGTATAAAAAAGTATTATTGCCTTATTTCGACCAACATACTGACAAAGAAATTGCGCTGGTTCAATGCATTATTAAATCCTATTCGAACCAAAAGATTGTATTTATTGCTGAGCAAGATCAGGATTATACCAATCAGCAGGATTTACAAGCTGTTTTGAAACAGAAATTTAATGCTGCATCTGCCCGAAAAAAAGATACGCATATTTATGACCCTAATTGCTTTAATATTGCGGTACATGTACGCCGAACTGTAGTAATTGATGGTGTTGTTACCAACGAAACCGATAAAATTAAATCGCAACGCTGGTTGGCAAATGATTATTACGAAAAGGTATTGCAGCAGGTAATGGAAACTTTAACAGTAACAAAACCTATTGTTATCTATTTATTTACAACCGGTAAGTCGGAAGAGTTTGCTGAGTTTACAAAATATGGTAAAGTTCGGTTTTGTTCAGATATGGACGAATATACTTCATTTTTACATTTAGTACGCGCCGATTTGCTAATTACCAGCAAAAGTTCGTTTTCGTACAAACCGGCATTAATGAACGATGGGATTAAAATTTGTCCACGAAACTTTTGGCATGGGTATCCTGATACGAAGGATTGGATATTAGTAGAAAATGATGGGATATTTGATGTATCTAAATTGAATGGAATAAAGTCGACAGACAACAGAAGGAACACTAAATAAAGTTTTCAATATAAAACCACAAAGCGACACAAGAGGATTATAAAAGAAGAAAATAATATATAAGTTCCCAAAATGGAATTTTCAATAATGAAAATTATAACATTGGAAAATTTGATATGGGTTTATTGAAAAGAAATTTTTAAACCACATAAGGAACATAAAAGAAAAAGATAAATGCCACGAATAAAAATTTTCATAAGTAGCGTACAATCGGAGTTTTCAGAAGAACGTCAGTTTTTATGCCATTACATCAGCACCGATGCCTTACTTGGTCGATTTTTCAGTCCCTTTATTTTTGAACAATTACCTGCTCAGGACACAACAGCTGAAAGAGCTTATCTCGAGGAAGTTGAGCAATCTGATATTTATCTTGGTATTTATGGTCAGCAATATGGAAATGTTGATTTAAATGTACTATCGGCCACCGAATTGGAGTACAATCATGCTACAAAACACTTTAAGAATCGCCTTGTTTTTTTGACAAATCATACCGAACAGGAAAGAGATCCGCGCGAAACAGTGTTTATTAAGCAGGTAGAACAGCGTGTAATACGGAAAATGTTCAATTCGATACTCGATCTTAAAACTTCTGTTTATGCGGCACTTATTCGCTATCTCGAAGAGAAAGAATATATCCGTATATCGCCATTCGATGCTACGTTTAACCCAACTGCCACATTGGCTGATTTGGACGAAGATAAAATTCGTGAATTTATAGCTATTGCGAGTCGGAAACGGTCATTTCCATTTGATAGAGAGTCGGATATTCGATTAGTTTTAACGCATTTAAACTTGCTGAGTAATACCAGATTAACAAATGCCGCCATTTTGCTATTTGGTAAAAGTCCACAACGATTTTTTATAACTTCGGAAGTACGATGTGCGCATTTTCATGGCTTTGAGGTAACTAAGCCCATACCATCGTATCAGGTTTATAAAGGTGATGTATTTCAGTTAGTTGCCCAAGCAGTTGATTTTGTATTGTCGAAAATTGACTTGTATGTAGGCGAAAGAGATAAAAGCGCGACGGTGGATGTGCAGTACGAATTACCTATACAGGCTGTAACCGAAGCCATTGTAAATGCAGTGGCTCACAGGGATTATACCAGTAATGCCAGCATACAGGTTATGTTGTTCAAAGATAGGTTGGAAATTTGCAATCCGGGTTCGTTGCCTTATGGACTCACCACAGCCAAATTATTGTTGCCCCACAATTCAATGCCTGCCAACCCTTTATTGGCTGAACCCATGTATTTGAGGGGAACTATAGAACGCATGGGAACCGGAACAGGCGATATAGTAAAACGCTGTGTGGAAATGGGATTGCCGGCTCCTGTATTTTTGCAAGAGGAAGATTTTAGAGTAGTTCTCTATCGTGCTGTGTCAGAAACCGCACAAGAAACCGCACAAGAAACCGCACAAGAAACCGCACAAGAAACGCTAGTAATTAATACTAAAATTATAGCGTTGCTAAACGGAATTGGCAAGAAACAATTATCGTTGAAAGAAATGCTTGCACACATGCAATTAAAGCATGCAAAGAACTTTAAAGTTAGCTATTTACAGCCCGCAATTCAGCAGGGTTTAATTTCGTTACTATATCCTGATAATCCTACGCATCGTAATCAACGGTATTACTTAACCGAAAAAGGATTACAAACTATAGGTTTCAAACATTTGTCAAAAAAAGGAAAATGATTAAAAACATCTTAAAATGCAAAAAATAAAAATATCATGCAATTTAAGTGTAATTATTTTTTAGTGTAGCTTAGTGTTTTAATTTAGTGTAACTTTGTGTAATAGTTGTAACACGAAAATCTCAAAGAAGACACTATAAACACAAAATTAATTTATTATTTTTTTGTGTAACTAAGTATTTTATTTAGTGTAACTTTGTGCAATAGTTGTAACACAAAAGTCTCAAAACATACTTAATTATTATGGAATATATTGTAGAAAATGAGTTATCAAATATTATTCTTGGTTGTGCCATAGAAGTTCACAAACAACTTGGACCAGGATTATTAGAGTCGGCTTACCAAGAATGCTTATTTTATGAACTAACAAAAGCTGGTTTAGAAGTAGTAAAGGAAAAACCAATGCCGATTATATACAAAGATGTAAAATTAGATCATGGATATAGAATAGATATTTTGGTAAACAAAAAGGTTGTAATAGAAATAAAAACCGTTGAACAATTCACCGATGTGCATACAGCTCAAGTATTAACCTATTTGAAATTAGGCAATTATAAACTTGGGTTATTACTAAATTTCCATGTAACTACGCTAAAAAATGGAATTAAAAGAGTGATTAATTGATATTTGCATCTCAAAATAAATATTTATGAATTTTTTTAAAGAAAACAAGAAAGATAATATTCAAATAACTCCTTATACTCCACAACTTAACATTACTGAAACAGGCAAACCACAGACGGAGGCTAGGGGCAGAATTGCTATTATAGGTGCTGGTATTTCAGGACTATCCATTGCTCAATTATTGAAAGATAGGTATGAGGTTACTGTGTTTGAAAGTGCGGCGAAGCCTGGAGGATTGGTAAAATGCGAACGGGTGGAAGGTAATTTATACCATCCGGTGGGTGGACATGTATTTAACTCGCGTCGACAGGATGTATTGGACTGGTTTTGGAGTTTTTTCGACCAAGAAAATGAATTTACCAAAGCTACCCGCAATGCGGTAGTTTATATGGGTAAACCGATTGGTTATCCAATCGAAAATCATATTTATCAGTTTGATACTGCTACTCAAAAACAAATAATTGCAGACTTACTTGCAATTGCAAAAGCTGAACAACCAGAACCCACAAACTTCGAAGAATTTCTGCGCTATCGCTTTGGCGAAACACTTTACAAAATCTACTTTAAACCCTATAACGAAAAAGTCTGGAAACGCGATTTAAAAACTGTACCCCTTTCGTGGTTAGCAGGTAAGTTGCCTATGCCTACAGTGGATGAGATAATTTACAATAACTTCAACAAGGCAAGCGAGATGACTATGGTACATAGCACCTTTTACTATGCCAAGCAAAATGGTTCACAGTTTTTAGTGGATCGGTTGGCTGAAGGATTAGATATTCGGTTTGATTTGGAAATTAAAAAAACTTGTCTCCGTCAGGTGACAAGTCCGTCCACTGACGGATTAAGAAAAACAGAAAATAAGTGGGATATTAGCGGAGAACTTTTTGACAAAGTTATATTTTGTGGAAATATCAAAAAACTACCTGATATGATTGGAGATTCCTTAGATATTTCAGTTTTTATTCAACCAATAAACGAATTAGAGTATCATGGCACCACTTCGGTCCTGTGCGAAGTGGATCCAAACCCATTTAGTTGGATTTATATGCCGGATGCTTCTCATCAATCACACCGTATTATTTGTACTGGTAATTTTTCGGAAACTAACAATGCTGATGGTAAAACTACAGCAACTATTGAGTTTACCGATTATATGGATAAAGCGGAAATAATTGATAATTTGAAAAAAATTCCGTACTTTCGCAGTTATATAACACATAAGTACACTGAGTTTACCTATCCTATTCAGGAAATACAAACCCTGGAGGCAATAAATAAATTGAAAACGCAATTAGAACCGAATGGGTTTTACTTACTAGGACGATTTGCCGAATGGGAATATTATAATATGGATGCTGCAATGGGGGCTGCTATTAATTTAAAAATTAGATTAGCGAAAGTTTAACACAAATGAAATTGATAATAAAAAATTAGATGAAAAATATTTTGTGGATATCATTTTTAGCAACCTGGACAATTCCCTTATTAGCAGCTATCCGCAAGCAACATACAGGGAAATTAGGTGTTATTGTGCCAATTGATGAAGGAAATAAATGTTATCAGAATATAGATGGTATTGACTTTTATTATATTCGGCTTACGAATAAACAGCTTTATAATAAAATGAATAACTTTGTCTTTCAGCAATTAAACACAATAATACAAGAATTTAAACCTGATTTAATACATGTACATGGAACTGAAAAGAATTTAGCACAAGTACAGAATTATTTAACAACTATTCCTGTTGTTATTTCAATTCAGGGTATTATGATGAGTTATAAGCCTTTTGCTTATAATTTTTTAGATTTAAAGCAGCTTAACAAACACAAATCACTTAAAAACATTTTAGGAATAGGTGGTACAAAAAGCTTGTATAAGCTATTTTCGAAAAGTGATAGTTACGAGGCTGATATTTTTAGAAACGGAAAATATCTAATTGGCAGAACAGAATGGGATAAAGCGAATGTACTGTTTCGGAATAATGATGCACGGTATTATCATGGAGAAGAACTTTTGCGAGAAGAGTTTTACAAAGCAGCAGAAAGCTGGTCGATAAACAAATGTGCAAAATATTCTGTTTTAATGCCGAGTGGATTTAATCCCATTAAAGGCTTGCATATAGCTATTGAGGCAATGCATTATTTAGTCAAATATTATCCTCAAGCAAAACTGATAGTACCAGATATTATTAAAAGTGAAATTAAAAATTCAAAAAAAATTGAATGGTTAATTGGCGATGAATATGTAATCTTTATAAAAAGTCTTATAAAACAATTTGGACTTGCAAACAACATACAACTTTGCAATTGGTTTGATACTTTTAAAATGGTTGCAGAAATGCAAAAAGCGCATGTTTTTTTATCTCCTTCGTCCATAGACAATAGTCCAAATATGTTAGGAGAAGCAAGCTTGATAGGTTTACCTATTGTTACAACTCCGGTTGGTGGCATTTTATCAATATTCGAAGATACTAAAAGCTGTCTGTTTGCTCCGGCAGGAGATGCTTTTTTAATGGCATTTAAGTTAAAGCAAATCTTCGACTCGGATACCTTAGCCGAAAAGTTAAGCAAGAATTGTTATCAAGTAGCATTAAAAAGACATAGTATCGTTGAAACAGCAAATAATTATATAGACATATATAAAGATATATCAATTGAACATAAAAAATGAGTATATTTCAATTTATAGTTAAAGCACTTTCAAAAATTATACAAAAGCTACTTCCAATTAGCAATATTCCAATTATAAAAGAGAAAAATCCAGAAGTAATATCGGAATTAATTAGAAATTTATTAAATTCGAATAAGCCTGTAATGATTTCTCGCTTCGGGGCTACAGAGCTAATGTGCATGACAAATTATTTAGGTGTAAAACATGGGCAGCCAAATTTAATTAGATACCTTCGTGGAAAAGAATTAGATTGGTGGTGGAACAAAAAAGCTTTAAAACTTATTCAACAATGGAGTGGTTTTTTTCCACCAACGGTAGAAAATGTAGAACGATTTTGCGAAATAATGATAGAGGATATTTCTAAAGTAGATATTTTAGTTTCGTGGTTACAAAATGAATCCTATTTTGCTGACCGATTACAGAATGCAAAAAGAATTGAGTTTGTTTTTTTAGATCCATTTTGGAGTAAAAAACCCTGGACAATGGCTTTAAAAGGTAAAAAGGTTTTGGTTATTCATCCTTTTGAGAAGGCAATTATAAGTCAATTTCAAAAACGAAGTTTTCTTTTTGAAAATACGGATATATTACCTGATTTTGAATTAAAAACGATTAAAGCTGTTCAAAGTCTAGGAGGTGATTCCGAATTCGAATCGTGGTTCGATGCCTTGGATTTTATGAAATCGGAAATAGATAAGGTAGATTTTGATATTTGCTTAATCGGTGCAGGTGCCTATGGATTTCCTTTAGCAGCTTACGTAAAAGATAAAGGAAAAAAAGCAGTACATATGGGAGGTACACTTCAATTACTCTTTGGCATTAAAGGCAAACGCTGGGAAAGCCCCTTGTATGGTAGTTTAGAATTAAAACAAAAAGGCAGATACCCTGGATTATTTAATGAGCATTGGATATATCCTGGAGAAGAAGGTAAACCCCAAAAACCGGAATTAATGGAGGGTGCATGCTATTGGTGAATTAAAAAAATGATTTTAAAATGAATTATTTCTTTCAGTAAATCTGTTGTAAAATCGTAACTTTGAAATTTATTTAATGCTCTTTTAAAAATTTAATTAACTATCAAATAATTAAATGTTGGAATTATTAAATGAAATAGTTTTAATTAATTAAGAGTATTTACTAATTAAATTTAAATCAAGCAAAGTTTATACAAACTAGTATGAAAGACGTAATTTTTATAAAAATGGAAAATGAAAGTATTAGAAGAACCACTAGTATCAATAATTGTTATAACTTATAATAGTTCAAAATATGTACTTGAAACGCTCGAAAGTGCTAAAGTTCAAACCTATCAAAATATTGAATTAATTGTATCTGACGACTGCTCAACTGATAATACAGTACAAATTTGTAGGAATTGGATAGCAGAAAATAAAGATCGATTTGTACGCACCAAACTGATAACAATTGAGAAAAATACAGGAATAGCACCTAATTGTAATAGGGGATTGAATAATGCCAAAGGAGAATGGGTAAAGTTTATTGCTGGGGATGATATATTACTTGATAATTGCATTTTTACTCTAATGAATTTTTGTTTCGAAAATAGTAATTGTAGAATATTATTTGGGAGAATGTTTATCTTAAAAAACTCAGTCATTACTAAAGATGAGGTATTAGATTTTTATTCAATGTCGCAAAAAGATCAATTTATAAAAGTATTAAATGGTTCAGGAATACCATCACAGGCATGTTTTATTAAAAGTGATATTTTTAAAGAATTTGGTGGATATAATGAAGAATTTAAATACATAGAAGATGGACCTTTTTGGTTTAAAATTTCAGAAAATGGAATATATTTTCATTTTGTTAATGAATTTGTTGTTAAATACAGACTTCACGAAAATAATATTTCAGGATCAAAAAGAAATTCAAGATTCATAAATGAAAAATTCTATAATGACCAAAAACGAATATACCGTGAAATTCTTTATCAGAAACTGCTATATTATAAACAATATAAAACAATTTTACATCTAAATAACCTTTTAGCAATAAATGATTTAATCATATTATTTGGTAATAAAGTAAATATTATTTCTATGATTTTAGAGTTATTGATATTTAAACATACTTATCATAAATTTTCGAGATTTTTAAAAAAAACTTATAACCTCATCTATTAATAATGAATAATATACTAATTTTGGCATTGAAAGTATCAAAATATTTAATTAATAAATTAAATAAAAAAAATGAAACGAAACCCGAATGCGAAAGAAATCCTGATATTGTATCTAATATTATTTTTGAACATCTTTCAAATGATAAACCTTGTTTAATTGCAAGATTTGGAGCGTATGAATTAGCAACATTAGTAAATTATTTGGGTGTTAAGTATGGTAAAAAGAACTATATCAGCTATATATTAGGTAAAGAGTTAGATTGGTGGTGGAATAAATCTCTAATCAATTCAATGCATACAAATGCAGGGTTTTTCCCACCAGATATAAATCAAATTGAAAAATTTAGCGAACTTCTAATTAATGACATACCTCAGATTGACATACTTGGGTCATGGCTTTATGATGAAAAAATTTTTGAAAAAGATTTAATTAATACTGAAAAAGTATGGTTAGACTACTTAAATCCATTTTTATCTAATAATCCATGGAGCCGTGTTTTAGAAAATAAAAAAGTATTAGTTGTACACCCATTTGTTAATACGATTAAAAGTCAATATCAAAACAGAGAGTATCTTTTTAAAAATAAAAATGTATTACCCAAATTTGAATTAATAACATTAAAAGCAGTTCAGAGTATTTCAGGACAAAAATGTGAATTTAAAAGTTGGTTTGCGGCATTAGATTATATGAAAAATGAAATAGACAATTATGAGTATGATATATGCTTAATCGGTGCAGGAGCTTATGGTTTACCCTTAGCAACTCATGTTAAACGACAAGGTAAAAAAGCTGTACATTTAGGTGGAAGTTTACAATTATTGTTTGGAATTAGAGGTAAAAGATGGGAAGATCCAAATTTAAATAAAGATTATTGTTTTGCAGATTATATAAATGAATATTGGGTAAGACCTAGTGAAGAGGAAACTCCATTAAATGCAAAAAATGTTGAAGGTGCCTGTTATTGGTAATATATAATATATCTTTTCTAAAATGAAAAAAAAAATCATTACAATTGCAGGTGGTTTGGGAAACCAAATGTTACAATATGCGAAATATATTGAAATCAGTATAGAGTTGAAAAACAACATCTTATATTTAAAACCAGATAGTATAAATGATCATCATAATATCAATATTGATGAGATTTTTTTTGATATAAAAATAATGAAAAATAGTTTTTTTTTAAATATTGTTTTACATATTGACGAAAAGACAAATAGGATAATCAACTTTCTAAACAGACTATTTAAAACAACTTTATTTTCAACTATTAAAAAAATTAACCCATATGAAATAGTTAATTTTCCTCAATTTAACTCTTATATATTTAACAAAAAAATATCATTGTCCGAAATATTTATATTTCCTGATATTTGCTCACAGAAAAACATTGATTTATTACAATTAATTGAGACCAAAAATTCAGTAAGTATTCATGTAAGAAGAGGAGACTATGTTAATGATATTAGTTGGAGAAGTATCCTTGGAGATATATGTAACATAGAATATTACAATAATGCATTAAAAATAATAAATGATAATGTTACAAATCCATTTTTCATAATATTTTCAGATGATATAGAATGGTGTTTGAATCACTTTGAAATTAAAAATGTAGTTTATGTAGATTGGAATAATGACAAAAACAGCTATATTGACATGCAATTAATGTCAAAATGTAAAAATAATATTATTTGTAATAGTACATTCAGCTTAATGGCTGCAATATTAAACTCAAATAAATCTAAAATTATTATTTGTCCAAGTAAATGGCGAAATATTCACAATGATTTAACTTACTTAAAGTTTGTGGATAAAAATTGGACTGTTCTGAACAACAATAAACCTAATATTAGTATTATAATTGACTTTGATATTGATTTTAAATCTATAAAATATATATTAAAACAATCATATAGCGATTTTGAATTATTATTATTAGAGAATCAGTTATTCAAGGTTTCTGACGATAGAATAAAATATAATTCTAATGCAATTGGTAATTTTATATTTTCTCTTCAAAGATCAGAACTAATTAATTTCAAAAATAGAAATCATTTAAAATATTTACTAACTAAATATTTATCAATACATAATGAAAGTTATTTACATATTAAATGAATTGAAATTTTCTGGGGCAGAGTTAATGTATGTAAATGCAGCCAAACACTTTCAGTTAAAAGGTTGTAAATTGTATGTTTTAGCTACAGGCGTTAAGATTGGTGAATTTGCAAAACATTTTGAAGATGTTGGATATAATATTATTCATTTACCTTATCCTAGCAAATTCAACTACTTTGGGAAACTAGTATTTATTTTAAAATTCATTAAATGTTTAACATTAAATAATATTGAAATAGTACATAATCATAGAAGTGATACATTCTTAACAATTTCATTTTGTGCAAGGATAAAAAACATAAAATCCATACATACTTTTCACAATGTATATTCAACTAATTGGTATTCAAAACTCTATCATATAATTATTAGAAAAATATCTAAATCAATATTTAATTGCAAATTCCAAACAATAAGTGAATCTGTTTTTCAAAATGAGTTATTCAATTTTAAAAACAAAACGTATAAAATAAACAATTGGTATAATGATCAAAATTTTTATCCTGCTAGTCTTTCTGAAAAGTTTGAGGCAAGAAAGGTATTAGGGATTGATGATAAATCTCTAGTAATTATTTCAATTGGAGGATGTAGTAAAATTAAAAGGCATACTGATGTAATTAATGCTGTAAAAATATTAAAAAATAACAATGTCAATTTGTTATATTTGCATTTAGGCAGTGGTGAAATGGAAATCGATGAAAAACAATTAGTAAAAAATTTAGACTTAGAAAATTCAGTTCGTTTTTATGGTAATCAGGTTGATGTTAGAAAATATCTAATCGCTTCAGATATATATGTTATGTCAAGCATTTTTGAAGGAATTTCAATAACAACAATTGAAGCTATGGCATGTAAAATTCCAACAATATTATACAATGTTCCTGGACTAAGAGATTTTAATTTATCAGGTGAAAATTCTGTTTTAATTTCAGAAAACTACAAAGTATTAGCTCAAAGTATTACTGATTTAAACATTGATAAAATCAAAAGAGAAACTTTAATAAAAAACGCCTTTGAATTTGTTACTTCAAACTACAACATTACAATAAACTCTAATAAAATTTATGAACTATACATTTCATAATATTAAGGTATTCAACTTTCGCAAGCTCTATTTAACCCGCTTGCGGTAGGTTTTTGAAATTTAAGTATTTTGTAAGTTTTTCATTTTCAGAGAATAATTTCTCCATTAACATTTCGGTTTCTATGTTGAAAATTT
>Ga0247844_1002463_pt1 | contig 30194 bp, 30 predicted proteins | sample LaCtaG_FD_192421 | JGI IMG/M metagenome (GOLD analysis project Ga0247844, IMG submission 192421) | Freshwater microbial communities from meromictic Lake La Cruz, Castile-La Mancha, Spain - LaCruzMarch201714.5m_1 | ecosystem: Environmental > Aquatic > Freshwater > Lake | place: Spain: Castile-La...
ACGCCCACGGCCTTGGCGGCACCCGTGCTGCTGGGGATGATGTTTTCCAAGATGCCTCGGCCACCACGCCAGTCTTTGCGCGAAGAGCTGTCCACGGTCATCTGGCTGGCGGTGGCGGCGTGCACCGTGGTCATGAGGCCGCGCTTGATACCCCATTTGTCATTCAAAACCTTGACCACGGGGGCCAGGCAGTTGGTGGTGCAGCTGGCATTCGACACGATGGCTTCGCCTGCGTATTGTTTGTGGTTCACGCCATACACAAACATCGGGATGCTGTCTTTGGACGGGGCCGAGATCACGACCTTTTTGGCGCCGGCGACGATGTGCATCTGGCTGGTGGGCTCGGTCAGGTAGTGGCCGGTGCATTCGAGCACGGTGTGCACGCCCATCTCGCCCCAGCGCAGGTTGTGTGCGTCGCGTTCGTGCGAGAGTTTGATTTTTTTGCCGTTGACGATGAGGGTGTCTTCGGTGAAGTCCACCGTGCCATCAAAGCGGCCGTGCACGCTGTCGTACTTGAGCATGTAGGCCAGGTAGTCGGCGGGCTTGGGGTCGTTGATGCCGACGATCTGAATGTCGTCGTAGCCGTGCTTGAGGGCGGCGCGCAAAGCCAGACGGCCGATGCGGCCAAATCCGTTGATACCCAGCTTGATGGTCATGGTGAGAGCCTCAGGAGATAAGTTACTAAACCGTTACGTAACCGGATTTGAAATCAAGACCCTTTCAGAATCCTGATCCCGGACGTGGCATCAGCGCCATGCGGGCGCTGATGGAGTCCGGCCGGTCAGTGGCCTTTTCAGGCCTTGAGCAGCGCAGCGTGAACCGTGTCGGCCACGTTTTCGGCGGTGAAGCCGAAGTGTTTGAACAGCACAGGTGCGGGAGCCGACTCGCCGTAGGTGTCGATGCCGACCACGGCGGCGCAGCCGTATTTCCACCAACCGTCGGTGGAGCCCATTTCGACCGCCACGCGGGGCAGGCCTTTGGGCAGCACGCTTTGTTTGTAGTCGCTGTCTTGGCGGTCAAACACGTTGGTGCTGGGCATGGAGACCACGCGCACACCGATCTTGCGTTCAGCCAAGAGCTTTTGCGCGGCCAGCGCCAGTTGCACTTCGGAGCCGGTGGCAATGATCACGCCGTGGGTTTTCTTGATGCCGACGTGCTCGGGCTCGGACAACACATACGCGCCACGGCTGATGTCGCCCAGATCGCTCTTGGGTGAGTAAGCCAGGTTTTGACGCGACAGCAGCAGGGCCGAAGGACGGTTGACGTTTTGCAAGGCCACGGCCCAGGCCAAGGTGGTTTCGGCCGTATCAGCCGGGCGCCACACGTCCAGGCCAGGGATCAGGCGCAGGCTGGCGGCGTGCTCGATGGACTGGTGGGTCGGGCCGTCTTCGCCCAAGCCAATGGAGTCGTGGGTGAAGACGTGGATCACGCGCTGCTTCATGAGCGCGGCCATGCGGATGGCGTTGCGCGAATAGTCAGAGAAGGTGAGGAAGGTGCCACCGTAGGGGATGTAGCCGCCGTGCAGGGCCACGCCGTTCATGATCGCGGCCATGCCGAATTCGCGCACGCCATAGTTGATGTGGCGACCGATCTTGGAGGCCCCTTCGGTAGCCGAGCCATCAGCTGTCTTGACCACGTCACCGGCCAGGTCCACCCGAAAGGCGGGGGTGCTCTTGGTGTTGGTGAGGTTAGAGCCTGTGAGGTCGGCCGAGCCGCCCAGCATTTCTGGCAAGGCGGCGGTGAAGGCTTCGAGCGCCAGTTGGCTGGCCTTGCGGCTGGCCACGGTTTCGCCTTTGGTGTGGGCAGCCACGACGGCGTCAAACGCCACCTGGTTGAAGTTCTTGGGCAAGTCGCCCTTCATGCGGCGCACGAATTCTTTGGCCTCAGCTGGGAAGGCGGCTTTGTAAGCGGCAAAGGCGGTGTTCCACTCGTCTTCGCGGGCTTTGCCTGCGACTTTGGCATCCCAATCGGCGTAGACCTCTTTGGGAATCTTGAAGGGCTCAGCCGTCCAGCCCAGGGCTTCGCGGGTGAGTTTGATTTCTTCAGCGCCCAATGGCTCGCCGTGGGCTTTGGAGGTGCCCGCACGGTTGGGCGAGCCCTTGCCGATGGCGGTCTTGCAGACGATCAGGGTGGGTTTGTCTGCGCTGTGCTTGGCGGAAGCGATGGCTGCCGACACGGCCGCAGCGTCATGGCCGTCCACAGCGTCGATCACGTTCCAGCCGCAGGCAGCAAAGCGCTGGGGCGTGTTGTCGATGAACCATGGGGCCACTTGGCCGTCGATGGAGATGCCGTTGTCGTCGTACAGGGCGATCAGTTTGTTGAGCTTCCAGGCACCGGCCAGGGCCACGGCTTCGTGGCTGATGCCTTCCATCAGGCAGCCGTCGCCCAGGAACACGTAGGTGTGGTGGGAAACGATTTTGTGGCCCTCGTGGTTGAACTCAGCAGCCAGCATTTTCTCGGCCAGGGCCATGCCCACAGCGTTGGTGATGCCCTGACCCAGCGGGCCGGTGGTGGTTTCCACGCCGGGGGTCACGCCCACTTCGGGGTGGCCAGCGGTTTTGCTGTGCAGGGTGCGGAAGTTCTTCAGCTCTTCGATTGGCAGTTTGTAGCCGGTCAGGTGCAGCACCGAATAGATCAGCATCGAGCCGTGACCGTTTGACAGCACAAAGCGGTCGCGGTTGGCCCAGTGCGGGTTGCTGGGATTGTGTTGCAGGTGATCGCACCACAGCGCCACGGCCATGTCGGCCATGCCCATGGGCGCGCCGGGGTGACCGGAGTTGGCTTGTTGAACAGCGTCCATTGCGAGGGCGCGGATGGCGTTCGCCATTTGCTGTGTATTTGCCATGTGGGCAGCTCCGGGGAAGTATTCTGGAAAACCCGATATTTTAGCGGCTGTCAGATCCCCGCCATTTGCAGCATCAAGGCCGCAGCCATCACCAAGCAATGGCGTCCTGCCATCTACATGGCCTGATGGAGGCCGCCGCCTCACAAGCCACCTGACCAGTCAACGCAGCAGCGCTCCTGGACAGCCGCTGTCAGCCTTGGGCCACAGACAAAGCCAGCACCAAATCGGCCCAGGCTTTGGCTTTGTCGGCATTGTTGCGAAGCAAGCTCGACGGCGGGTAAGTCACCACCACCGGTACACCCTGAAAGTCGTGCAAACGACCGCGCAGTTTGCCCATGGGCTCGGTGCTGCCCAGCAGGGTCTGGATGGCAAAACGGCCCATCGCCAAAATCACGCGGGGCTGCGCCAGCGCAACCTGGCGCGACAAATAGCCCGCGCAAGTGGCCAACTCGGCGGTCTCGGGGTTGCGTCCGTTCAAGGGGCGGCATTTGACGGCATGGGTCAGGCAGGCCTCGGAGGTGTCTGCGATGGCGTTGGCAGGGTCCGGCGAGCCTTGGCGGCGCACCCCCACGGCCTTGAGCATGTTGTCCAGCAACACGCCTTCAGGCCCGGTGAAGGGCTGGCCCTGCTGATCGTCTGTTTCCGATGGCAAGTCAGCCACCACCATCCACCGGGCGGCGCCTTGGCCCGAGCCCAAAACTGGCGTTTGGCGAGCAGCGCACAGGGCGCACGACTGGCAGGATGTCACGGCCGTTTGCAGCTCGGCCCAGCCCATGCTGGACAGACCTTCAGGCATGGGTGCAAAAACTTGTCCCTGCTTCTGCACTGGAGCCACAGGACTATGCGTTGCGGGGCGTGCTAATGGCACTGCAGGCACAACGGGCGGTGCAGGCGGCGCGGGACGCACTGAACTAGCAATCCCTGCAGCGCCGATCGAGACAGACGCTGGCGCTGACGAAGGTGCCGATGCGGCCACGGCCGCGGCTGGTGCATCGCCCGCCACAGCATGTGGCGCGGCATCGCTGCGCTGCGGCCACCAAACGCGCACGCCCATCTCGGCCAGCATGGCGCGTTGGCGGTCGTCCAGGTCAAATCGGGTGGGGTCGCTCATGTTGGGGCTCACAGTTTCAAACTCATCACCACCGCATGCTCTCGCTGCAGGCGGCCTGCGGGATAGTAATCCTTGCGGATGCTGACCTGCTTGAAGCCGTAGCGCGCATACACCTGCAGCGCACGCAGGTTGCTTTGGCGCACCTCCAGCCACAACCATTGCGCGCCTGCGTGGCGCGACATGAGCGACAAAGCGTCCAGCATCATGTGGCCCCATCCTTGGCCTTGTTGCGCCGGGGCGACCGTGATGTTCAGCAAGTGCATCTCTTCCACACCGTGCATGGCCAAAAAGTAGCCCAGCAATTCACCGTCCAGCCACAGGCATTGGGCCTCGAACAAGGGGTTGAGCGAGTCACGAAAATTGCCCCGCGTCCAGGGGTGGCTGTAGGCGGTTTGCTCGATGGCGATCACCGCATCCAGATCGCCCTGCGTCATGGGGGCCAGCGTGACGCGGTTGCGCGTGTCCTCCAAGGGCTGGGTGATGTACTGCGTTGACGCGGGCTTCATGGGCAGATTCATGGTCAGACTAAGGGCTGCGCTGCGGCCTTGGTCAAAGCAGTCTTGGCCTCCACGGCTTGCGCCTTCATGGCCTCACGCTCGGCGGTGGTGTTGGCCACTTTGTCGCGGATGTACAGCGGTATGGCTTGCTCGGCCGGCACGGCCAGGCCCTGCGCCCACAAGGCAGGGGCCAGACGCAGCAAAGCGGCGGCGGTGGGCAGGGCTTCGCAGCGCAAGCCACCCGCTGCCACACGGGGCAGTCGGTCGCCATACGCGGCAAAGGCGTTGCCTGCCTGCAGCACCGTGCGGTCATCGGGCATCTGCAATTTTTCGGGGGCACCCACTTGCAAGGGCGAGGCCTCTTGCCAACGCCCAAGACTTGCCCCCGGGACGGGCTCCCAGTGGTAAGCGGCGCTGTACACCTCGTCCATGCGGGCGTCGAGCAGCGCCAGCACGGTCAGCACGGTGTCGGGCGCAACAGCCCCTGCGTGCACTTGCGCCCAGCGGGCCTCTTCAGCCACAGCCAGCAAAGTGTCGACAGGCAACACGGGCAAATCGACCCCAAAAGCCAGGCCTTGCGCCACGGCGCAAGCTGTGCGCAAACCGGTAAACGACCCCGGCCCCCGACCGAAGACGATGGCATCCAGCGAGGACAGCGGCATGTCGGCCTCGGCCAGCAGAGCCAGCACCGCCGGAATCAAACCGCTCGAAGCCTGCGCACCGCCGGGCAGGGTTTGGCCCCAGACCTGTTCGCCACGGGCCACGGCCAGAGACAACACATCGGTGCTGGTGTCAAAGGCCAGCCAGCGGCTCTCGGCGCTGGTGCTCATGGCTGGCCTCCAGTTGGAGGCAAAGTGGGCGCAACAACAGGTTTTTTGGCCTGTCGCACACCAAACAAAATGCCACTGGTCACCAGCGCCAGCCCAGCCAGCAAATTCCAGTGCATGGGCTCGCTCAGAAACCACACCGCCCCCAGCGCCGACAAACCCGGCACCAGCGCCGTGATCATGGTCGAGCGCACCGGGCCGTAGTGGCGCACCATCTGCGTGAAGGTGATGCCCGAAATGACGACAGAGCCCACACCCTGGAACACGGCTTGGAACAAGATTTCAGACCAAGGGGCTTGGTGCAGCTGCGTGGGCAGGATGGACAAGCCCACCAACACCGCGAACAAGGGTACAAAGCAGACAAAGGCAAATGCAGTGATGGCCATGGTGGCGCGCACCGCGTCAAAACCATGGCTGCGCACCAACACGCTGTAGCTGGACCAGCACAGGGCTGCCGCCATGAACAACAAGTCGCCCTTCCAGACCTCGCCGCCATCAAAGGCCATGAGCAAACTCGCACCGCCCACCAACACATCGCCCAGCACGATGAAGCCCAGCCCCACGGCACGGGCGGTGGCCACTTTTTCGCGCAGAAAAAGCCAGGCCAGCAAGGTGGTCCACAAGGGCAAGCTGCCGGGCATCAGCACCGCGGCGTGCGTGGCAGGTGCATACACAAAACCGGTGTAGGCCAGTATGGCGTACAAAAAGCCGCCCAGCAGGCCGGTTTGCACCGTCTGGCGCAAAGGCAGGGGCGACAGCCCCCACAAAGATCCGACTTTTTCACCGGCCTGGCGTGCCGGACGCATCAGCCACCAAGCCCAGGGCAACAAGACGGCGCTGGCCCCCAGAATACGGGCCAGCACAATGTCCAAAGGCAGCAAGCCCCGAGACGCCGAGGCCCGCGCAATGACAATGAAACCCGTCCAGATGAGCACCGTGACGACCGCCGAAGCCAGCCCCACGGTTTTTGAAGAAAATCGCATGGTCCGAATCATACGGGGCCGCTGCACAGGCGCGAGCTGTGCCGCCTTTTGACGACCCCGCAGGTCTGCGTGTACCTCCTGGTCCCCGTTAGACTCGCCCGATGACCCGCTACCGCGCCCAGCGCCCATTTTTATTCACCCTGGCCCACGCTGCCTTTGCTGCCTGTACTGCCTTGGCGCTGAGTACCGCCTTGCTCTGGCCTGCCCATGCACAAAGTACTGCTCAATCCACACTGCCCCGGCCTGTCCTGCAAACCCTGCAGCAAGCCCAAATTCCCCCTTCGGCCCTGAGCGTGCTCATCGCTCCCTTGTCCGGTGGCTCAGCGTCCAGCAGCGGCCAGCCACGGCACTTGTCGCACCACGCACAAGCCAGCGTCAACCCCGCCTCGGTCATGAAACTGTTCACCACCTACGCCGGCTTGAGCCTGCTGGGGCCCGACCACGTCTGGCGCAACAGGGTGTACGCCGACGGCCCCTTGCGCGATGGCGTGCTGCAGGGCAACCTGATCGTGCGCGGCAGCGGAGACCCCAAGCTGGTGGTCGAGCGTCTGCAAGAGCTGCTGGCGCAAGTTCGGGCGGCGGGCGTGCGCGAGGTGCGCGGGGACATCTTGCTCGACCGCAGCGTGTTCGACGTGCGTGAGCGCAACGAACCCTTTGACGACGAACCCCTGCGCCCCTACAACGTGGGGCCAGATGGGCTGTTGCTCAATTTCAAGGCGGTGGTCTACAAGTTCACGCCCAATGCCGCCAGCGGCCAGGTGCAGGTGCGCTTTGAGCCGCCGCTGGCCGGCTTTTCTGCCCCCACGCAACTGCCGCTCAGCCAGGCCCCTTGCAGCGACTGGCGTCGCCAGCTGCAGGCCGACTTCAGCCAACCCGAGCAAGTGCGCTTTGCGGGCCGCTACCCGGCCAGCTGTGGCGAGCGCGAATGGCCCGTGGCCTACCCCGAACCCGAGGCCTATGCACCCCGCGTCATGCTGGCCATGTGGCAAGGTGCGGGCGGACAGCTTACGGGGCAGGTGCGCTACGGCACACGCCCGGCATCGGCCAAGCAGCTGCTGGAAGTGCCCTCCTTGCCCTTGTCCGAGATCATCCAAGACATCAACAAATTCTCGAACAACGTGATGGCGCAGCAGCTGTTCCTGACGCTGTCGAGCGAGTTGGGCGCGCCCGGGCGCTTTGAAGCTTCGCGCCTGCGGCTGTCGCAGTGGTGGCGACAGGGCCTTGCCGGACACAACGAGCCGATCCTGGACAATGGCTCGGGCCTGTCTCGCAGCGAGCGCAGCACCGCCCAGGCCCTGACGGCCTTGCTGCAGGCCGCGCACGCCAGCCCGCACGCCCGGCATTTTGTCGACTCGCTTGCCATCGCCGGGGTGGATGGCACCGCTGCCCGCCTCAAAGACCGCAACCCGCACTCGCCCGTGATCGGCAACGCCTGGCTCAAAACCGGCTCGCTGCGCGATGTGGCCTCGGTAGCCGGTTATGTGCAGGGCCAAAGCGGCCAACGCTACACCCTGGTCGCGGTGCTGCACCACCCCAACGCCCATCAAGCCCGCGCCGCGCTCGACCAGTTGCTGGAGTGGACGGTCCGCGACACGGCTTCAGGTCCGGCCCCAGCTCAAGCCCCCAACACCGCTCAGCGCAGCAGACCGCGCTGAGATCCCAGGCACGCGAACACGGAATCCCAACATGAACATCATCGACTGGGTCGGCTCTGTGGCCGCCTTCCTGACCACCGCCAGCTTCATCCCGCAAGCCTGGCAAACCTTTCGCACCCGCGACGTGAGCGGCATCTCGCTGGGCATGTACAGCCTGTTCACTGCAGGCGTGGCGCTGTGGCTGGTCTATGGCCTCTTGCTGGTGGCCTGGCCCATCATCATCGCCAACGTCATCACCACCAGCCTGGCGCTGATGATATTGGTGATGAAGTTGCGTTACCGGTAATTAGCTGTAAATACTGTTTTACTGGTAGAAACCCCATAAATCAAAAGGAAATTTAGTCATAGCATGGAAATAGAACGACCGTTCTTTTCCATAAAAAGGAGACATGACATGCAAAAATTTCTAAGATTGAGTTGGTATGCCTTTCTTACGGCTTTGGTGGCTGTGGGCATCGCCGCCTGCGGTGGCAACGACAGCTTGCCGCCGAAAGTCAACATCAGCAAGGTCTATGTGATGGGCGACAGCCTGGCGGATGTCGGTACTTTTGGGGGCGTCAAGTTCACCATCCAAGACCTCGTAAAGCCGAGCAATTCGCTCATTTGGCCTCAACTGATCGCCAATCATTTTGGTTTAGATGGTGGCGCTCAGTGCAATTTCTATACGTTCACAGGTACTTACGTACCGAATCCCGCTGCGGGTTGCACCAACTACGCCATCGGTGGAGGTCGGATCAGGGTCAAAGACGCAGCCCTTGGTGCACCTGACCCCTTAACAGGTGTCGCCCCTAACCCTCAGACCGTTGGCACTCAAATGGCCACACGCGCGCTTGCCGGTGATTACAACGCGAATGATCTGGTGCTCATCGTAGCCGGTGGCAATGATGCGGCAGATCTGACAACAGCCATCTTGCAAGCAGGTGCAGACCCAAGCAAGGTTGCGGACCTTCAAACTTTTCTGACCCAGCAGTTAACGCTACTACAGACAGGCACACTTTTGGGGGCAGACCCATCCGGTGCGGCTGCAGGCAACGCCTACATGACAGCATTGGCGAACACATTTTTCAACGATGTCAAAACCCGAGTGCTGGATAAAAAAGCCACCCACGTCGCTATTTTGAACATGCCGGACATCACCATCACTCCGCTGTTGCAAGCCACGCTGGGCAGCATGCCCCCGCTCCAGGCCAGTCAAGTTCAGGCCTTGGTGCGTACTTGGATATCCACCTTCAACATGCAACTCAAAACCAATATCGCCAATGATTCTCGAATCGCTTTGGTCGATTTTTACACCGACTTCCAAGACGAGGTGAGCAAACCCGCCGATTACGGTTTGGCCGATGCCACCACACCCGTTTGCACAGTCGTCAAGAGTGTCGATCTCGGCAATTTCCCTTGTTTCAGCACCGATTTGGATGCCCTTCCTGGCAAGACCCCCGGTTGGTGGAAAGCACACGCCTTCTCGGACGGTTTCCATCCCACCCCTTTTGGCCACAGCCTTTTGGCCGCCTCTGTATCACGGGCTTTAGCACGCGCTGGCTGGCTCTGAAATTTGCACCTAGGAGTTACACATGAAAAAACACCTTCTGGCTCTCGCGCTAATGGGCGCACTCTCTGGTGCTTGGGCCCAATCACCTGGTTGGCTGATCCAAGGCGGCATCACCCAAATATCCCCCAGCGTCTCCAGCGGCACTTTGAGCGCGCCGTCACCCTCAGGCACCAGCGTGGGGGTTGGCAGCGACACCCAGGCTACGGCTCAACTGACCTATGTTTACAACGACCATTGGTCCGTGGCCGTCCCGCTGGGCTTGGGGTTTAAGCACAAGCTCTATGGCACAGGCGCGATCTCCAACACGGGCCAAATCGGCACCGTCACGGCCTTGCCTGTCACCGTGTTTGGTCAGTACCGCTTGGGTGAAGCCAATGCCAAATTCCGGCCATACGGCATGTTGGGCCTGAGCTATGTCTATTTCCATGATGCCCAAGGCAGCGCGGCCCTCAATGGACTCAATCCCATCAACCCTGCGGGTGGCAGCACGGGACTGAAAGTAGACTCGAAATTTGCACCCAGCGTTGGCTTGGGCATGTTCATCCGCATTGACGACCGCTGGTTTGTAGACTTGTCTTATGCCAAGACTTTCCTGAAAACCACCACCACGCTGTCCACAGGTCAAAGCATCCATACAACACTGAATCCGGGCATCACCTCATTGGGTGTCGGTATGCGCTTCTGATCTTCTGAGCCCATATGGTGAAAACGCCCGCAGCTGCGGGCGTTTTGCATGGCGCCATCACGCCGCAGCCCGCTGCAACCTGTCCCGCACGCCTTCCCATTCGGGCGTGTCGGGCGGCAGTTGCACCCAGATTTGCGTGACACCTCGGGCGTCCAAGTCGCGCAGCACGCTGAACAAGTCGTGCGCGGCCTGCTCGGCCGTTGTCGACTGCTGAAGCCACAACACCCCAGCACCGATGTCCTGCTCATTTGGCGGTCGAACGGCCGACCACAGCCCCAGGTTGTTGGCGTGTGGCCCCAGGGCTTGCAATTTGTGGGCGATGTCGTCCGCCGACATGAGGCGTACCTTGGCGCGGGGCGCGTAATGTGATTCAAGCGTGCCCGAAGCTCGGGGCGCGGGCCGGCCCAGCACCGCTTGCTGTGCGTCCTTGTCCAGAACGGCGCGGCCGCAAACGGTTTCAATTTGCGCCCGCGTGATGTGTCCCGGCCGCAACAACACCGGCTCGCCACGGGTGCAGTCAATGATGGTGGATTCGATGCCGACAGCGCAGTCGCCACCATCCAGAATCAACAAATCGGGGCCCAATTCGGACTGCACATGCGCGGCGCTGGTGGGGCTGACACGGCCAAATCGGTTGGCGCTGGGGGCCGAGACACCCAGCACACCCAGCGGCAAGCAGGCTTGCAACAAAGCTTGCGCCACCGGGTGCGAGGGGCAGCGCAGACCGATGGAGCTCTGCCCGCCCGCCGAAGCCGTGGCCACACCGCTTTGGCGCGGCAGGATCAATGTCAACGGCCCGGGCCAAAAAGCATCGATCAACGCTTGCGCAAAGTCGGGCACTTGCGCGGCAAACACCAGCACTTGGTCCCGGCTGGCCACATGCACGATCAGCGGGTGGTCGGCCGGGCGGCCCTTGGCCACAAAGATTTTTGCGACCACCCCGTCGTTGCTCGCATTGGCCGCCAATCCGTACACCGTCTCGGTGGGCAAGCCGACCAATTGGCCGTCACACAAAGCTTGTGCAGCCTGCGCGATGGCAGCATCCGAGGGACTCAGGATCATGGCTGTCTTTAAAAAGCTTCGATGCCGAGCAAAGCAGCCGCTTGCAAGGCGGTGGCCCTCACGGCCTCAGGGCTGGCACCCGTGATGTTCAGATGCCCCATCTTGCGGCCGGGGCGGGCCGACAACTTGCCGTACAGGTGCAAGTGCGTGCCAGGCAGTGCCAGCACCTGAGCCCAAGCGGGGCTGGTCGGGCCTTTGCCTGTGAGTGTGACTTCGGGCCACAGATCGCCCAGCAGGTTGAGCATGATGGCGCTCGAATGCTGGCGCGGCTGCGTGAGTGGCAGCCCGGCCAAGGTGCGCACTTGCAGCTCAAACTGCGACTGGTCGCAGGCGTTCATGGTGTAGTGGCCGCTGTTGTGCGGGCGCGGGGCCATCTCGTTCACGACCAGCTGGCCGCCTTCGAGCAGGAAAAACTCCACGCACAGCACGCCCACGTAATTCAGGCCTTCGGCAATGGCGCGGGTCGCGGCCACGGCTTGGGCGGCCACATCGGCCGGCACGGCACCTTCGTACACGCTGGTCACGGCCAAAATGCCGTCGCGGTGCAGGTTCAGTTGCACCGGAAAATTCACCATCTGCCCGTCGGCCCCACGCGCCACGATGACCGAGCACTCGGCCTGCAGCGGCAGCATTTTCTCTAGCACACAAGGGACATTTTTCAACTCTGCCCAAGCCGCCGCCAATGCTTCGCGGGTCTTCACGCGGATCTGGCCCTTGCCGTCGTAGCCCATGCGCGCTGTTTTCAAAATACCCGGCAGCAAATCGTCACCCACAGCCGCCAACTGCGCAGCGGTCTCGATCACGGCATGCGGCGCGACCGGCACGCCGCAGCGCACAAAATGGGCCTTCTCGGCAGCGCGGTCTTGCGCGATCGCCACCGATTCGGACGCGGGGGCCACTGGGCGGTGTGCACCCAGCGTCAGCAGGGCCGGTGCGGGCACGTTTTCAAACTCGGTCGTGATGGCCGCGCAGCGCTGCATCAGCTGCGCCAAGCCCTGCTCGTCCAAATAATCGGTCTGGATGTGGTGGTGGCTGACCAAGCCCGCGGGGCTGGCGGCATCGGGGTCGAGCACGGCGGTGAAGTAACCCATGGCTTGGGCCGCGTGCACGAACATGCGGCCCAACTGACCGCCGCCCATCACGCCGAGCGTGGCGATGTGGCCATTGACCATGGACCCCGGCAAAATAGCGCGGCTCATGCTGCACCCACCGGTGGAAGGGTCATGGCTCGCGCAGCGGCAGTTTGCTCGGCCCGGAAGGCCTCGAGCTTTTGGCGAAGCGCCGCATCGTGGTTGGCCAGCATGGCCACCGCAAACAGGGCCGCGTTGGCCGCGCCAGCTGCCCCAATGGCAAAAGTGGCGACCGGCACGCCCTTGGGCATTTGCACAATGCTGTGCAGCGAATCCACCCCTGACAGGGCTTTGGTCTGCACCGGCACACCCAGCACCGGCACCACGGTTTTGGCCGCCAGCATGCCGGGCAGGTGGGCTGCGCCGCCTGCGCCCGCGATGATGGCTTGCAAGCCGCGCGCAGCGGCGGTTTCTGCATAAGTGAACATATCGTCCGGCATTCTGTGGGCCGAAACCACGCGGGCATCGTGAGGGATGCCAAACTGTTGGAGAATCTGGACTGCGTGCTGCATGGTGTCCCAGTCGGAGCTGGAACCCATGACGACGCCGATGAGCGCTTGAGTCATTGGGTGCTTTTCGTGATCAATGTCGAATTTTAAGGTTTCACCCGCTTGGGGTCTGGAACACAACCCGGAACACTGCCCGCCATGATGGACGTCACGATACAAAACTTTGAAGCCGAGGTGATCGCAGCCTCCATGACCACGCCCGTGTTAGTGGACTTTTGGGCCGCTTGGTGCGGCCCTTGCAAATCGCTGGGCCCGGTGCTCGAAAAAGTTGAGCTCGCCTACGAAGGTCGCTTCAAGCTGGTCAAAATCGACTCTGACCAAGAACAGCAACTGGCCCAGGCCTTTGGCATCAAAAGCATCCCAACCTGTGTCTTGCTGAAAAACGGCCAGCCCGTCGATGGCTTCATGGGCGCTTTGCCCGAAGGCCAGGTCAAGCAGTTCCTGGACAAACACCTGCCTGCTGCCGAAGAACTGCAAGCCCAGGTTGCCGCCGAGGAAGCGCAGCAACACCTGCAAGCGGGCGACGAGCACAGCGCCCGCGCCGCACTGGAGCAAGCCTTGGCCACCAACCCGGGCAACGATGACGCCCGTTTTGACCTGGTCAAACTGCTGATTGGCTTGGGCGAGTTGGCCGAGGCCGCCGCCTTGCTGGCCCCGGCCATGGCCCGCATCCCGGTGCCGCTGCGCTTTGAGGCGCAAACCCAGTGGCTCAAAGCGCTGGAATTCGTGACCACCGACCCCCGTGGTGAATGGGAGTTGGACCAGTTTGACGCCTTGATTGCCCAGAACAAACGTGACTTTGAAGCCCGTTTTTCCAAAAGCCGCCTGCTGATTGCGATCGGCCAATGGGAAGCGGCCTTGGACGAATTGTTGGAAATCATCATGCGCGACAAAAAGTGGGACGAGGAAGCCCCACGCAAAACCTTTGTCGCCCTGCTGGAACTGATGACGCCCCCAAAATCCAAAACGCAAGACGCCACCGGCAAGTCCGCAGGCGGCATCGAGTTAATGGGCAAAGCCGCCATGCAAGAAGACCCGCACATGGCCATGATCTCCAGCTACCGGCGCAAGCTGAGCATGATGCTCAACTGAAACCACACGCCCAAGCCCGATCCGCTGCAGACGATGCAGACTGATCGGGCTTTTTCAGCACAGGGCCAAGCAAGCGCTCAATGAATGGCCCCGGCCTGACGTTCGATGTCCATGCGCATGCGCTGCAGCAAGCCTGCCGACATGAGCACCTCTCCCACCACAAACATGGGCCCCACCAGTAAGCCCACCACATCGTCCACAAAAGCCGGTTTGCGGCCCTCAAAATAGTGGCCAATGAACTGTAAAACCCAGCCAATGAAAAAAAGGCCCAAGCCCGCCTGCCAAACCGCCAACCCCAAGGCTTGCGCCAGGGGTGGCACCTCATGGGCGGCGGCGATCAGCACGCCATTGACCAAGGAGGTGGCCGCGCCCAACAACACATCGCCCCGACTCAGGTACCACAGGCTGGTGAGTGCCCACATGGCCCAGGCCAGCGTCAAAGTCTGACCCGCCACAGACCAGGCCGGGCTCAGCAGCAAGACGCCGATGGACAGGAAAATCAGCGGAATGCCCACCAAATGGGTGGCGATGTTGCGACGATCGCGGTGGTAATGGGCGTACTGCACCATCAACGGCGTCGCAGGTCGGAAAAGCGTCATTTGATCCTCTCATTCGGGCAGCCAAAGCACCTAATGTAATACTTGTCGTTACAGATATTTACCGGTTTTGGCCCGCCAAGCGGGTTGTGTCAACCGGTTTTCCAGTGGATGCCCACTAGAATTAAAACACCACTTCCGAATTCATTTTGAACCATGTCACACGTCCAACCCCTGATCACCCCTGAAGAGCTGCAATGCCTGCTCGGCGGTGCGCCTGTGCGCTCGAACGTGCGCAACCGCAGCCCTCTGGCGCAACTGCCGTCCTTGCACTGGGGCGCTGCACTCTGGCTGGTCAAAGGCATTTTCCTGTATGCCGTGCTCATGAGCCCCGAATCCGCCAACCTGTTGGGCAGCAGCCGTTACCTGTGGATGCGCGGCTGCCTAGAGCTGGTTTGCTTGGCCGCTTTTTGGGGCGCTTGCCTGCACCCGCGTGGCCGTCTGGTCGCCAGCGCCAGCTTGCTGGTGGCAGGCACCACCTGGCTGCTCGATGCCATGACGCTTTTGGCCTTCACCAGCTGATGTCCCAATCCCCAAGAAAAAGGCGCTGCCATGCAGCGCCTTTTTTTCGGCTGAATCTCGCCAACTTCAGGTCATCAGCTTCTTCATCGCCTCTTCGTATTTGGCCGCCGTTTTCTCGATCACCTCGCGCGGCAAACGAGGCGCAGGCGGGGTCTTGTCCCAGTGCTTGCCGTTGATCTGGGCGGTTTCCAGCCAGTCGCGCAAAAACTGTTTGTCGTAGCTGGGGGGGTTCACACCCTCTGCATAACTATCGGCAGGCCAGTAACGCGATGAATCGGGTGTCAGCACCTCGTCCATCAGCACCAAGGTGCCGTCGGCGTCCAGTCCAAACTCGAACTTGGTGTCGGCAATGATGATGCCCTTGACCGCCGCGATGTCACGCGCCGCCTTGTACAGCTGGATGCTGATGTCGCGGATGCGGGTGGCCAGGTCGGCACCGATCATGGCCACGGTTTGCTCAAAGGTGATGTTTTCGTCGTGCTCACCCACCGCCGCTTTTGCTGCGGGCGTGTAGATGGGCTCGGGCAGGCGGCTGGCGTTTTTCAGATCCGGGGGCAGTTTCACGCCGCACACGGCTTGGTTGTCCTGGTATTCCTTCCAGCCGCTGCCCGCCAGATAGCCACGCACCACCGCCTCGACCGGGATGGGTTTGAGGCGCTTGACCAGCATGGAGCGACCCGTCACCTGTGGCGCATCTTCGGCGCTCACCACGCTCTCGGGGGCATCGCCCGTCAGGTGGATCGGGCAGATATTGAGGCCCTTGGGGCCCAACTGGTCGAACCAAAACAGCGCCATTTGAGTGAGCAACACGCCCTTGCCCGGAATCGGTTCGCCCATGATCACGTCAAACGCGCTGATGCGGTCAGACGCCACCATCAGGATGCGGTCTTCGCCGACCGCATAGTTGTCGCGCACCTTGCCACGCGCCAACAGGGGCAAGGACGTCAAGGCAGAGGTGTGAAGCGCAGAGGTCATGGAAAAACAGTCCAGCAAAAAAGAAAAAGGCCCGTTGAACAGTCAACGGGCCATTCGGGTCCATTATCTCAGGCTCAGTTCACCACTTGGGCCAATTCACCACGCGCATAACGGGCGGCCACCACCTGCAGGTTATCGCCCTTGATCTTGGGCGCTTGGCCTTCACAGCCGAACTGCAAATAACGCTGCTTGCAAATTTGTTTGGCCGCTTCGCGGGCGGGCTTGAGCCATTCGCGGGCGTCGAACTTGTCGGGGTTTTCAAACAGAAACTTGCGCACCGCCGCTGTCATGGCCAATCGGATATCGGTGTCGATGTTGATCTTGCGCACGCCGTGCTTGATGGCTTCCTGGATTTCCTCGACCGGTACGCCGTAGGTTTCCTTCATTTGGCCGCCGTACTGGTTGATCATGGCCAGCAGGTCTTGCGGCACACTGCTGGAGCCATGCATCACCAAATGGGTGTTGGGGATGCGTTTGTGAATTTCCTTGACGCGGCTGATGGCCAAAATATCGCCCGTGGGCTTGCGGCTGAACTTGTAAGCGCCATGGCTGGTTCCAATGGCAATGGCCAGGGCGTCCAGGCCTGTGGCTTTCACGAATTGGGCGGCTTCTTCGGGGTCGGTCAGCATTTGGCTGTGGTCCAGCTTGCCCACCGCACCAATGCCATCTTCCTCACCAGCTTCGCCGGTTTCGAGGTTGCCCAAGCACCCCAATTCACCTTCCACCGACACGCCCAACAAGTGGGCCATGTCCACCACACGGCGTGTCACGTCCACGTTGTAGCCAAAGTCGGCAGGTGTTTTGCCGTCTTCCAGCAAAGAGCCGTCCATCATCACCGACGAAAAACCCAGATGGATCGCGCCCTGGCAAACCGCAGGGCTTTGGGCGTGGTCCTGGTGCATGACCAGTGGGATATGGGGCCACTGCTCAGTGGCGGCCTGAATCAGGTGCTTGATGAAAGGCTCGCCTGCGTATTTGCGGGCACCAGCACTGGCTTGCAAGATGACAGGCGCGCCGACCTCGTCGGCGGCTATCATGACGGCCTGGACTTGCTCGAGGTTGTTGACGTTGAAGGCTGGAATGCCGTAGCCGTTGACGGCCGCATGGTCCAGCAGCTCGCGCATAGAAACGAGTGCCATGGTGGTGAATTCCCGGAAGGTTGAAGAGGGGGCAGCGCCGGGATGTCTCCGGCGAGTATCTGGGCGAGATTTTAAAGCCTTCGACGGGCACCTGGCCAAGTCATGCCCCCCTTCAAGGCGCATGTCCGGACCCTTGCCAGGAAAACGGTTTCAGGTGGCCCGGCAAATCTTGAGTGTGTTGGTGCCGCCTGGCGTGCCCATGGGCTCTCCCACGGTGATGGCGTAAACGTCCCCCGCTTGCACAATGCCACGCTTTTTAAGGTGCGCTTCGGCTTCGGTCAATGCGGTGTCGCGGTCAGTGCTGGTGTCCATCAACAAGGGGCTGACGTTGCGCATCAAGGCCATCTTGCGCTGGGTGGCCACCTTGGGCGTCAGCGCATAAATGGGCATGCGCACACTGTGGCGGCTCATCCACAAAGGGGTTGAGCCCGAATCGGTCAAAGCCACAATCGCCTTGGCCTTGAGGTGGTGCGCGGTGAACAACGCGCCCATAGCGATGGCGTGGTCAATGCGGTTGAAGTGCGCTCCCACAAAATCGTCGTCCAGCGGGTCGTGGTCGGTTTTCTCGGCTTCAAGGCAGACGGCGGCCATCATTTCTACCGTCTCCAGCGGGTACTTGCCAGCGGCGGTCTCGGCGCTCAGCATCACCGCGTCGGTGCCATCCAGCACCGCGTTGGCCACATCGCTCACCTCGGCACGCGTGGGCACGGGGTTGACGATCATGCTTTCCATCATCTGTGTGGCGGTGATAACCAGTTTGTCCAGCTCGCGGGCCCGTTTGATCATGTGTTTTTGCAAACCCGGCACGGCCGCGTTGCCCACTTCCACAGCCAAATCACCGCGCGCCACCATGATGCCGTCGGACACGGCCAGGATGCGGTCGAGCTCGGGGATGGCTTCGGCCCGTTCGATCTTGGCGATCAAACCCGGACGGTGTCCGTTGGTGCAGGCCACGTTGCACAGTTGACGCGCCATTTCCATGTCGGTGGCATTTTTGGGGAAACTCACGGCAACATAGTCGGCATTGAAGCTCATGGCCGTGCGGATGTCGTCCATGTCCTTGGCCGTCAGGGCAGCTGCCGTCAAGCCGCCGCCTTGTTTGTTGATGCCCTTGTTGTTCGAGAGTTCACCGCCGAGTTTGACGGTGGTGTGAACCTGCTCTCCTTTGACCGCGTTCACGGTGAGAACGATCAGACCGTCGTTGAGCAGCAGCACATCCCCTGCTTTAACGTCGCGGGGAAGCTCTTTGTAATCCAAACCCACCCCTTGCAGGTCGCCCAACTCGGTGCGGGAGGCGTCCAGTACAAACGGCATGCCGGGCTCAAGCATGACTTTGCCATCGGCAAATTTGCCAACGCGAATTTTTGGGCCTTGCAAGTCGGCCATGATGGCCACTTCGCGGCCAGCGAGTTGCGAGGCCTCGCGCACCAAACGGGCGCGGTCCACATGGTCTTGCGCCTGGCCGTGGCTGAAGTTCAGGCGAACCACATTCACACCGGCCCGGATCATGGCCTCCAAAAGTGCGGGATCGCTGGAAGCGGGGCCTAAGGTGGCAACAATCTTGGTGGCGCGACGGGGCATCAGGGAATCTCCAACGTAATTTAATTTCAATTTTCACACGAAACGGGTAACACAACCGGTTCTTTTGGCGCACATCATTCGACACAACAACACGCACCACCACGCCAACAACTGGCTGCTTTCAGACTTTTGGGCGCAAGTTGCCGCCAGATCACGCCAGTTGCTTGCTTTTACCCCTTCCAATACCCTTGAATTGATCTTTGTCAGTCCAGCTCAATCTCAAGCCGACTAAACTGTAGGCTAAGCGATTTATATTCAAGCGTCATGACTGCCATAAACACTCCCAACGTTGATCAGCCCATCCCATTGGACCAACCCCTGCCGCACCGCAAGACTTTGCGCGAGTGGATGGTGCCCTTGTCCGAGCGCAGCACGGCTCGCGCGTTTGTATTGCTGGCTTTTGACTACGCCTTGTTCTTTGCTCTGATTGCGGCCACCATCATGCTTGAAGCCGTCTGGGCCAAACTGCTGTGCGGCGCGGTGGCGGGCTTTGTCATCGGCCGCCTGTTCGTGATCGGTCACGACGCCTGCCACCAAAGCCTCACACCCCACCGAGAGCTGAACAAAGTATTGGGCCGCATCGCGTTTTTGCCCTCGCTCACGCCTTACAGCCTTTGGGACACGGGCCACAACGTGGTGCACCACGGCTACACCAACCTCAAAGGCGTGGATTTTGTCTGGACGCCCCTGACCGCCGAAGAGTTTGCTGGTTTGGGCTTTGCACAGCGCTTGCTGCAACGCGCCTACCGCAGCGGCTGGGCTCCAGGCCTGTATTACATGATTGAAATCTGGTGGAAGCGCGAGTTCTTCCCCAACAAAACCCACATGCCCACGCGCCGTCCGATCTTCTTCAAGGACAGCATGCTGGTCAGCGCCTTTGCCGTGCTGTGGATCGCCACCATCATTGCGGCGGCCGTGGCAACCGACCAATCGGTCTGGCTGTCCTTGCTCATGGGTGTGCTGGTCCCCTTCTTCTTTTGGAACACCATGATCGGCTTTGTGGTCTATGTGCACCACACCCATGTGAAGGTGTCCTGGCACGACAACAAAGCTGCCTGGACCAAAGCCGCGCCTTTCGTCTCGACTACCGTGCACCTGACCTTTCCCTTCAACATCGGCGGCATGATGCACCACATCATGGAGCACACCGCGCACCATGTCGACATGAGCATCCCGCTCTACCGTTTGAAGCAAGCCCAGGCCAAGCTTGAAGAAATGCTGCCTGGCCGCATCATCGTGCAACCCTTCTCCTGGAAGTGGTACTTCGAGACCGCCGAAAACTGCAAGCTTTACGACTTTGGCCGTGAATGCTGGACCGACTTCAAAGGCAGCATGACCAGCCCGGTGCGCGGCAACTTGCCGCCTGCGGCACAGGCCTGATCACGGCGTCGACGCCAACAACAAAAAACCCCGCGATGCGGGGTTTTTTGTAGCTTTCTTTTTTTCAACTTGAGCGGGCATTCACGTCACTTGAAGTCATGGACCCCGGGTCTTCGCCCGGGGTGACAAAGTGTTTTGCCTGTCATCCGAGCGCCCGAGCCGGGATCCATTCCCTGCTGACCGTTCCTTAATCCGCTGCGCGCTTCATCAAAATTTCAATGGCAGGCAAAGTCTTGCCTTCCAGGATTTCCAGGAACGCGCCACCGCCTGTGGAGATGTAGTCGACCTGATCTTCGATGCCGTACTTGGCAATCGCCGCCAGCGTGTCCCCGCCGCCTGCGATGCTGAAGGCGCTGGATTCGGCAATGGCCTGGGCAATCACCTTGGTGCCGTTTTCAAAGGCCGCAAACTCGAACACGCCCACCGGGCCGTTCCACACGATGGTGCCCGCTTGCTTGAGCTGCGCGGCGAGCTTGGCCGCCGTTTCGGGACCGATGTCCAAAATCATGTCGTCGTCCGCCACGTCGGTGGCTTTTTTCACCGTGGCCACCGCGTCTGCCGCAAAAGTCTTGGCCACGACCACATCGGTCGGAATCGGCACATCCGCACCCCTGGCCTTCATGGCCTCGATCACCGCTTTGGCCTCGCCCACCAAGTCGGCTTCGGCCAGGCTTTTGCCGATCTTCAGGCCCGCCGCCAACATGAAGGTGTTGGCAATGCCGCCGCCCACGATGAGTTGATCCACGTTTTTCGCCAGGCTCTTCAAGATGGTCAGCTTGGTGGACACCTTGGAGCCCGCCACGATGGCGACCAACGGGCGCTTCGGATTGGCCAGGGCCTGGGTGATGGCATCGATCTCGGCGGCCAGCAAGGGGCCAGCGCAGGCGATGGGCGCAAACTGGGCGATGCCGTAGGTCGTGCCTTCGGCTCGGTGCGCGGTGCCAAAGGCGTCGTTCACGTAGATGTCGCACAACTGGGCCATCTTGCGGGCCAGCGCTTCGTCGTTCTTTTTCTCGCCCTTGTTGACACGGCAGTTTTCGAGCAATACCACCTGGCCGGGGGCAACGGTGACACCCTCGACCCAATGGGCGACCAAAGACACCCCATTTCCATAAGGGTGGCCGAGCAGCTCGCCCAAGCGCTTGGCCACCGGGGCCAGCGAGTCTTCGGGCTTGAACTCCCCCTCGGTTGGACGCCCCAAGTGCGATGTCACCATCACGGCCGCACCCGCGTCCAACGCCATCTGGATGCATGGCACGCTGGCGCGCACGCGGGTGTCTTCGGTGATGCTGCCGTCATCGGCTTGCGGCACATTCAAGTCGGCGCGGATGAAAACGCGTTGCCCAGCGGCTTGGCCTGTGGCACACAGATCGGAAAAACGGATGACGTTCATGGAGGTACTTGTCCTGTGTCGGAAAAATTCGGCTCAATTATAAAAAGCAGAGACAGGGCGAAGATTCGCCAAGGTTCACGCACAGGGCTGCGCTGCTGCAGGCAAGAGCGGCCCACTCACCAGCCCAACCCCAGACGCAAAGGCAAATACACCGCCATGCCCACCAGGATCGTGGTCAGCACACCGCGCCGCCAAAAGTAAGCGGCCACACCCGCCGCAGCCGCATACAAGCGGGCGTCTTGCCAGGTGCTGACCAACTCGCCCTGCACGGTGATGATTTCAGGAACAACCACCGCCGACAGCGCTGCAATGGGCGCGTATTGCAGACCGCGCTGCGCCCAATCGGGCAATTGCCAAGATTGGCTGGATATGAAAAAGAAACTGCGGGCCACCACCGTGACCACGGCCAGGCCCACGATGACGCTCAGCGTCCACAGATCGGTTTCGTTCATGCCGCCGCCTTGGGTGCTGGCCGGATTTTCTCAACCGTCAGGCACAGAATCACCGCCACGGCAATCGCCACCACGATGTTGAGTTTGAGCGGCAAGTTGTAAGCGACCACGGCGGCCACGCCCGCCACCGCCGCCGACAAAATGCGCATACGCGAGCTGGCCAGCGAGCACTGGATGCCCAACAAACACAAGATGCCCGCAAAGCCCAAACCCCATTCGGCCGGAATGATGTTGGCAAGGGCCACACCCACCAGGCTGGCCACGATCCAGCTGCCCCAGTTCAGGAAGTAGTTGCCCGCCAGATAAGCCTCTTGCCCCGTGCGCTCGGCGTCGGTGCTGCCAGGCTGCGGGTAGTGCCGGGTGAACAGCACATAGGTGATGTCGGCGGTGAAGTAGCCATGGCACATGCGCTGCCAGCGCGGCAGGTGCATCAGATAGGGCCGCAGGTGCAGGCTGAACACCACAAAGCGCAGGTTCACACAAAAGCCGGTCGCCAAAATCACCCAGGCCGGAGCCCCCGCCACCAACAGCGGAATGGCCGCCAGCTGCGAGCTGCCAGCAAACACCAGCATGGTCATGGCCACCGCCTCGAACACGCTCATGCCCGACTTGACCATGGCCACGCCCGTCATCAAGCCCCAAGCTGCCACCCCCGGCGCTTGCGGGGCAAAATCGCGAAAGCCTTGCAAGAACTCGGCGCGGCGGTAGAGCGTGGGCCGAAAAAACATCAGGCCACCAAACGCTGGCCAGGCTGCAAGGGGCAGCCACGCAAAAAGTCGGCTGCACCCAAGCGCTTGCCACCGGACCGTTGCAACTGCGTCAGGCACAGCTGGCCCTCACCGCAGGCCACGCGCACGCCCGAGGCATCGGCGCTGAGCACGGTGCCGGGTTGAGCGGTCTGCACGGACGGATGCGCCGTGGCTTGCCAGAGCTTGATGGTTTCCACGCCCGTGTCTGTGATCAGTGGAACGGTCATGCCCGGAAACGGGTCGAAGGCCCGAATGCGCCGCGCCAACACCTCGGCGCTCAAGGCCCAGTCCAGCGCCGCCTCGGCTTTGTCGATCTTGTGCGCGTAGTTCACACCTTCGGTGGGCTGAAGCTGGTGCGTCAAAGCGTCGAACGAAGCCAGCGCCTGCACGATGGCCTGCCCGCCCAGCGCGGCCAGGCGGTCGTGCAGCACGGCGGTGGTGTCGGTGGGCGCAATCGCGCAGGGCAAGACCAGCAGCATGTCGCCGGTGTCCAAACCTGCGTCCATCTGCATGATGGTGATGCCGGTTTGCGTGTCGCCCGCCTCGATGGCGCGGTGAATCGGCGCCGCCCCGCGCCAGCGTGGCAGCAAAGAGGCATGGATGTTCAGGCAACCCTTGGGCGGCAGATCCAGCACCCACTGCGGCAGGATCAGACCGTAAGCCGCCACGATCATGGCGTCGGCCTGATGGTCGAGTTTTGCGTCCAGCAGAGTCTGCCGGGCGGCTGCCGCGTCTTCGGGGTATTTGCCATCGAGCCGCAAGCTGCGCGGCTGGGCCACCGGCACCGCGTGGTCCAGTGCCCATTGCTTGACGGGCGAAGGCTGCAGCTTCATGCCGCGCCCGGCGGGTCGGTCGGGCTGGGTCAACACCAACACGATCTCGTGCCCTGCGGCGTGCAGGGCCGCCATGGCCACTTGTGCAAATTCGGGTGTCCCCGCAAACATCAGCCGCATGCCGTGCTCAGCGCTCGGCTTTTTGGGCTTTGACCATCTTGGTCTTGATGCGCCCTTGCTTGAGCAGAGAAAGGTATTCCACAAACACCTTGCCCATCAGGTGGTCCAACTCGTGCTGGATGCACACGGCCAGCATGCCCTCGGCTTCGATGGTGCGGTGTTGACCGCTGCGGTCCAGGGCCACCACCTTGACGGCCGTGGCACGCTCGACGCCGTCGTAAATGCCCGGCACCGACAAGCAGCCCTCTTCCCCCTTCACGCGCTCGTCGTTCATCCAGATGATCTCGGGGTTGATCAGCACGATCGGTTGGTTGCGCTCTTCAGAGGTGTCGATCACCACCAGGCGCTCGTGCACGTCGATTTGTGTGGCAGCCAAGCCAATCCCGCTGGCCTCGTACATGGTCTCCAGCATGTCGTCGATCAGGGCGTGCACGCGCGCGTCGACCGCCTGCACGGGTTTGGCCACCTTGTTCAGGCGGGGGTCGGGGTAGCAAAGAATGGGAAGCAGGGCCATGGTTCAAAAAATCAAAAGGGATAACGTGTATTTTCGGTCATTTCGACCCAGCGCCTGCATGGTTCAAGCCGAGAGACCGAATTGCACGAATCGGATCATGAAACGCGCCAGCGCCAAACCGTCATGCGGTTCGGAAAGACTGCCCATGCTCTGCTCGTAAAGCGGCTCCCCCATCAAGGCGCGGCGCTTGTCCAGCAAAAAGGCCGACACCTCGGGCGTGAACTCCGGGTGCGGCTGAATGCAAAACACCTGGTCCCCCAGCGCGTAAGCGGCCACCGGACAGTCGGCTTGTGTGGCCAACAAAGTGGCGCCTGGCGGCAAAGCCAGCACCTGATCCTGGTGGCTGGCCAGCAAGGCAAATTGGGTTACTTGGGCCCCTTGGGCCGCTTGACCTGGCGCCAGCCCCAGGTGCTCGGGCGCACCCAGCCAGTCATAGGCCTGCCGCCCAACCCGCCAGCCCCGGGGCGCCCGCTGCACGGGCGCACCCAAACAATGCGCGATCAACTGGTGACCAAAACACACGCCCAAAAGCTTGTGCTGGTCCTGCAGCAAACGCGCCACCTGCTCGCGCAAGGTCACCACCCAGGGCTCGTCCGAAAAAGAATCGGCGCGGCTGCCGGTCAAGAGCACCGCATCGTAGGCCGCAAAACTGCCCGGGTATTGCCCATGTCGGGCACTGAAGGTGTCGATTCGGCCCTTGTAACCCGCTTGCGCAAACAAACGCTCAAACATCGCCGCCACCCGCGAGTAACGCTGCGCCAGAGGGGGGTCCAGGTCGTCGTTTTCGAGGATACACAGGTGTATGTGCTCGGTAGGCTGTTGGGTAAGAGGGTGCATGGCGTGATTTTATGGACTTGGCGCGAGCCGGGCTTTGAACCACAATGCTCAACACAACATTCATTTGACGGTCATTCAGGCCGCACAGGGAGAAACATGGTCAACACCCCCGAGGAATTGGGCGCTTGGTTGCGGCTGGTGCTCACACCCGGCGTCGGCACCGAAAGCGCCAGGCGCCTGCTGGCGGCCTTTGGCGAGCCCGAAGCGATTTTTTCGCAAACCGAAACCTCCCTGTGCCAGGTGGTCAGCCCCAAGCAGGCGCAGGCGCTGTGCCGCATGCCCGATGGCTGCGCCGACCTCACGCAAGACACCCTGGAATGGCTGCAAGCGGGTACCGGGCCCAGTCGCTGCGTGCTCACCCTGGGAGATGCCGATTACCCTGCCCCGCTGCTGGACATTCCCGACCCGCCTCTGATGCTCTACGCCATGGGCCAGACGGCGCACCTGCCCCGGCTGCGGGCAGAGCTTGCGCTGGCCATGGTGGGCAGCCGCAACCCCACGCCGCAAGGAGCCGAGAACGCCCGCGCCTTTGCCTGCAGCTTGGCCGCCAGTGGTTTAACTGTGGTTTCTGGCCTGGCACTGGGGGTGGACGGTGCATCGCATGAAGGCGCACTGCAAGGCGCAACGGCAGGACAGCTGGCCACCATCGCCGTGGTGGGCACCGGACTGGACCGCGTCTACCCGCGCCAGCACCGTGAACTGGCGCACCGCATTGCCCAAAACGGGCTGATCCTGAGCGAATACCCGCTGGGCACACCACCGCTGTCGCCCAATTTTCCGCGCCGCAACCGGCTGATTTCAGGCCTGTCGCAAGCCACGCTGGTGGTGGAAGCCGCCCTGCCTTCCGGCTCACTCATCACCGCCAAGCAGGCCCTGGAGCAAGGCCGCGACGTGATGGCGATCCCCGGCTCCATCCACGCCACCCAATCCAAAGGCTGCCATGCGCTCATCAAGCAAGGCGCCAAACTGGTCGAGTCGGCGCAAGATGTACTTGAGGAGTTGCGCCTGCCCATCCCAGACGCCCAACAGGTGCTGACCTTGGACAAGCAATCCCCGGAAGATGCGTTCTCGGGCGATGACACCGAACGCGCCCTGCTGCGCGCCCTGGGCCACGACCCCGTGGGCCTGGACGCCCTGCAAGCGCGCTGCGGTTGGCCCACGGCGCAACTGCAGGCGCAGCTGCTGGAGCTGGAGTTGATGGGCCAAGTAGGCCGACTGCCCGGCGGGCTGTTTCAACGCATCGGGTCGGCTTGATGGGGGCGGTTGTTGTCATCGCCAGGCACAGCCGATGCACCAGCCTCAGGGCCTGGCCGCACATTGCCCAACTCCAGCATGGCCACACGCTGGTTCAAACGGCGCAACTGCCGCTCCAGACGGGTCTGCATCATGTCGGCATAAAGCGCCTTGATGAACAACACCACCACCGCCCCCAGCAGCAGCGCCGAAGGTGCATAGCTGATGCCCACCAGTTGCGCCACACGGTCGATCAAACCGGGCCACAAGCCCAGCAGTGCGCCCAGGGCCGCCACCACTATCCAGAACAAACCATGGTGGATGTAGAGATGATCACGCCGCAGCAAAACCAAGATCAGGGCCGCCAAGCCCAAGCCGATCAGCGAGGTGGTGATTTGCAAAGCGGGCATCAGGGTTTGACCTTGGGTGCAGCGCCGGCCAACTGGCGTTCCAGTTGGCGATAGGCGGGGTTGTTGGGTTCAGCACTCAAGGCAATGTTCAGGTCCAGCACACTGGCGGCCCGGTTGCCCATGTTGAAATAGGTCAGGGCGCGCGCATAGTGCGCCCCGGATGTTGGTCGTTTGGCCAAGGCTGGGTTGAGCAACGCCAAAGCGCTGGCATAGTCCTTTTGGCCGTTGTGGGCCATCACCAAACCAATCAGGTAGCGCTGGGCATCGGGTTGCGCGGCCACGATGATTTTGTAGTCAGCAATGGCGGTGGCGAAATCCTTTTGGGCCACCGCCGCCTCGGCGCGGCGCACCCGCGTGAAAAACGCCACCTCAGGCGCTTGGGGTTGGCCCAAAGCCTGGGTGAAGCTGCGCTGCGCCTCCTCGAAGTTTCGAATCGCAAAATACGACTCTCCCCGGTGGTAATACAAGGCCGCCTCGGTGAAACCTTGGCGCTCGGCCTGCGCCAGTTGCTCCAGTGCCGCGTTGTGCTGCTTTTGCTGCTGCAAAGCCACGCCCAAGTTCATGCGCGCAGAACCCAAGGGCTCCCCCAAATTCACCGCCGAGCTGAACAGGCGCGTCGCCTCGGCGTAATCAGCCCGCTCCAAAGCTTCAGCCCCATGGTTCAAAAACGGCCGCCAGCGGCCTACCGCTTGGGCTGGGGCCTTTGTGTCAACTTTGGCGGCCGCATCGGCCCACACACTGCGCGCGTTGTAAAAACTGTCGATGCGCCCCCAGCTGAGCAGCGCCAGCACCAGGCAAAGCAACACGGTGACGACCACCTGGGTCTTGCCAGGTGCATACGCCAAGGTAATGGCCAAGAGCAAGGGCAGCGTGATGGACCACAAATAACTGCGGTACAAAACAAAAGGGTCCTGAATCCAGACAGTGGTGAATTCGGTGACAAACATCAAACCCGGCAACAAAAGCGCCAAAGCCGCCAGCGCCCAGACATCGCTTCGGCGCAACACCAGCCAGGCACTGCCCAGCATGGCCAAGACATAAGCCACAGCCCCCACCAACTCAATGCTGACAAAACCCAGTGGAAATTGCGGCCGGATGTCCACCGCCATGAAGCCCGGCAAAGGCATCAGCCACGTCATGCCATAACGCCAAAACAAGCTGGCCTGGTTCAAAATGCTCAAGGCATACAGGTCTTTGCCAATGCCGGGCTGGATCTGCTCCAGCTGAGCCGCAAACGCCCGGGAGGTCTCGTCAAAGACCACCCCGATGATGCTTCCGTAAACCTGCAGCAACAAAGCCGCGGAAAGGCCCATCAAGCCCACCGCCCCCAAACTGATGGCCAAAGCCATTTTGAAACCCGGGCGTCTGACAAAGATATAAAGAGGCGGCACACACAACAAGGCACTGATCGCGTACTCTTTCGAGGCCAAGGCCAGCACATACAACGCTGCCGCCGCCAAGTACCAGACCCAGCGGCGCTGCCTCATGCCCCACACCATACACAGGCAAGCCAACACCACAAACAAGGTGGCCATCACGATAGAACGCTGAATCAGGTACGCCACCCCATAAACCGCCACCGGATGGAATGCCCAAATGGCCGCCGCCATCTGGCTGGCACCTTTGATCGCACCGTCTCTGTCAGCACTCTGTTGCAACTGCTCGCTCCAGGTGGTGGATTTGAGCAATTCGTGCACCAGGGACCCCAGGGCGATGGCGGTGGCACAGTGCAAGACCAGGTTGAACAGGCGCTGAATAGGCCAGCTTTCGCCTAAAATGATTTGTATCCAGACAAAGCTGCCGTACGACAAAGACCGCACGCGCAGCTCCAGCAAGCTGCCGTACTGGCTGAAGATGGTGCCATCGGTCAGGCGGGCATCGTCGAACACCAACTGGTTTTTGAACCCCGTGGCGTACAAGGCCAGCAAGCCGGCCACAAGGGCCAGCACATAGGCTGCACTTCTTTGGTTTGCGGATAAATGGAACATGTCTTTGGGTGGACGCTAAACCTCTAGTTTAATGATAGTTTTCATGTCAATCGAATTGAGACGCTGCGCCAACGTGCCAAGTCAGACGTTATGGCGATGGTTCTTTTGCCTTGCAATGGGTCTGGGCCTGGCCATGCCCGGCCTCGCCCAAGTCTGGAAATACGTGGATGACCAAGGGGTCACCCACTTCACCAACCAACCCGTGGCCAAAGGTTTGTTGATCATTGCCGGCGAAACCCCGACAGCCCCCCCAACCGTGACCGACCTAGGTGTTTTGCCTGAAGACCAGGCGCGCCGCACATTGAACTTTGTCGAATCGCGAAGCGGCTACAAGGAAAACCAGGCCCAACTGATGGCCGCGGCCCAGACCCATGGCGTCGACTATGCGCTGGTCAAAGCGGTCACCGCCACCGAATCGGCCTTCAACCCCCAAGCCGTGTCCCACAAAGGAGCTGTGGGCCTGATGCAAATCATGCCCGCCACCGCTGCGCAATACGGTGTTCGGTCAGAACCAGGCCTATCGGTCGTGCAAAAGCTCAAAGAACCTGGCATCAACATCCAGGTCGGCACCCGCCACCTGGCTGACCTGACCCGGCTGTACCCCGGCCGCATGGACCTGGTGTTGGCCGCTTACAACGCGGGCCAAGGCGCTGTCAGCCGGGCTGGTCACCAGATTCCCAACTACCAAGAAACGCAAAACTACGTTCGCAAAGTGTTGGCCATTTACAAAATACTGCAAACCCGCAGCTGATGAGTGCCACGGCAGACCGCCCGCCCCGCTCAAGTTACGGCCTGAACTGCCGAATCATTGAGAGCTATTAAAAAAGACTTTGCAGGATTGTCCATGCCCTCACTGAAAACCACGCTATTGCTGCTCACCGCTTTTTTGACCAGCGGTTGCGCCAGCGTGCTCCATGGAGACAACCAAACCATGCGCGTGTCCACCTTTTGTGGACAACAAAGCCTGCCGGCCTCGTGCGTAGCGACCAACTCTAAAGGCAGCTGGCCCTTCCAGACACCCGCCAGCATCCTTGTCCAAAAAGCCCACGACCCCTTGACCATCCGCTGCAAAAGCCCATTTTTTGCTGAACGCAGTGCTCAGGCACCCGCCACGCCCAACCCCATGCTCGCGGGTAATTTGGTCTTTGGCGGCTTGGTAGGGGCTGGGGTCGATCTGGCCACTGGTGCCGGTTTTGCTTACAACACCGTGGTCAACATCTTTTACCCCTCTTGCCGATAAAAAAGCCCTGACATGTTCAAAATCAAACTGATTCTTTTGACCCTTTCTGTCACCTTGCTGTCCGCTTGCGGTGGCGGAAGCAGCGGGTGCTCAGCCGGTTTTGGCGGCATCGTCGGCGGCTCTGGTGCATGTGACAAAACTCCAACCGATTCGGCACCCTTGGCCGTGGCTGGATTTGACCAAAGTGTTCTGATGGGCACCACGGTCACACTCGATGGCAGCTTCAGCCGCGACCCCGACGGCAAACCCCTCACTTACCTTTGGACCCTGCGCAACAAACCCGCAGA
>Ga0247844_1002465_pt1 | contig 30172 bp, 25 predicted proteins | sample LaCtaG_FD_192421 | JGI IMG/M metagenome (GOLD analysis project Ga0247844, IMG submission 192421) | Freshwater microbial communities from meromictic Lake La Cruz, Castile-La Mancha, Spain - LaCruzMarch201714.5m_1 | ecosystem: Environmental > Aquatic > Freshwater > Lake | place: Spain: Castile-La...
TTATTCGCACCCTATTGAAAAACATGGCACTACATTACGACTTCGGGCAGGTGCATCTATACGGATCAAACGCTTGGGTGCAGCTTAGGCCCGAATACCAATGGGGCCATGATAAAGATGGGTTAGCCGCTGCTGCGCGACTATGCACGGCCATGAGCAGCAGACAAGTCACCGCGGAATGAACAAACAGCGCCGACCACTGCCTAACTCTGGGTTTCGTTGTCGTATCTCCTGAGTTATTTGCTCGTGCGGCTTTGAACATACTGGCCGGCGTAGTGACCACGAGGTCGCTGGTCCGCACAGCGGACCCTACGGGCGCTCCTCAGGCATTGATCAAACCGGCCAGCGTAGTAACCACGAGGTCGCTGGTCCGCACAGCGGACCCTACGGGCACCTTGCCGCCGGCGCGCCGTGCGCACTGATCATCGGCCTGCGCCAGTGTAGGTCGCCCTTCAGGGCGACAGCGCGACTGCGCGGAGGCTTGGTCGCCCTGAAGGGCGACCTACACCGGCCCCTGGCCGGAATGATGGTCACGACCGGGGCTTGGACCTCACTTGCACCGTCGCGCGCCCCTGACTAACCCGCGCCGGTCCCACGCGTATTGAAGGCAACCCGCCACCGCTCCGAACCCCCGGCGATCGGGATTGCGGTGAGTTCCAGGGTCCCGACCTCCGTCACCTGGGCCTCCAACCGCACCGGGACTATCTCACCGCGCTTGCGGCCCTCGGCGGGGAGTTCGGTCTGGATCTCGTCGAGTTCCGTCAGTTCGTCCGCGGGCCAGTCGGTCAGCAGTTCGCCGACCTGGTCGTCGCGGCGGACGTTGGAGCTGAAGAAGCGGAAGCGCACCAGTTCGCCCACCACCAGCCCGAACTCCTGCGGCGGGCTGACCGGCGCCGACCCCTCTTCCATGCCCAGGTGGACGACACAAAGCGCGTGCAGTTCGGGGTCGAGCCCCGGGATGGCGGGGGCCGCCGCCTCGATGCCGACATAGTAGGCGTGGGAGGTACCGCCGCGGATGCGCACGCCGCCGTGGCGGCGGGCGTGGGCGTAGAAGGCGGCGCCGCGGGCGACAGCCAGATCGAGATCTCGCGCGTCGAGGCAGCGTGCGGGCGGGGCCTGCTCGGCGGCGAGCCAGGCGTTGATGATGCCCATGACCCGGTCCTGCAACACCACGGGCTTGAACACGCCGCCGTTGAAGAGGATCGCGGTGGGGTGCAGGAAGCTTGCGCCCGGGCTTGGCTGGGTGAAGCCGTTGAGGTCCTCGGTGGCGCCGGCCTGGCGGGCGAGGAAGGCGGCCAGGTGCCGCGTCACGGCCGGGTCCTGGGCGTAGGGCAGGCTGACCTGGGTGAGGGCACTGCGGGCGCGGAACACGGGCCGCGCGTCGGCCGCAACCTCCGGGAAGAAGCCCTCGACCAGGGTGCGCGTCACCTCCTCCTGGGTCAGATCGGTGCGGATGCTCCCGCCGATCAGGCGCGACCCGCGGCTCGGCACCACGATCGGCACCGAGTTCAGGTCCGGGTCCCCGAGCAGGGTCTCCTTGGCCTGACGGCAGCCATAGGTCAGGGCCTGGAACTGCCAGCGGTCCAGTTCCACCCCGTCGCCCTTGAGCTTGGCCCGCACCAGGTGTGCAAGCGTCAGGTCCATGTTGTCGCCGCCGAGCAGGATATGATCGCCGACCGCAATCCGGGTCAGTTCCAGCGCCCCCTCCTCCTCCGTGACCGCAATCAGCGACAGGTCCGTGGTGCCGCCGCCCACGTCCACTACCAGGATGATGTCCCCAACCCGCGCCTGGGTGCGCCAGTCCCCATGGCTGTCGTTGACCCAGCTATAGAGGGCCGCCTGGGGCTCCTCCAGCAGGACCAGGTTGGCGATGCCGATGGCGCGCGCCGCCTCCGCGGTCAGTTCACGGGCGGCCGGGTCGAAGGACGCCGGCACCGTGACCGTCACCTCCTGGGCCTCCAGCAGATCCTGGGGGTTCTGGACGTTCCAGGCCTCACGCAGGTGCGAGAGGTACTGCACGCTGGCGGCGAAGGGCGAGATCTTGGTGACCTCATCCGGCGCCCCCTCCGGCAGGAAGGCGGCGCGCCGGTCGAGATCCGGGTGACAGAGCCAGGATTTGGCGCTGGACACCAGCCGGATCGGGGTCGTGGACCCCTGGGCGCGGGCCAGTTCACCGGTAATGCGGCTCGGGTCACTGGGCCAGGGGAGCGTCAGGTCGACCGGCCGGAACTCCTCCGGGTGGGGCAGGTAGAGGAAGGACGGCAGCAGCGGGCGGTCCGACACCTCCCCCGGCGCCGAGAGTTGGGGGATGGGCAGGGTGGCATCGACGATGTCGTCCCCGTCGCCCTCCTGGGAGTCGATAAAGGCCAGGGCGCAGTGGGTGGTGCCCAGGTCGATCCCGATGAAATAACGCGATTCGCTCACAACTCCACCTCCGCCGCCGCGAGGATGCTGAGATCGCGCCCGCTCACGACCTTGGGCAAGCGCAGGTCGGTGGCACGCCAACCGGCGTGGATCAGGGTGCCGCGGAAGGGCGGCTCACCCACCAACTGCCCGGTGATGCGAACCTCGGCCGGGTCGAAGCCGGCCGGCAGGGTCACGCGGCCGCCCTCGGGCTCGGTGCGCACCGGGGCGATGGTCAGATGATCGTCCAGCACGCGGCGCAAGCCCTGGTGCACGACCCGGGCGGCGGCGCCCACCTGTTGATCGGAATAGTCGCCGACGTCCTGCTGGAGGAAGTCCACCAGCCGCGCCTCCTTCTGGAACAGGCCGAGCAAGAGCAGGGCGGAGTCCGGCGGGGCCTTGTCCAGGGTGGCCGCCGGGAGCAAGGGCCTGACCGGTTCCTGAAGCGGCGCCGGGATCGGCGTGGCACTTGGCGCGGCGGCGGGCGGCTGCGCCTGGCGGGCCAAGGCCTCGGACCCCCGGCTGAAACCGCGGTTGAAAGCGAGGCCAAACTCGGGGTCGTAGAGGGCGCGCCCGAAGACCATCAGGGCGATACCGAGGCGCCGGAGCATCCGGCCGGCCCACTTGGCGGCAGCGATGAGCCACGTCAGAAACAATCGGGCGGCGTTGCCCAACCGCTGCGCAGCGCTGGACTGGGGGTCTGGCATAGGGGGTCCTCTTGGATGCCGGGAAGGGCGGCCACGGGGGCCGCGACAGACCTCACATGGTACCGCAGTCGCAAAAGCCCGCTGGGCTTTTGCGACTATGGGATAGGAAAAATCCTGGGCGCCACGGTTGCGAGGACAACCCTGACTGCCATTAGGTTAAGCCCCGCGCGAGACAGGCGGCAGGGGCCGCGCCTTGGCCTTATCCTAGGCGGGTACCCCATCACGAGGCATTCCACGAGACATTGAATGATGATCGAACTGCTGCGCAAGGCGCCGCTGCTGTCGGAACTGAGCACCGGGCAACTGGAGCTGGTCGCGGGCCACGCCGTCAGCATCCACCTGGACGAGGGTCAGTGGCTATTCAGCCAGGGCGACCCGTCACGCCGCTTCTATTTCCTTGCACAGGGTCAGATGCGGCTCTTTCGCCTGTCGCCGGACGGGGTCGAGAAGGTCATCGAGATCGTCTCGCCAGGACAGACCTTCGCCGAGGCCCTGATGTTCCTCAAGGCGCCGCGCTATCCGGTGTGTGCCGCGGCCCTGGAGCCGTCGGCGCTGATCGCCATCGACGCCCCCGCCTTCGCCGCCATGTTGCGCGAGTCCGTGGACACCTGCTTCGTGGTGATGGGCGCCCTGAGCCGGCGCCTGCGTGGCCTGATCGCGGAGATCGACAACCTGACCCTGCACAATGCCACCAGCCGGGTCGCGCGCTACCTGCTGGCCCAGGTCGCGGCCGACCGGCAGGGCTTCGCGCTGGAGGTCCCCAAGGGGGTGCTAGCCTCGCGCCTGTCGATCCAGCCGGAGACCTTCTCCCGGGTGATCCGGCAACTGACCCAGGACGGGGTCGTCGCGGTCCAGGGCGCCCAGGTCACGGTCACTGACCGCGCCGCGCTGAGCGACCTTGCGGGCCTGGCAGATACGGCGGAGTTGGGGTGGAAGGCCGACACCGGACGCTGAGCCCGGTCGGGCCCCCGCACTGACCCTGAGCGCCCTGGTCGGCGGCGCGCACGCCGTGGCCCCAGAGTCCAGGGCGCGGACCGCACGCCTCAGTGGGTCACCTGGGCGGGGTCGCCCGCGGCATTCGGCGCCGGCTCGTCGCCGGGCGCGCTGGCCGACGCGGCACCGATGCGCTCGAGCATCCGGTTGAAGTGTTGGAGCGAGTGCAGGTGCAGATGGATCAATTCCAGTTCGTCGCTCATCGCCAGGTCGGCCAGGGACTCGCGCCCCAGGGCTTTCAAACGGGCGCGATTCACGGCCATGAAGCCGGAGAGGTTGCGCTGCTCACCACCCGGCAGCTTTAGCTGAGCCTGCATCGGCTCCAAGAGCCCCAGGTCTTGCAGATGCTTGCAGAAGGCGCGGGTGTTCTGGTGCTGGACCTGATACTCCTTGACGAAGTCCAGCACGGTGTCCAGGTATCGCGTACGCTCACCATCGGCATCGAACAACTGCTCACCGCGGCCCTCGCGGTTGCAGCCGCTGAAGGACTCGTCGATACACAGGGTAAAGGTCTGGCCGTCCTCACTGGCGGAAAAGACGAAGGGATAGCGCCGCACGAAGGCGGGGACATAGGTGCCGTCCCAGGCGCCGCCCTCCTTGACGAACAGGTTGCGCTCAGCCTCCACGCCCAGGATCACCACCGGCATGATCGCCTCGCCTTCACCGGCGAACACCACCGCGTATTCGGCCGCTGCCCGTCCGATCTCGACCGCCGTCAACGGCACCGAGTGCGCCTTACGTGCGAAGCTGAAGTCACCACCGGCCTTCACCGACAGCCCCAGGTGGCGCTGGCTGGACACCGGTACGGCGGAATCATAGAACAGGAGTTGCGTGGCCATAGGGCAGTCTTCCGTTGTATTCAGACGAGGACAAGAGGCCGGGGCGCGGGTCGTACACCGCCGGCCAGGCGGCAGCCATGGTAGTTGGCCCGCTCCACCCATGCAAGCCAGGGGTGCACGACCCGTCGGCGGTAAGGGGCGGACGCTCAGGTCGTGGGATCGGCCACCAGTTTGGGGTCATCCTCCAGACCGTAGCGGCCCAGCTTGACATAGAGGCTCTGGCGGCTGAGCCCCAACAACTCCGCTGCCGCAGTCCGGTTGCCGCCGGTGAGATCCAGCGCGGCTTCGATGTAACGCTGCTCGACAACTGACACGGTGTCATCGACCAGCTTGCGCAGCGTGGTCTTGCCGATCTGCTTGGTCAGGGACTCCATCAGGCCATCCATGCCCCGCCCCTGGTCGGCGGCCGGCAAACGCCGGCTTACGTCGCGGATGAAGACGCCGATGGTCCCGCCCTGTTTGGCGCCCCGACCGGAGGCCGAGATCTCGGCCTGGACCTCGGTCCCCAGGTCGCCGTGCAGCACCGTGGAGAAGAGCTTGACCACCCCCAACCGCATCACGTTGGCGAGCAGCACCGTCAGGTCCGCCCCCGGGCGGCCCAGCCAGCGACCCAGCGGCTCCCCCAGCACCGCAGCCTCTGAACCCATCTGGACCAGTTCCAGAAAGGCGCGGTTGGCGCGCAGGATGCTGCCCTCGTGGTTGATGACGACGAAGCCGTCCGGCCCGGCCTCGATCAAGTCCTCCATGCGCACCGAGTCAACCAGATCCGTCACCGCGGGGTCCGTCACCGCCGGGGCCAATTGGACCAGCAGGACTTCCTCCTGGGCGCAACTGACCAGCGACGCCCGTACCAGCCAGGGCATCTGGGTCCGCCCCAGGCGCAACAGCACCCCCGGGGCCTTGCCGCGCTCACGAATGCGCTGAATCAGGTCGTCGAAGACCTCGCGCTCGTCGCTGCGCAGTGCCTCCGGAAAACGCAGGTCCGCGCCGCCCTTGGCCTGGGCCGACCCGATTCCGAGCGCCGCCGCCGCCGCCGGGTTCAGATCCACGATTCGCAGGGTAGCGGCGCGCAGCAGCAGGACCGCGTCTCGGGAGGAGTTGAACAGCAGGCGATAACGGGTCTCCACCTCGCGCAGCTTCCAATAGTCCCGCTCCATGGCTTGCTGCGCCTCGACCAGCCGGGACTGGAGTTCGGCCACCGCGCGCAAGTTCTTGCCGACGGCCAGCAGCCCGGTGTGCCCACCGAGCAGGACGGTCGTGTACTCGACCGGGGTCTGGAGCCCGCTCGGAAAGCGCTGTGTGACGTTGCGGAAGGCACAGACGCCGCGCTCGCGGGCAGACTCCATCATGCGCCGCAGACCCTCGCTGTCGGACTCGCTCACCGTATCCGTCCAGGGGTTGCCAATCCATGCCGCCACGCCCTCGTCGGCGAACAGGTTGGACAGGGTCGCATCGCGGATGATGCCCTCGGTGTCGAGGACCAGCATCACATCAGGCAGGGCCACATGTTCCGTTCGCATCTTCGTGGTATCGGGCTCGTTCGTCCGCTGGTATTAAAGACTCTATTGGGGGTGAAAAAAAACGATTTCCAGTCCGCACGGTCAACCAACGCCCACCGCGCACGGCTGCCCCGGGTGCATTCCGGCAGCTCACCGCCAAGCCGTCACAGGCGCTTGCGCTCGCACGACGTCCAGCGCAACCGCAGGTCGGTCAGGTGCGCAGCCAACGCAGCGATGAGGAAGAATCCGACCCAGTACCAGCCGGCACCGGTGAGCGCGGCACGCGCGGCGAGCAGGAGGGCCCCGCCGGTGGCCACGATGAGCAACTGGGTCAGGGGCGAGATGCCGCACCCACGCCAGCGCCAGAGGATGTAGAAGCCGACCGTCTCCAGGCCGAGCACGATCAGGACCAGGTCGATGGCGTGGCCGCTGGAAAAAAATTCAGGCATACCGCACCCCGCGTGATTGCCGATCCGTCATTTCGCGGAGACCAGCCCCAGGAGGTGGCCCATGTCCTTGAAGAAGACCCGCAGGTGGGCGGCCGGCCGGGACTTGACCAGGCGCTTGTTCATATAGGCCTCCCAGGTAAGCTGCTGCACATCCGGGTCCGCGCACATCTTCACGAAGCGCTCGCGGCGCTTGTCGCTGGAGTACCAGAAGCGCTGCATGATCCCCAAGATCCAGAAGACGCGCCCATGGGCCTTCATGAAGCCCTTGCGGGCCAGCTTCAGGCGGCGGGCATCGCCGGTGGCGCAGAAGGCCTTGGCCGCCTCGGCGGCGAAGCGCCCGCCGGCCAGGGCATAGTAGATCCCCTCACCGGAGGCCGGGGCCACAACGCCGGCGGCGTCCCCCGCCAGCACCACGTTGCGCCCGTCGTCCCAGCGCGCCAAGGGGTGCAGCGGGATGGGGGCACCCTCGCGGCGCAGGGTCTCGGCCTCAGCCAGCCCCGCGGCCTTGCGCAGTTCACGCGTCGCCTCGCGGAGCGAAAAGCCGCTCAGGGCCGTGCCCACGCCCACACTGGTCGTGTCCCCATGGGGGAAGACCCAGCCGTAGAAGTCCGGCGAGATCTTGCCCTGGTAATAGACATCGCAGCGGTTGCCCTGGAAGCCGTTCTCGCCGTCCTTGGGGGAGCGCACGATCTCATGGTAGGCGCTGACACAGGGCATCTTGTCCGCACCGGGGATGCACTGGCGCGCCACCCTGGAGCGGGCACCGTCGGCACCGATCACGCAGCGGGCGCGGACCTCTTGGATTTGGGTCTTACCGCCCTCGCCTTCTACCTCGTAGCGGACCATGACGTCGCCACCGTCCGCCTGCACCAGTTCCGTGAAGGTCCCGGTGCGGCGCACGGCGCCGGATTCCGCCGCCCGCGCCCGCAGCCACTCGTCGAACTCATCGCGCTTGACCATGCCGACGAAGCCGTTCTCGATCGGCATGTCCACCTCGCGGTCGGACGGCGAGATCATCCGGGCCGAGTTGATGCGGGCACACAGCAGGTGTTGCGGGAGGTCGAACTCGCGCATCGCCTGGGGCGGAATGGCCCCGCCGCAGGGCTTGATGCGCCCGGCGCGGTCGAGCAGCATCACCGCACGGCCGGCCTGGGCCAGGTCGTTCGCCGCCGTTGCACCGGCGGGGCCACCGCCCACCACCACCACCTCGAAGCGCTCAGTCTCGTTCATTCCCGCCCCCAGCCTGAAATCGCTGCGCGATTTCAGGCTATAGAAAGACAACAACTAGCTGGCAGGAGTCTGCCGGCAATGATGAAAATGGCAAATCAGCAATCGGCCGCCGGGGCTTGTTGGGCCAGGATCAGCGTCTCGCCCGTCGTCCCGCGCTCGGGGCGCGTGACCTGCACGGCCAGGGCGGCGGCGACCAGGAACAGGGCCGCCTCGGCCGCGAACACGGCCGCATAGGCGGGCGCGGGCGAGTCCATCAGCCGCCGCGTCAGGTCGATGGCGGCGGTGCCCAGGAAGCCGCCCAGGGCATAGGCAACCGCTTGGGCGGCGCCCCACAGACCCATCCGCACCCCCTCGCGACGCTCCCGCCCCTCCCCCACCAGGCCCATCATCGAACCGATGGCGGCGACGGCAAAGAGCCCATTGGCCGCCCCCAGGAGGAAGACCGCCTGACGCAGCGGAAACCCGGGTCCGACCAGACCGCCCACGGCCAGGTTGAACAGGGCCAGCGCCGAGACGACGCAGCCGATGAAGGTCCAGGTCTGCAGCGAGCACAGACGCCGGCCCCAGGCGGTACTGCCGACCCCGGCCAAGAGCAGCATCCCCACCAGGACCCCGCCGTGCTGGACCGAGGCCAAGCCGGTGGAGGCGCCCGGGGTCATCCCGAAGACGGTCCCGGCGAAGGGCTCCAGGATCAGGTCCTGGGCACTGTAGGCGAGCATGGAGACGAAAATAAAAACGGTAAAACGGCGCGCCCGGGGCTCGGACCAGACCTGGGCCAGGGCCTCCCGGAAGGGCGGCGGGCGCTGCGTCGGCGCTGCCGCAGCCGGTGTACGCCCCTCGATCCCCAGCGTCGCCAATAGCGTGACAGCAAAGGCGACGGCGGATACCGTCGCCGTCACCAGCAGCAGCCGGGCCGGCGAGAAGGGCTCCAGATAATGCCCGGCGAGACCGGCGGTGACCACGAAGCCGACGATCATCATCAGCCAGACCGCGGTCGCCGCGCCCGCCCGGTGGCGGTCGTCGACCCGCTTGGCGAGCAGCACCAAAAGCGAGGTCCCGCAGGCGCCGACCCCGCCCCCGACCAGCGTGAAGGCCAGCACCGCGAGCAGGATACCGGCCGTGCGGTCCGTGAACATGAGGACGGTCGCCAGCGCCGCCAGCACCCCGCCCAGCCCCAGCACCGCCATGCCGCCAATGATCCAGGGGGTGCGCCGACCGCCCAGGTCCGAACCGTAGCCCAGGCGCGGGCGCAAGACCTGCACCGCATAGTGCAGCGCCACCAGGGCCCCCGGGAGCATGGCCGGCAACGCCAGTTCGACCACCATGACCCGGTTCAGCGTCGAGGTGGTCAGGACCACGATGGCACCCAGGGCGGCCTGCACCAGGCCGAGCCGGAAGATGCCGAGCCAGCCGAAGGGCGCACCGTCCACCCTGGTCACGGGGCGAGGCTCCGAACGGCGAAGGCGCTGATCATCATCCCGGTCACATAGACGCTGACCCCGAGCGCGCTGAGCCACAGCGCCCGGCCGATCGGATCACGCAGGAAGCGCACCATCATACCGACCTGGATCGCCAGCACCACCGCCACCGCGGCGGCACTGCTCGGCCGCCCCCAGGCGAACAACAGCATCACCACGATCACCTGCGGCACCGCCATGAAGAGACAGGCCGCCCAGGCCGCACCCGACACCCCAAGCTGGACCGGCAGCGAGCGCACACCCATGCGCTTGTCGCCTTCGATCGCCTTGAAATCGTTGAGGGTCAGGATCCCGTGGGCACCCAGGCCGTAGAGTGCTGCCAGTGCCAGCACCCGCCAGTTGGGCAGGGCCCCGGACAGCATCACCGCCGCCCCGGTGATCCAGGCGAGACTCTCATAGGACAGGCCGACCGCCAGATTCCCCCACCAGCCATTTCCTTTGAGGCGCGCCGGCGGGGCACTGTAGGCCCAGGCCAGGACCAGCCCCAACGCCGCCGACCAGAAGACCCAGGTCCCGAGCGTCGCGGCCAGGAGCGCCGACAGGACAGTCCAGATGATGGCGATATAGAGCCCCCAACGCCCGGGGATCCGCCCGGAGGGGATGGGCCGATTCGGCTCGTTGATCGCGTCCACATGGCGGTCGAACCAGTCGTTCACCGCCTGACTGGTGGCACAGACCATAGGACCCGCCAGAATCACCCCGAACACGAAGTAGAGCCAGCGATCGGCGATCGGGATCCCGGAGGACACCACACCGCAGGCGAAGGCCCACATGGGAGGAAACCAGGTGATCGGCTTCAGGAGTTCAAGCACGGCCGCGGGGGACGGACGACCGGCGGCGGCCAGGGGGGGCGCAGGAGGATTCATGGGCGTAAGTTATAACTGACAGCACCCATTGTCAACCAAACTTGACACAGGCACCTCTCGTTCCCACGCTCCGCGTGGGAATGCAGTGCGGGCGCTCCGCGTCCGGTCTGGTTACCGGACGCGGAGCGCCCGCTCTTGCTCCCACGCTGGAGCGTGGGAGCCAGCGGCGCCTCAGTTGATGCGCCTCAGATCACGGCAGTGGGTCCGCATCGGGGCACTCAAGGGCGAGCGGTCGCGTATGGTCGGTCCGGTCGTCGTTGGCGGCAGTCCCGTAGGGTCCGCTGTGCGGACCAACGACCTCGCGGCAAGCACGCCGTCGGCAATGACAACCAAGACCGCGGCCCGGCGTCGCTGGGCCGCAGCGCCCCCGGCGCGGCCAAGCCAGCCGCGGCTAAGAGATTGCGCGCCGAAACGCCTGCACCGCGTCGTATTGGTCCGGCATCCGCGCATGGGCGGCGAGCAGGGCCAGGTCCAGGTCCGGCAGCAGTCGGCTGCGGGTGGCGCGGCGGTAGCCGTCCGGCTCCAGTACATGCACCTCCAGATCGCCGTTGCGCCAAAGCCAGACCTCCGGGATCTCCAACCCCTGGTAGAGCGGCAGCTTGCTCAGCGCCTCGTGGGTGACGACGACCTCGATGGCCAGATCCGGCAGGGGCTTGTCGGAGCCGATGCAGTAAGACTCGTCCGGCTCCCCGGCGGCCCGCCCGGGCTGCTTCAGCGTAAAGCCGCCGCGGCCGTAGAAGCGAATCCCTTTCACGGTGAAATAGGCATCGAGCAGATAGCCGATGCTTCTCTTGCGCGTTTCGTGCTCTGGGCCGATCGGCGACATGATCTCGAGGCTCCCATCCAGATAAGTCAGGCGGACCGCACGGCTGTCCTCGAAGCAGGCGGACAACTGCTCGAAGCGCTGCCAGGGGATGCCGTCGAGCAGGATGCGCTGCACCGCGTTGTCGGCGGCGGGTGGGGCGATGACGGTGGGCATGGATAAGGACTCCTCCCGTTCGGGTCGCGGTGGGCCGGCGTGCAATGGCGGCCGACGGCCAGCCGGCGGGGCTTGACGATAGCACCGACGGGGTGCGACGGCGAGACGCGGAGCGCAGGCGGCGTCCGTGGGAGCGGCTTCAGCCGCGACGGGCCGCGCGGGGAACGCGGCATCGGCGTTCGCCGCGGCGCCGCATCCCGGCCGCAGGGCGCTCCCACAGGGTCCCCGCCGGACTATCACGGTAACCCGATCTACTCGGTCTCGTCCGCTGCTGTGCCGGGTCGAAACCTCCGGCAAGACGCAGGCCACTGTCGGTGCTACCGTCGCCCGGCGGGCCGGGGGGAGCGATACGCGCAGCGCGGGGCGCGCCCGTGGCGGGCCCACGCGCCGCCGCGACGACGGCAGCCGGACCCAGAGGTTCTGCCATTGCCCGGAGGAGCGCACTGCGCTTGGCTTGACATGTCCGTGATTCTGCCGTACATACTCAGGCAACAACAGGAGATTCGACATGCAAGCCGCATCCAACCGCACCGCGCGCCTCGAAGCACGGATTGCGCCCGAGGCGCTGGCCCTGGTCAAACGTGCCGCCGAGATCCAGGGGCGCAGCGTCAGCGATTTTGTCGTCGCCGCCGCGCAGGAAGCCGCACGTCGCGCCATCGAGGAGACCAGCATCATCCGACTTTCCGCGGAGGATCAAAGGCGCTTCGTCGATGCGCTGCTCAATCCCCCGGCCCCGACGGCGGCGCTGCTGCGTGGCCAAGAGGCTCACGCCCGACTGTTCGGTTCAGAGTGACGGCGCCGTTTCGACTCGAGGCGCTCGCGCCCCACCATGATCGGAAGGGCTTCACCTGTGGCGTCGAGGCGTTGGATAGCTACTTTGCAGAGCGCGTCACCCAGGATATACGCCGGCGCCTGACGGCCTGCTATGTCGCCATCGAGGCCGCAACGTCACGGGTTGCCGGGTACTACACCCTGGCCGCCGCGGGCATTCCCTTGGGCGACCTGCCGCAGTCGCTCGTCAAACGTCTGCCGCGGTATCCGTCGCTACCCGTGGCCAGACTGGGACGCCTCGCGGTCGTCCAGGGCTGTCGAGGCCAAGGTCTCGGTAGCGCCATGCTCTGGGATGCGCTCACGCGGGCCGCGCGCTCCGAGGTGGCGGTCTTTGCCCTGGTCGTCGATGCCAAGAATGAGCAGGCCGAGGCATTTTATCGTCATCAGGGTTTTGCGCCCTTTGGTCTGGTCCCGCGGCAACTCTTTCTTCCCCTGAAGTCAGACGCCAGCGGTCGGTCATCGGGTTGATGGCGGTGCGTGGCGAGCGATGCGCCATGAAACCACCCCAACCGTAACCGAGCCACCCAATGAGATCGCGAATGCCGATCGGCGCCGTGCCTCATGCAAATGGCGGAACCGCTATCGCGTTCCGCCCTACGCGGGCTGGGCCAAGTCGCGCCAATACCGCTCAATTCCCGGGTGGGTGCGACTCCGGCGGCTGGCCGGCGAGCAGGACATCCAGGGTCGCGGCCTGGAAGAGGCCGTCCAGCCAGGCGTCCAACTGGCCCAAGGTGGCCGCGTCGATACGCGCCTGCGCCCGCGGCGGCAGATCACCGAAACGGACCCGGAGCAGGCGTTTCAGCGCATCGCGCTTGCCTTCCAGCTTGCCTTCCCGCTTTCCCTTCCGCTCGCCTTCCCGCAAGCCTTCCAGCTTGCCTTCCCGCAAGCCTTCCCGCTTCCACTTCTGCGTCCACTCGTCAACGTGTTCGGAAAGCATCGTCTCGACCTCCCCTAAATCGTGCAGTTGCGGCAGATTCTCGCCCGGCAGCAGGCGCCGCAGCAAGACCCGCGCGAACCAGACCGTCAGCGCCCGTCGCAGGCTCGCGTAGCGTGGACCCTGCAACCGAGTGCCAAGCCGACGCAGGATCGGGCGGAGCGCCGCCGGGCCCTCGGCGGCCAGGGTTTCCAGCCGCACCAGCTCGGCCGCCACACTGGTCGCCTGCCCCAACGTTTCCTCCCCAATGCGCCCCTCATCGATCAAATGATAGCGGTGGTGGGGCCGGTAGCGGGCCAGGGCATTGGGCAGCGGGACTATGAGTTCGGCGATGTCGCGCGCGGCCGTCCAGCGTCCTGTGCCGTTGTAAAGCATCAGCGGAAAAACCGGCGGCAGGTGCTGGCCCGCCGCCACGGCCCCGCTCTTGATCAGGTCCTGATACAGCAACCCGGTGTAGACCATCACCCGCACCGCCATCCAGGGGTCCACCTGGCTCTGGAATTCGATCAGCAGGTAGACATAGAGCCATTCCCCGGCCACGCGCACTCGCCAGATGATGTCGTCCTCGCGCTCGCGCAGGTCGTCGGTGACATAGGTGCCGCCCTGCTTCTCCAGGGTGCCGAAGTCGATCAGCGTGAGCCAGTCCTCGTGCACGAAGTCGCGCAGCAGGCCCTCGATCATCTCGGGGTGGGAGAAGAGGTGCTTGTAGGAGCCGTCCTGCGGCGCCCGGGTCCGCCGGGCGGACGGGCGCGATCGTGGACGCCGGCGCGGGGGGCGGGGCATGGCGGTGGGGCGCACAGGCCGATTGGATGACTGGGGGTCTGAGCCGAAGTGTTGCACGGGCGGGCCTGGCGGGCAAGGTCAGCGGTGCTGAAGTGGAGCGCCAGGATAACCACCCCGTCCGACCCGGGGTCCGGCGTCCCGCCGCATGACCCGTTGGCGGAACCCGCTTGGGCGGATGTCGGGCGGATCCCGTAGGGCGATCCGCCTTGTAACTTACCCAAGCGCAACCGAGCCACCCAAACGAGGTCGCGAATACCGGCCAGTGCGGTGACTCATGCAAGTGGCGGAACCGCTTCGCGTTCCGCCCTACGCGGGCTTGGGTTCCCTCGGTGCCAATCCAGGAGCGACAAACCAGAACCTAAGTCCAGACACCGGCTGGTCATATTCCTAAGTTCCCTCTGGTTACGAAGCTGGATCTTCGTAACCAGGGGAACCAGGAAACCGTGGTCTTTTCCCTGTTTCCGCCCTGTTTCCGCTCGGATTATTCGGATCATTCGGATGATTCGATGATACGCAGAACGTCCGCAAGCCAGTGCCCTTCAGCCGGGGCGATACGCTGGCGCAGGTAGGATGGGATCAGTTCAAGGAACTCGCCCTGGTCAACCGGCCGGTGGGCCACCAGCGCATCGATCATCGCTGGGCGGAGCAGACGCCGATCATCCGGGGTGTCGGGTGCCGCGGGACGGATGATCTGGCGATCGAACTGCAACAGGCGCTCGCGCAAGTCCATCACGGCGACGGGTGCCGCCGCCGCGACCGTCGGCACCTCCTCCAGCGCGAGGGTTTGTTGGTGCGGTAGCTCGACTGGGGATAGTTCGAGCGTTGGTCTCGGGACATGGGGCACGGCGCGACGCGGTGGAGCAACAGCCGCCGCGCCGGAGGTCCCGGCCTCGTCCACGGGCGCGGTTAGCACCGCCGGGGTACTGGTCGGCGTTACCGCGTCCACCACGACCGGGGCCGGGGTCTTAAGCTGATTCAGCTCCGCGATAATCGGTTTGATCTGTGCTTGCGGGTTCTTGTACCAATCGGTGGACCAAATGCGCCGGATTTGCCAGCCGAGCCCTTCCAGGATCGCCTGTCGCAGCCGGTCGCGGTCGCGCACGGACTTGGCCGAGTGGTAGGTAGCGCCATCGCACTCGATGCCCATCAGATAGCGCCCAGGACGGCCCGGATCGCGTACCGCGAGGTCGATGAAGAACCCAGCCACGCCGACTTGGGGCACACAGTCAAATCCGGCCTGTCCGAGTGCCGCCGCAACGGCGATCTCAAAGTCGCTGTCCGGCGGGCGGTCAGTCGGCTGCGCCTGAGACAGCACACCGGTCGCGGCATAGGCCAGGAAGTCATGGAAGGCCTTGACGCCCCTGCTCGAATTGGCGCCGACCACAATGTCATCCGTGGTCATCGAAGCGAACAGGTGCATCCGCTGCTTCGCGCGTGTGAACAGGACATTGAGTCGGCGCCAGCCGGTTTGCTGATTGATTGGGCCAAACAATTGCGGAACCAGGCCGCCCGGCGTGTGCGGGCCATAGGTGCAGGAGATCAGGATCAGGTCGCGCTCATCGCCCTGGACGTTCTCCAGGTTCTTGATGAACAGCGGCTCTTGAGTGCCCCGGTTCGTCTCCAACCGGACACTGAACAGCGCATCTTCCTTCGCGAGGGATTCCACCGCCCGCTCGATCTGCTCCCGCTGTTTGGCGTTCATGGCCACCACGCCCAGGGAGGCGCTGGCAGTGCCGCATAGATGCGCACGCACCGCCTCGGCAACCGCGGTGGCCTCCGCGACATTGCGTTGCTCGACAAAGCGTCCCTCCGGCACGCGGGTCAACTGGACGCCATAGTCCGGGGTGTTCGCGTTCGGTGACGGAAACACGACCAGCCGGCCCTGGTAGAAGTGATGGTTGGAGAACGCGATCAGCGACTCGTGGCGGGAACGATAGTGCCAGCACAGGCTTCGCGTCGGGAACAGGGGCAGCGCGGCATCGAGGATGCTCTCCGCGGTCCCGACCACCAGGGCATCGTCACCATCACCAGCGCCATCCACAATGGTCTGAAAGAAATTGGTCGGCGGCAACTGCCTGGGATCACCGACCACGACCAGTTGCGTGCCGCGGGCCACCGCGCCAATGGCATCCTCCGGGCGCAGTTGGGAGGCCTCGTCCATGACGATGAGATCGAATCCGATGCCACCGGGCTTGAGATATTGGGCCACCGACATCGGCCCCATCATGAAGCAGGGCTTGAGCCCGGCCAACGCCTCACCGGCGCGCTCCATCAGGGCGCGCAGGGTGATTTTCGACAGCGGGTGCGCACAAACGTGGTTCAGCAGTTGACGCCCGGTAAGGTTCGCGACCAGTGCGCCGGCGTTGCCTGGATCGACCGGATTTGCCGCGATGCGCGCGGCCAACTGCTGTCGCTGCAACACCTTGAGTTGTTCATCGCAGTTCCGAAACTGCTGTTGCAAGGAGCTCTGCTGACCACCGGAGAAGCTCGCCAACGCCGGTTCGTTGGCCAGTATCTCCCGGGCCAGCAGATCGAAGATCGCGAGATTGAATCCCGCCAAGGCATCCTCGCAGCGGATGCGACCCTGGTCGATCGCCTCGGCCAGGCGACCAAAACCGCGGTTGGCCAGGTCATTGCCCGCACGCAGGTAGTCGAGCCAGTTCGCGAGCCACGCGGGCTGATCGAGGGCACGCTGGTTACGCGCCAACAGTCCTGGCAGATCCGCCCCAGCTGGCGCGCACCAGCGGTCCATCGCGACGGTCGCCAGCGCGCGGACGGCCTCGCGCTGGGTCGCCTCGGTCTCCAAATCCGATGCCAGGCGCCCGGACAGCGTTTGCAGGCTGGCGAACAGGACCGCGGTCGGTTACCGACGGATCGCCTCCCGCAGCCAGTCCGTCTTGAGCCGCTCCACGGCCTGGGCGAGCCTGAAGGTCGCGACGGCCGTCCTGACATTCTCGGGCGTCAACTGATCCGGCGGGACGCGAAGATCGACGGTCCCACCAAACCAGGCCGGGTCGATCGTGCAGGTCTGCCAGTCCCGCAGTAAACGATCACGCCTTTGCAGGCGGACCAGCAGTGCCAGGACTGTATCGACGGTCGCGTTGGCGTCTCGCAGATGGGTCTGGCAGTGACCCAGATGCGCCGCGAGCGCCGCGCCGAAGGTCTCGATGGTCGCGGCCGGCCCCGTCAACGGGGTCTGGTTCGACGACAGGGCCGCGCTGCCGGGAAACACCGTGCGCAACGCCCCGAGGTGCCCGAGCAGCGTGTCGATATGGTCGTTTACGCCCTGGCTGACCAACGATTGCAGCCCCTGGACCAGCCCCGGCTCCAGCGCGATCAGCGCATCGCCCAAAGGGACCAGCGGGCCGAAACCGACCCCGAAACGCTGGCGCACCGCCCGATACCAGGCGCGCAGTTCCCGCAGGTCCGCGATGGGCGTATCGAGACCGGCGAACCATGGCCCGAGGGCGGCGTGCCAGATCGGGTTCTGCTCCAGTCGCGCCTTGGCCGCGGCGTATCGACATAGGACATCAAGGGCCAGCAGCAGTCGGCCGAGCCGTGGCTTGTCGCCCGTGCGGCCGAGGTCCAGCAGCGCACGGCGTGCGGCGCGCCAGTCCCGGTTGAACCATCGGAGCAGTCCTCCCCGTTGCAGCGTCGAGCGCAAGCCCGCGAGCACCTCCGACGTCGGCAGTTGTTCCAACGCAAAGCGCTTGGCAAGCCCAGTCCTAGCCTCCGTGAGTTTGGTCAACTCGGTTTCCAGTGCCGGGAGCCTGTCATCAAGGGCGGCATCGTCACACCAGTCCCCGCGGTACCCCAGCAAGCCGGCGCGCAACTGCGAGACCAGCGTCAGCAGGTCCCGGAACTCCTTGAATCCGCTCGGCGTTGGTTGCAGCAGCGCCGCGGCCGGTGGCGGGAGCCGTTGCGCCACCGCCGACAAATGCCCCGCGACCTCCGGCGCGAGTTGCAGCAGTTTTTGCAGCCGTCCATGGGCTGTCGCCAATGTCGGCAGGCTCAGGTCGCCCATGACACCAAACCCTGTGAGCCATTTGCGGGCCAGCGCCAGTTGGGTTGGCAAGTCCGGCGTGTCGCGCCAGGTGTCGGCCAGGCCCGCGTTCAGGGCTTGTTCGTGTTCGCGGATCGCCTTCAATCGCGCCAGTTGTGTGGCCAGTGACTTCAGATGATCGCCATGCAGAACGGCCAGCGCCCCCACGATCCCGGCATCGGTCAGGGGCGGCAAACCGACTAAGTCCTGGACCAACGATGCGATGCTGTCCACCCGCCAGATCGCCGCGTCATCGACCCCGCCGAGGGCCGCCGCGAGCGCCTGTAATCCGTCCCGGAGCGCGGCTATTGCCGCCTGCCAGGTCGCAAGCGCCGCGCAGACCCGACCGGCGTCGAACGGCATCAGTTCATGATTGCCAACCCCGTACCAGGGGTGCTCGGCCAGGGTGGCGTCCGGCGCAAGCTGCGCCCGCACCGTCAGCTGTACGTCGCGGAGCACGCATACGGCCTGCTCCGCCGCGTGTCGTGCGGCAGGCGTCAGGCGGTTGCCATCGAACCCCCCCGGATGGACCAGCGCCGGATCGAGCCCGAGCGCCTCCCGGTAGCGGGTCGCGGCGGTGAGAATTTGGTGGATCGTGAAGCCCGTCGCCCGCCAGTGCCCGTTAACCCGCTGGGCGTGGTCGCGCAATTGCGCTTTGAGCCCTTCGTAGCGGGCGATTTCAGCTGCCAGCGTGGCCGTGTCCTGAAAGGTGTTTTGCAGTTTGATCCGTGCGTCTATGTCAGCGATCACCCGGCTCTTCTGGGTCTTGTGGCCGTGCAGTTCCAGGCAGAAGGCGCCGAGGCCGGCCTTCTCCAGCTTGCCCTTGACGACCTCCAAGGCCGCGAGCTTCTCCGCGACGAACAGCACCCGCTTGCCGCGGGCCAGGGCTGCCGCGATCAGGTTGGTGATGGTCTGGGACTTGCCGGTACCGGGTGGCCCCTCGATGACCAGGTTCTTGCCATTCACCGCGTCGATCAGTGCGCTGTGCTGGGAACTGTCCGCGTCCTCGATCAGCGGATAGTCGTCATGCACCTGGGGCAGGTCGTCGATGGAATGCTCGGGCAGTCCCCCGCCCGGCTCTCCGTCGGCTGCCGGCGCGGCGCCGCCCAACAGGCAGCGGACCAGGGGATGGTCGGTGATCGCCTTGTCCGCCGGCCAGTTGGCCGGGTCGAGGTCCCGATACAGCAGCAGCTTGCTGAAGCTCAGCAAACAGATCGTGATCCAACGATGCACCTTCCAGGTCGGCTGGTTCAGTTTGGCCCGGCTTGCCACGTCGGCCAGATACTCCTCGGGCCTCGTGTCTTCATCCAGATCGGGCAGTTCCCAACCAAAGCTCACCTTCAGCTTCTCTCTCAGCGACAGATTGGGAAGGATGTCCTCGCCGGTGTAGGTGATAGTGTATTCGTAGGTCTTGGTCTGCGGGTTCAGGCGACCCTTGTTGATCCGCACGGGGATCATGACCAGCGGGGCATGGCGCGGCTGGCCGTTGGCGTTATTGTCGAACCACTCCAGAAAGCCGAAGCTGACGTAGCAGATATTGGCTCCGGTCTCCTCGATGGCGCTCTCCGCGCGGGCGCGCAGGCCGCGTAAGCGGGTTTCCAGTTCCACCGGGTAGAGCAACGTTTGGAGGCGCCGGTCACCGTTGTCCGGTCCGGCACCGTCCGGGGCCGCGTAGTCCGTGGGGAGGCCCTCGTGTTTGGCCCAGTCGGCCGCTTTCGGCTGTGTGCCTTGGTCTGCGCCGGTCTGTGGGTCGATCACGAGATGGCCTGACGCGATCAGTTCAGCACGGGTCGGGTCCGGCACCGGCTGAAAACGGAACTCCCTCCCGTCTAACAGGCGCTGGTGCAATCCGTCCGGCGCAGCGCCGATGATGCGCAGGTTGCCGTCCCGGCCATGGGGAAAGTGCAGCAGCCGGTTCGTCGCGTTCAGGACGAGCAGCTTGTCGCGCAAGGCCTTCAGGGCAGCGGCGGGATTCGTCGGAATGACAGTGGGTTGAGCCATGAAGCAGTCCGTGTCGGGCGAGATGAAATCAGGGTTGGTCGGACGACACCGTTGGCGTCCCGACGCCGACGGAATCCAACCCCGACGGCTCTGCACGGAGCAACTGATCCAGTCGTTCCTCAATGCGGACGGTTTGATTGCGCGCCGCCTTCAGCAGGTTCTTTAGTGCCGGCGAGTACTCTTCGTAGTCCCACACGACCTCCTGACGCGCGCTGCCTAGCAAGCAGAGCCCGTGTCTCTCGGACCACTCCGACCCCTCTGGCCCTAGGTCACGGGAGTTGCGTTGCCAGATGCCGATCCGCTCGTCACCGTAGCGAGCGACGAAGAAGGGGTCGATCACGTCTTCGGTGATGCGCGTGATGGCCTTCGGCGGCTCGGCCCGGCTCCATTCGATCCGGCCGTTTAGGGTTTCACGCAGCAGCTTGACGACGAGTTGACGAACCTTGTCCTGCAATGGCTGATCCGGGCTGTCGGTTACTGTTGCCATGACGAGTCCTCTAGCGAATTGTTGAGTGAGGTGACGAAGGCGCTGAGTTCGCAGTACAACCGCCATACATCTTCGGCGCTACGCTCGTCCAGTCGTTTCCGGGGACTGTGTGGCATCCAGAAGCGCCAAACGCCGTGGCCACGCAATTGGTCCTGCAACGCTCGCGCCTTCTCCCGGAGCTTAGGGTCGAGTTTGGGCAACAGGCCGTCGAGGTGTGCCGAAACCTGCTGGAACCGATAGAGGGCTGGTTTGCGGTCGATGTCCCATTGCACGAGCGGATCGTCTAGAACCGCTATCGCATCCTTCAGGGCTTTATACAACTGCGGCAAGCGCGCGCGGCGCAGACACGCCGTTCTCAGCTTTCTCGCTTCCCACAGCAGCCACAAGGTCACACCGAGCCCCAGGATGGACGAGACCGCTGCGATATCGTTGGCCCAGCCTGGTAGCATTGAACTCACCTTGTGTTTCTCCAAGTGGCGTAGGGAATAGGGAATATACCATTGTTCGTTTCACGCGAGACGCAAGCCAATGTCACCCCGAGGATCCACCCCGCGGGCCGGCGGCTGAAAACGGCTGTGCGGCGGTGCACTCCGGCCCGGTGTCGATCCGCCTACCAGTCTCGGGATGGGAATAAGTGGCCAGGCTCAAATACTATTAAAATTTGCGCGGATGGGATGCCAAACCTCAACCTTACTCCCATCAACAGAAAGCCTAAACCGAGAGGTCCGATCGTGCCAGTTTATCGCACCCCAGGCCATCAGAAACGCGACAACCTCAGGCCGCCAACGGCACCCGCAAATCAATCTCATCCCAGGGTACAAAGACTCGCTGGCGGTCGTCGATCTCAAGGATACCTAGATCGACCAAGGTCCCGACATCGGCGCGGCTTGGGGTTCTGTCCTGCTCGACGTGTTTAGCGAGGTCGTCGATAGGCGTGGGTCCGCTGCGCTTGAGCGTCTGGATGAGATCCCAACGCCTTGGCGTCAGGGTGCTCAGCAGCTCAGACAGGCTCTCGAAGCCAATGGATTCGACTGGGCTGACCGCTTCGCCGCGTTCAAGCCGTTCCCAGGTTTGCGCAAACGCCTCCATCGCGGCTTGCGGCGTCGAGATCTCGATACGAAGGATGCGTCTTTCAGTCATCGGTCAGTCTCCTGACATCGGTCCAGAAATCGTCGAGCAAAGTCCTGACGCTGACGAAGGTATAAGGTTCCTCCCGTCCGGCCAGGTGTTTGTGGTCGCCCTTGCCGCGCTCGTTGTCGTAGCAGACAATACGCTGTCGATCCCGGATGTACAACAAACGGTACTTCAGCCCATGCGGACGCTCCGCGTCGGCCTGCGGGAGTTGCCAGATGACCATTTCGATCAGGCCGGCGCGGAAGGGCTGACGGCGCTGGAAGAGCTTTCCGGCATTCATTGCCGCAATGACGCCACGATTGAGGACAGGAGTCAAGTCCGGAGCCGCGCTGTGGGCGTGTTCGATGCAGTCTGCGGGATCGGCCGGGCATGCAGTAACACGGTGCCGGTGACGGTGGGCCGGACCTTGAGGCGAACGAGTTGGCCGGATGATATGGGGCCAGGCTCAACTTGTCTTCGGTACTGAACGCCGGCGAGGCGCTCGCGGTTGCGCCTTCCGTCCGACAAGGGGTTGAAGCGCGAAGGCATTTCACCAGCCATCACCGATTTCCGGCCTTAATGGGTCGGCAGTTGCAACACGGATGGGGGACCGGCGATGACGATGCCGTCGGGCGAAAAGATGCGCAAGTCATCGATATCGTAGGTGAAGACCCGGCACACACCGCAGACCAAGGCGGTCGCCGCATGACGCGCGTCGTGGATTCGGCGGGCGGTGAGCCCGTGCCGCGCGGCCAGTTCAAGCATCCTCAGTCCGGCTCTGTGTGCCGCGGATCGCCGGCAAGCAGGGCGCCGATGAACAACCCGGCATCCAGAAAGACCCGGTCAGCGGGGTTCATAGATCGCGTCCTTCCAGCCGGTCGGAACACGACCGGATAACACGGGAAGCGGGTCCAGTTGGACGGCGTCAGAGTGACCCCGATGCGGTGCTCGATACCGCAGGAAGGCCGCGAAATCCACTACCTCCGCCTGCAGCTCTGGCGGAAGCTGGTGCAGGGTTTCCAATAGTTGCTCTTCGATGGTCATCGTCTTAGCCCCCGATTTTGCCGTGACGATTGTTAATGGGCGTCACGCGTCGCAAGCCGAGGTGGTCGGCGCTGGACAGGATAGTGCCACGAAGGCTGACCCTCAGTCCATCCCCACACTCGGCTTGCTCCGGAAGAAGCTCTCGTTGGGCCGCTTGGTCTCGCTGCGGTTCTCGGTACGCGCCTGCGGGGTCGCGTCGAAGTCGATTTTGGCGGGGATGTGGATTCCGCCAAGGCGTGTCGGTACGGCCCTAGCCGAAGTGGAGACTGGTGCCACGAGCGCGGTGACCCGCGCCGCTCGCACAACCCGCGAGCCTCGTCGCGGCTAAAGCCGCTCCCACAGCATCGCTGCGCGATCTTCACGGTAACCGCGGTGGTGATCAGGGGCGTCTCAGCCAAGCGCATCCAAGGCCGTCAGCACCCACCGGAACCCCACCCGCTCTTGTTCCAGGCGCAAGCCTTGACGGATGCGATTGTCGCGCAGTTCATTGAACAGGGCGGTCTCCGCGGCGGTAAGTCGCGGCAGGTCGTGCCTGACCTGGTCGACTTCTTCCCCCCACAGTGGCTCATGGGCCATGAGGGTTGGGCGGTCCATCAGGAAGGAGGCCACCGAGGCGAAGCGGCTGCGCAATTGATCGAGGATGGCGAAGCCATGGGTGTCGATGTCGCCCCAGTAATGGATGGTGCAGCGGGCGAGCCAGTCGGCGCGCGCCAGTGACTCCCATCCGTAGCCGGCACCGAAGAGGACGAGTGCATTCGCGGCGGGCGGGAAGGCGAGGAAGTTGGTCTCGTTTTCGGTGATGAAAAGGCGCCGTATCGGAACGTCCAACCGGGCAAAGCTCTCGGCGTCGAGCGTCAGATCCGGCCGGGTCGGGCCTGGGAGCAGGGCGAGCCGTGCATCGAGCACGCGCAAGCGAATACGCGTCGGCTTGTCGAGAAAGCCATAGCGCCCGGCGAATTGACCCACGCCGGTTCGCTCGGCGGCAATGGCCTCCGGCGGCAGCACCAGGTCGAGCAGTTCGCAGAGGACCCCGCGGTGCGCCTCGATGAACTTGCTGTGGACACCCGCGATGTCTACCTGCCGCAGGTAGATGCCGGGACGGGGGTGCGCAACCAGCCAGTCCACCACCGCCAGCAGGCACGGCCACCGCGGCGCCAACTCGATGGCCTGCAAGGGCCGCTTACCGACCCATTCGAGCAAGGCCGGCTGGCGTGAACGGGTGAGCGCCAAGAGATCGGCGAAGCGTTCGGCCTCTCCGTGTCGTCCGATCAGGGCTAGCGCGTCATCGAGCGTGTCGACCCAGATGGCCTGGGGCAGGCGCTGGGACCCCAGGACGCGATGATTGACCTCGCGCCAGTCGATCCGGCACGGTGCAACCGCGACCAGCTCGGCAATCCAGGCACGGACGGACTCGAATTGGCCAGCCAGTTCGCTTGAGCCAGGTCCCTTCAGGGTCAGCCGCAGCGGAAAGCGCCGCTCCCCGGTGACCAGTGGGCGCAGCAACTCGCCCCGCTCCCACAGGCGGCGTAGTTGCGCCTTCAGATCGGCGGCCGTCGTCCAGTTCATGCCGCGAGTTCGGCCCTGCGCGCCCGATACTCCGCGATGGACAGGTTACGCAGTTTGGAGGCCCGTCCGCCCTCGTTGTGGACAAAGCCGACGCTGGCGACATAGGGCTCGATGATGTGGATCTTCTGCAGCGGGGTGACGATCAGCAGTTGCAGATTGAGCTGTTTGAAGAGCGCAAGCCCGTACTGGGTCGACTCATCCGAACCCCGCCCGAAGGCCTCGTCGATGACCACGAAGCGGAATGAGCGCGAACGTACCGCCCCCCATTCCAGCCCGAACTGATAGGCCAGGCTGGCGGCCAGGATGGTATAGGCGAGCTTTTCCTTCTGGCCGCCGGACTTACCGCCGGAGTCGGAATAGTGCTCGTGCTCGGTTCCGTCCTCGCGCCAGCGTTCGCTCGCGGCGAACAGGAACCAGTTGCGCACATCGGTCACCTTGGCGGTCCAGCGCCGGTCCTGGTCGGAGGTCCCTTCACGGCCCCGGAAGCGATCGATGATGGCCTTGACCTGCAGGAACTTGGCCTCCGAATACTGCGCATCCTCGGAGCCGGTCAGTGCCCCTTCGGTGCAGGCGCGCAGGTCGCCCTGGAAGTCCCGAATCTCGGTATCCGGGCTGATCTGGGATTCCAGCACGATATAGCGCCCCGGATTATAGTCGATCTGGGTGAGCGATTCGTTGATGCGCGCCAGGCGTTCGCGGATGGTTTCGCGCTCGCGGGCGAGCTGGGCGTTGAAGTTGGCGATTTCATTGATCGTATTGACGTTCAGCAGTTCCTTGAAGCGCTGCTCGAAACGCGGCAGGTCGTCCCGGCCCAACTGATCCAGGAGCTTCTCATACTCGAATGCGGCCGCGAGACTCGCATCGAACTCGGCGGTCTCCAATCGGTAGGCGTCCTTGAAGGCCGACATCGCCTTGATGATCCGCTCGGCGAGCCGGGCGATCACCTTGGCATCGGTGTCCATCTGCTGTTGCAAGTGGTCGCGCAGTTCGCGCTCGCGGTTGTCGCAGGACTCGATCGTCAGTGGGTGCTCGCCCAAGACCTGGGCACGCAGGGCCTCCAGCCGGGGGCGCACCGCCTCATCGATCGCGGTGACCAGGGCGACGGTCTGCAGGCGCAAGGCCGTGGCGGCCTCCTGCCTGGTCTCGACACCGCCCAGGTCCTTATCCAAAGACGATAGCGCCGCCTCGCTCGCATTCAAGGCCACTTGGGCCGCGGCCAACTGGGCCGCGAGTTCGCGCAAGCGGTCGCTGGCCGCCTCCAGCCGCGCCCGCTCGTCTTCCAGGCGCGCGATGGTGGCCGCACAGCTTGGCCAGTCCAGCTCGCGAAAGGCATCGAATTCATGCAGGGCCGCCAGGGTCTCGATGCTCCGCCGCAATTGCGACTGCGCCTCCTGCGCCTTGGCGATGGACGCCCCGATCCCGCCCAGCCGGGTCTCGAGCCTGTGCCGCTGTCCCTCCAATGCCGCGATCTTGGCCGCATTGCTCCAGCCCAGCACATAGCGGCTGCGATCAGCGAGCCGGTGGCGGTCATCCTTCTCATGGCGCTCCCCCGCCGTCTTGACCTGACCGCTGCTAGTCAGGGCGCGGCTCTCGCGGCGAAACTGCTCCGCGGTGGCGCAACAGGCATAGTCGAAGCGGCGCGCGGTTTCGGCCTCCAGCCAGTCATAGAAGACCGAATCGGGGCGGATGGCGAGTCGGCGCACCAGTGAATCGGGGTGCAATGACGGGCGCTCGGTCGCCCTGCCGGGGCGCACGCGGAAATACACCAGCCGCCCAGCCAGGTGGGTCCGATCCACCCAGGCGGCGACCTGCGCATAGTGCGTATCCGGTACAAGGAGGGACAGGCCGAAGTTGTGCAGGACGCGCTCGATGGCGCCCTCCCAATCGCGGGCGTCATCACGCACTTGGAGCAGCTCACCGGCAAAGGGCATCGCCTGCGCATCGAGCCCCAGGGCCATGCAGATGGCCGAACGCATCGCTACCTGTGATGAGGGGATGTTGCTCTCTCGCGCCTTGAGGCTGGCGATCTCATCGGTGAGGGTCTGGTGCTCGCGCTTGCCCTCGCGCAGGGACACGCCCCATTCGGTAATCTGGTTTTGCAGTTCACTTTCCTCCCGACTGAGGTCCTCGCGCCTTTGCATCAATTGCTGCCGCTGTGCCATGAAGGCGGCCTCATCGGCCGCGGGTGACTCACCGATGGCCGCGAGCAGGTCAGCATGACGCTGCGCCCGCTGCCGACGGCGGTCACGCTCGCGCTCCTGGTCACGGCACTGGATGGCCAACTGCTCCAGGCGGTCGCCACCGTTGTCCGCGACCGCGCGCTTGAGCCGATCGAGCTCCGTGCGCTCCTGGTCACGTTGCTCGGCGCGCCGCACCTTCTGCGCCGCAAGGCGTGCCTGCTCCTCGGCCAGCAGGTGCAGCCGCCGGTCCAAGAGCCCGAGTTTCAGCTCGGCGAAATGGGGCCTCAGGGCCTCGCGGCAGGCCCGCAGGTCTTCGAGTTCCGCCGCCTGTGCGCGGTGGCGCTCGCAATCGGCGACCAATGGGCTCAGCAATTCCACCTGATGCTTGGCCTTGAGCACCGCCTCGTGCGCCCGGTTGAGGTCATCGAAGTGCGTGATCAGGGCCGCGATGCGGGGACCCACGTCGAAGGGCTCCAGCATGTGACTGCGCACGAAGTCGGTGAGGTTTCCCACCGACTTCATCGAGACGGTCTGGAGGAAGAGGTCCAATGCCTGTTCGTTGTCGATACCGAAGCGGCGCCTGAACCAGGCACCGTACTTGGGAAAACTGTCCTCGATCTCGGCGCCGAGCCGGCGCAACTGCTTGCGCAATTGCGCGATATCGGTCCCGAAGCGGCTGAAGTCCGCGGCAATCGCGAGCGCGCGCTCGGCGCAGACGAAGAAGCGCGCCGGCTGACCCTGCGCGTCCTTCATCCAGAAGACCTGCGCCAGCGTAACCGTCTGGTCATAGCCCGCATTGTGGAAGACCGCCAGGATGACTGAAAAGCTGTTGTGATCGCGCAGTGAGACCGGTTTGGCCGTCCCGGTCACCTCATTGCGCTCCGACTTGTAATGCCCGAGCACATAGGAGCGCAGGGTCCGCTCCTTGCTGTCGGCCCCGGCCGCCTTGTTGTAGGCGATGCGCTGCACCGGCACCAGCAATGTGGTGATCGCGTCCACCATGGTCGATTTGCCGGAGCCGATATCACCGGTCAGGAGGCAATTGCGGCCGTCCAGGTGCAGCGTCCAGACCCGCTCGTCGAAGGTGCCCCAGTTGAAGACCTCGAGACGCTGGAGGCGAAAGCCCGCCAGGGTGTCGTCCGCCGCGAAGTCCAGATCCAGGGTCAGCGGCTCATTCATCGTCCGCACCATCCGCGGCGCCCGCCGCACCCGCAAGCCGGGCCTGATAGACGGCCAAGCGCGCGTCGAAATCCGCCAGCCATTGGGCATCGACAAATGCCTTGAGGATGCGGCGCACCTCGAAGCTGGACGGACCGCTGGTCGCCTTGAGGCGGCGAACGAATCCCAATTCGATGACTTTGTTCAGGTGCGTGTCGATCTGGTCGATGAGCCGCGCCTCGTTGCTGCTGTCGGGCAGGAAGACCCGCACCAGTTCGACGACCTCATCACGCGTGAGCACGAGCCTGGTCTCACCGCCGCCGGCATCGGACTCGGCGATCTTCTTGCGCAGCAAGGCGAGCAACAGACTGACCGGAAATGAGAGTGGCCGGCGCGCGACCAGTCGGGGCAGTCTCAAGGCGCCCTCCTCCTCGTCCGCCTCCGGGCGGCTCTTCAGAAAGGCATAGCCCTCGGACTCGTCGAGCACCAGATCCAGACCCAGGATCGCCACATAGTCACGCACCCGGGCCTGCAGGCCGAGCAGCGCAGCCCAGAGGCGCTCATCGCCTTCGCGATAGATCACTCCCTTGAGCAGCGTAATCGCCAGCACAGAGAGGTCCGCGCCGCCGCCCGGTGTTGGTTCGTCCATTCACTCACCTCACAAAGATGACGCGCGGCAACCGGGCACGCCGTTCAATCGGGTCACCGTCGCTCGCCCGGGCCTGCCAGACGATCTCTTCCGGGGTGTCCTCATCGACCATGATCTGAAATGACTCACTACCCAACTGGAGATAGGCGACCAACTCGGCCAAGCCCTGCTGCAAGGGCCGCAGCCGCGTCAGTTCGCGCAATGTGACCTGCGCGCGATCCTGCAAGGCGTGGCGGATATGGTGGGCCAGCCGTGCACGGTCCACCACGATTTGCGAGTAGAGCCCGGCCGCATCGCCATCGGAGTCACCCGCTTCCAATGCGATATCCGCGATTAGCGGCTTGCGTGCCGGGGTGAACAGCGGCCGTTCCATGGGCAATTCGACCGTGACGCCGGACTCTGCGATGCTCACCACCAGGCCCGGGGGCTGGGCGTCGCGCAGGGCCAGGGCCTTGGCCTCGATGCCGTGCAGGATGTCCATGATACGGCGGTTCTCAAGCCATGCCTGGTCATCCAGAAAGCGCCGCAATTGCTGGGAGAGCTGCGCCACGGTGCGCTGGGTGTGCTCACCCGCCTCCAGCCAATCGTAATGGACCCGCCGGGTGCGCGCATCCGGACGCAATTGCGCCACCGGCGGCAAGGCCAGGACCCCCGCCAACAGGTCGGTCAGCTCCTCCTGCCGACGGCTGGACATCAGGAAGTCCCAGAAGGCGCGGAAGCTGCGCCCCTGGTCCGAGTCAGCAATCGCATCGCGCTCACCCATGATCTCCTCCAGCAGCGCGCCCTTGGCGCCCTCCCAGAGCGCGATCCGCTCGCGCACCCGCCGATCGAGCAGGCGGAAATTCTGTTCCACCTCACGAAAGTCGCTCAGCAGGTCGCGGGCCAGTTGTGTGAACTGCTGGAAGCGCTCCTTGAGCGCAGTATCGTCCAGGAGCGGCACATCGCCCGCCAGGACGCGCGCGATCTCGGCGTCGAGTTCATCGCGGCGCCGCTGCAAGTCGGCGATGCGCTTGGCCGGGTCCGCCTCGGCCCCCACGGACATCTGCTGGAGCAACCCAAAGAGCGTCAACAGGCGAGACTCGGTGCCGACGAAGGCGCGTTCGGTCAGGGTGGCGAGCCAGGCGATGGCCTTCTCGGTCGCCGGTGTCAGATCGAACTGCGGCTCGTCCGACGCCTGGGCGTAGAACTTGCGCAGCCAGCCCTTGTCGGGGCCAGCCCAGTCGTTGAGGTAGTCGAGGGCAGACTTCGGAAAGGCGTTCGCGCCCAGGCGCGTGCGCAGTGCGTAGAGTTCGTCCTCCAGGGCCTCGGCCAGTTCGGCCGCCGCCATCACGCGCACATTGGGTGCGATGAAGACACGCGCAAGAAAGCTCGCCACCAGGCAGGCATGGTCGGAGCGCAACAGCCGCCAGCCGGGGTGGTGGGTGCGCAGGGTCTCGAGGGTGTCGAAGTCCATCGTGGGTCAGCCGGGTTCCGGGTCTTTCATCATACTCCGTAGGTCGGGTTAGCGAAGCCTAACCCGACACCCGGCGCCGTCGCGTCGGGTTACGGCGCGCCGCAACCGACTGAGCGTAAGAGGAAGGTTGTGCGAGGCGCGCCTAACCCGACCTACGGGTTTCGGGCCGGGGTGATCGTCGGGAAACAACTGCCCGGTCTCTCCAGCGTGGGAACGAGCGGCTCAGACGCCGCCTCCGTGCCCTGAACCTACTGGCATTGGCCCCGCGCCCGCCACGCCGGAGCCCGCAAGCACCTCAATGCGCAACGGACCCTTCGTATCCAAATGCAGGTCCCGCTGCGGGAACGCCATCTCATAGCCGTGCTGTGCGAACTGCTCGACGATGCGATGCCGCAGTTCAGTCACCACCGTGCGGTGGTCCCGCTGCGCCGCGAAATCGATCCAGACATAGACACGGAACAGGAGGGCGCTGTCGCCGAAGTCCTCGA
>Ga0247844_1002468_pt1 | contig 30112 bp, 29 predicted proteins | sample LaCtaG_FD_192421 | JGI IMG/M metagenome (GOLD analysis project Ga0247844, IMG submission 192421) | Freshwater microbial communities from meromictic Lake La Cruz, Castile-La Mancha, Spain - LaCruzMarch201714.5m_1 | ecosystem: Environmental > Aquatic > Freshwater > Lake | place: Spain: Castile-La...
CATGAAGGCCATAGATATGGGCACCGAGCACTTCACCTGTGCCCTTATTAAATAACAACTTCATTATTCCATCACTTTCTAATTCAGCTAATGCTTTGGAATTAGCCTTGAAATAACTACGCACCGTTCCTAATTCAAAACCAGCCTCAGCTGCTAATGCTTTAGCATCAACTTCACTTAAACCAACGGAACTTATCTCCGGATGGGTGAAGGTAGCAGCTGGAATTGAGCGGTAATCAATCTGGCGATGATGGCCCAAGATATTATCCACTGCAACAGCCCCCTGGGCTGCAGCCGTGTGGGCAAGCATCATCTTTCCTGTTACATCACCAACAGCCCAAAGATGGGGTACGGGCTCACCATTCGCCAGCACCCGCATCTGATCATCAACGGGTATGAAACCACGGTTGGTTTCTACACCAACGGCAGCAAGATTTAGATCTTTACTAGTTGGCACGCGGCCGGTGGCCACCAACACCGCATCCACTTCCAACACCTCCACCAATTCTTTACTAGTGGCATCAATTAATTCAATCCGCACCGGATTGCCGGGGGTCACTTTGCTAGCAAAAACACCAACCTTTGTTTCAATGTCGCGGCCATCAATAAGTTTGCGAGCGGCTAATTTGGCAATATCTGGATCGAATGTTGGCATTACCCGATCGAGGGCCTCGATCATCGTTACTTCACAGCCAAGAGCTGTATAAACATCAGCAAATTCAAGGCCTATATATCCACTGCCAATGATTGCAAGCCAAGGGGGCAAACTTTCTAGCTTGATTGCATCGTCGCTTGTAAAAACTGTTACTCCATCGATTGTGATACCAGGAGGCACAAAAGGATCTGAACCACTCGCAAGCACCACATCTTTGGCGCTAAGTACGCGTTCAATGCCATCCGATTGCCGCAAAGCCACCCGCTGGCTTGCCTGCATTCGCCCTTGCCCCCTAATAATTGTTACCCCTGCCCGCTCCAAACTTTTTGTGAGATTTTCGCGGATATTTGCTACTAATTGATTGGCATGGTTTGCAATAGCCTGACGATCAAAACTATGGCCGCCAGTTTTGATGCCAAATTGAGCCAAGTGGGCTTGATCAGTTAGCTCCCGCACCTTGCCACTTGCTGCAAGCAAAGCCTTTGAGGGCACGCAACCGCGATTAACGCAGGTGCCTCCCATATCAGCCCTTTCAATAATTGCCGTGCGCAAACCATGGTCGGCCCCATGTTTTGCAGCATCAAAGCCTCCGTAACCGGCACCAATCACGATCAAGTCGTAATCGAATTTGTTGTTTGATCCCTCTGCAGCAGTCAAGGGCCCATCTCAGCTGTTAATGATTCTCCCCTGCCATGGAGCGCCCTGTGGGTTTGGCGGTTGCGTTCCATCAACATCAAACCTGCTGCCACTGCCACATTGAGGGATTCCACCTCTTGGCCATGGGGCACCGTTACCAATTGCGCTTCATCTATCAACTCTGCCGCTAAGCCAGCCCCTTCATTGCCAAGCAGCAAAACACTTGGCAATTGCCAATCCACCTCCCAATAAGGCCTGCCCCCCCGCTGCACCGCTGCCAAAACTTGGAGGCCGGATTGTTTGGCCATAGTTATGCCGGCAACCAAGCTGGGCCAGCGCTTTAGTTGTAGTTGCAAAACTGCACCAGCCGAAGCCCGCAACACCTTTGGCTGCCAAGGATCTGCTCCGCCGCCAAGCCACACCTGATCAACACCTGCCGCAAGCGAAGTGCGCAATAAGGTGCCGAGATTGCCCGGATCTTGCACCCGATCCAAGGCCAGCAGCAGCGGCTTAACAGCAAGATCAAGCTGGGGCAGTGAAGTTAGATCACTTGGCATAGCCAAAAGTGATACAACACCATCTGGATTTTCAGTGCTAGCCATTGCACACAACACCTCTGGGCTAACGATTTGCCGAGGCGTTAATTGCATTAAATATTGATGGCGTTGGGCCCAAATATCGGTGGAACAGATCAATTGTGGTTCTAACCGCAACCGCTCACATTCCTGAAGCAGATGAGTGCCCTCTAGCAAGATCAAATTTTGCTCTTTGCGCCCCTTGGCCTGGTGTAGCGACCGCAATTTGGCCACCAAAGGATTGCGTCTACTTGTAATTATTTCGGAGCCCAGGGTTAAATCTCCTCAAAACGGCGCATATGCAGTTCTTTTTTAAGTTGTAAACCATCGCTGGAAAGTTCGAGCCCCTTCACTGATGCCACTGAACCTTTGATCCCTTCTGCCCTTAAGTTTTCAACGAGTTTTTTAATTACCTCCTCTTCCACCTTGGCTTCTTCCATGCCATCGGGGGTGAGTTTTTCTAAAAAACGGCCAACTTTTGAAGCAACCAAATCCGATGCATTGCTGATTTTGAGAACGATCACTTCATCTGTGGCATACGGCTTAATAATGTCAAAAAAAAACAGATTTGACGAGCAACTTACGAAAGAAATCGCATTTTAATTCGTTTATTAATGCGGATGGGGAGACTTGAACTCCCACGACATTACTGCCACTAGTACCTGAAACTAGCGCGTCTACCAATTCCGCCACATCCGCTGACGTTGCCGTAAAACGGCCATTTCAAACCTTAACCCACAACACCCCTCTTCCCTCGCGAACAAATCGTTCATCGTAAAGACAGTTCAAAGGGCGGCCTTCTAGACTGTCTTAGGCTTAATTGTCAATATACGAAGCGCAGACGGTAGCCTTCCATGACAGTAACCCTCACACCGTCTCAGCAGCTTTTAACCCCCCAATTGGAAATTCGTGGGGGTGCCCAGCTGCAAGGGGAAGTGAGGGTGAGCGGTGCAAAAAATTCAGCCCTAGTGCTAATGACCGCCAGCTTGCTCAGCGCAGATAGCCTGCGGCTGCGCAATATGCCGGCGCTTTCAGACATTGGCGGCATGGGCGACATCCTTGAAGCAATTGGTGTTCGGATTAATCGCGGCAGCGATTGGGTGGAATTGCAGGCAGATCAATTAAGCCAGGTATCTCCCCCCTACGAACTTGTTAATAGTTTGCGGGCCAGCTTTTTTTGCATTGGCCCCCTGCTAGCCCGCCTCGGGGTTGCCAGGGTGCCCCTACCAGGCGGTTGCAAGATCGGCGCCCGCCCGGTGGTGGAACACGTAAAAGGATTAAAGGCACTTGGAGCTCAAGTAACTATTGAGCACGGGGTTGTGTCGGCGGTAGTGCCAGGCCGCGGCCATCGCCTCACCGGTGGACGCATCCACCTCGATTGCCCCAGCGTTGGTGCCACAGAAACCTTGATGATGGCTGCCGCTTTGGCGGATGGCGAAACGGTGATTGAGAATGCCGCGCAAGAACCGGAAGTAATTGATCTCGCAGGGCTAATCATCGCCATGGGGGGCCGGGTGCGTGGTGCTGGCACCCCCACGATCACAATTGTGGGGATGGAAAAGCTGCATGGGGCTGATTACATGGTTATTCCCGATCGGATTGAAGCGGGAACCCTTTTATTGGCAGGAGCTATCACCCGTTCCTGTATCCGGGTAACACCTGTTATTCCAGAACATTTAGGGGCTGTAATTAGTAAACTTGAAGAGTGCGGCTGCAAACTCAGCAACGATGGCATCGGCATAACGATTAAGGCTGATCAAGTGAATTCGGTTGATTTACGTACTCAACCTTTTCCAGGTTTTCCAACTGATCTTCAGGCCCCTTTCATGAGCCTGCTCGCTACAGCCAATGGCACCAGCGTGATAACTGAAGCAATTTTTGAAAATCGCTTGCAACATATCGGCGAATTGCAGCGCATGGGTGCAGCGATTCGCACCCAAGGAAATACAGCTTTTGTTGAAGGGGTGGCTCGGCTCAGCGGCGCACCCGTAACCGGTAGTGATCTAAGGGCAGCTGCAGCAATGGTGCTGGCGGGTCTTGCTGCCGATGGCGTTACGGCGGTGCAAGGTTTGCAACACCTTGATCGTGGCTACGACAATCTTGAAGGCAAGCTAAATGCATTAGGTGCTTCGATAAAACGCACCTACACTTGATGGGGGCAGTCGGACTCGAACCGACAAAGCCGAAGCCGGCGCATTTTGAGTGCGCTGCGTCTACCAATTCCGCCATGCCCCCAAGCCCTAAATCTACCGCTGTGATGGCCACCTATGGCCGTTACCCCCTAAAAATTGAAAAAGGTAGTGGCGTGTGGCTAAAAGCCAGCGACGGTCGCTGGTATCTCGATTGCGTTGCAGGGATTGCCACTTGCACCCTGGGACACAGCAACGGCCGATTACGCAGAGCTTTATCTAAGCAGCTGGGCAAGTTGCAACATGTTTCCAACCTCTACGAAATTCCAGAGCAGGAAGAACTTGCCACCTGGCTCCAAGAACACAGCTGTGCCGATCAGCTGTTTTTTTGCAATTCAGGCGCTGAAGCAAATGAAGCAGCAATAAAACTGGCCCGTAAATACGGCCACAGCAAGCGGCAAATCGATCGTCCCTTGGTGCTGAGCGCTCGCGCTAGCTTCCATGGCCGCACGCTTGCCACTGTTACTGCCACCGGACAAGACAAATATCACCGCGGCTTTGAGCCTCTACCAGATGGCTTCGCCTACTTCACTTATAACGATATCGATAGCTTTAAATCCAGCCTGCAGCAGTATCAAGATCGGGCCGTGGCTGTGCTGATCGAACCCCTACAGGGAGAAGGCGGGGTAATTCCAGGTAATCCAGCTTTCTTTCAAGAATTGCGGCAGCTGTGCAGCGAACATCAACTTCTTCTAATTAGCGATGAAGTGCAGGTGGGCATGGGCCGTAGTGGCACCCTCTGGGGCTATGAGCAGCTGGGGATCGAACCTGATGCCTTCACAATCGCCAAGGGCCTAGGGGGTGGGATTCCAATTGGTGCCTTAGCTGTTAAAAATCACTGCGCTGTATTTGAACCCGGCGATCACGCCAGCACCTTTGGTGGCAACCCTTTTGCCTGCCGTGCCGCCTTAACTGTGGCCCAAGAGTTAGACCGCCGCCAGTTGCTTTTTAATGTTCAGCAAAGAGGTGAACAGCTGCGGGATGGCCTTAGCCAGCGAGTGGCCAAATGGCCTCGCCTCTTAAGTGGCGAGAGGGGCTGGGGGTTAATCCAGGGTTTGCTGCTAAGAGATGGGGGCATTACTGCTGCTGAATTGGTGAAAGCGGCCATGGCTGAAGCTCTACTGCTGGTGCCGGCAGGGCCCCAGGTGGTGCGTTTTGTTCCCCCACTTGTAATTACTCGCCGGGAGCTAAACAAAGCCTTACATCGCTTAGATCTGGCCCTTGCCAAGTTTTAAAGCGTTTGCAACCTCTGCAACTGCCTGCTCCGGTTGAGCTCTCAGATCTTCTGGAGCCTTTTTCACAGCGAGGCGTTGATCTTGGTTTATACCGGCTGCAGGCGGCTTTGGCTGATGCTGGGCACCCGGAGAAGCGCTTTCCAGCGGTGCAGGTGGCGGGCACCAATGGCAAAGGTTCAATTTGCACAATGCTTGGGGCGATGCTTAAAGCAGCAGAAATTCGCACTGGGATCTACCGCTCACCCCATCTCCTGAGTTGGTGCGAACGATTAGAGCTGGATAGCAACTGGATTAATCCAGAAAAATTACGTGAAGCCCTCCGCAGCTGGCAAGACCTAGGCGCCAGCCATAAGCTCACCCCTTTTGAATTAATAACCGGCGCAACTTTTAGCATCTGCGCTGATGCCAAGATCGATCTTGCAGTGTTGGAGGTGGGCCTTGGGGGCCGCCTCGATGCCACCACCGCCCACAGCGATCGCTCCGTTGTTGGTATCGGCAGCATTGGCTTAGATCACTGCGAATATCTAGGCAACAGCTTGGAGCAGATTGCCGCAGAAAAAGCTGGGGTATTTAAGCCTGGAACTATTGCCATCAGTGCCCCGCAAGTGAAGCAGGTAGCTGAAGTGCTGGAACAGCGAGCGGCCGCTAGCGCCACCCAACTGCGTTGGGTGGCGCCATTAGCGAATGAGCAGCCCCTAGCTTTGGGGGGCCGTTGGCAGCGTTCAAATGGAGCCGTAGCTGTGGGCATGGCTGCAGCTTTAAATGAACGGGGCTGGAAAATAAGCGAAGCCGCCATAAATAAGGGCTTAGTAACTGCCCGTTGGCCTGGCCGATTGGAACAACTGGAATGGCGCGGCCGCAAACTATTGCTTGATGGGGCCCATAACCAGCCAGCGGCAGCAGCCTTACGGCAAGAGTTGTCTGATCAACCACGGCGCTGGTTACTGGGGATACAGCGCCATAAACAAGGCCTTGAAATTGTTAATACCTTGCTTGGTAGCAACGATCAAGCCTGGATTTTGGCTCTACCAAACCACCAAAGCTGGAGTGCTGACGAGTTAAGGGCTGGCTTGCCACATCGCTGCGGCCAAATTCAACAGGCAAGCAATGCAGCGGAAGGGCTCGAGGCGCTGCTGGCCCCTGGCGCTACACCAGTGATTGCAGGTTCGCTTTATTTGTTAAGTGCTCTATGGGAACAGCTAAATGAAAACAGTTAAATGAGAAAAATTTAATTAAACATGTAGGCTGAGCTTAGCGAGAATTGCTCAAGGCTCTAAAATGCAAAGTTTAAATAAAGCCTTAATCAAATTATTGGCTTTCTTCAGCTTTTATGCTACAGCCTTAGCACTGGTAATAATCTTATTAACTTTGAATTTTAATGCAGAAGCGGCTATAGCTACCTCAAATTATTTAGAAAAAACTGATTACACACTTACAAACCAAAGTAATGGTCATTTTGAAAATCAGGATTTAGAAGGAAGTTCATTTGCTGGCGCTCTTGCTAGAGCAGCTGATTTCTCTGGAGCGAATTTACAAGGGGCAATTTTTACCCAAGGATCATTCAGCGGGGCTAATTTTGAAGGGGCTGATCTAAGCGACGCACTGATGGATAGAGCTGATTTTAGTGAAGCAAATTTAAAAAATAGCAACCTCACAAATGTAATCGCCAGCGGCAGCAGTTTTGCGAATGCAGAGATTGAAGGGGCTGATTTTAGTGAAGCTCTGCTGGATCGAGATGATTTAAAACTTCTTTGCCGCCGGGCAAGTGGCACAAATAGCAAAAGCGGAATAGACACCCGCAGCAGCCTCAACTGCCCTTAGAAACAAACTTATTTTTTATTAAATCCACGCAATTTGCCTGGATTTAATAAACCCTTGGGGTCGTTTGCTTGCTTTGCCGCCACCTGATCCCCATCCACAATGCCCAAACCGCTGTCTTCCACAGTGAGGGCATGGGCATTAAAGATCAAACCCCCAGCAACAGCCATTGCTATGTTGAGTGCCTTGAACTGGTCTTCCCCTTGCCAGCGAAACAGGGGTAAGCCCACCCAGCGGGCTTTACCGCTTACACGCAACCGTTCCAGATGCCAATACAACCATCCGGGCCATTGCTTATCAATCAGTTCGATAAAAGCTAATTCTGGCTCCGGTAGTAATACCAATTGGTAGGTAAATAGAGGATCTACAGCCCGCAGCTGCAAGGTGGTGTGGTTCCAACACAGTTCACGCAACAACAAACCTTTGGGCGGCCACTGGGGCCTTTGCCATAACAGCGATCCCCCTGCTTTTGTTGTGAGCTGCTCAATAACTGGCACTGCATTAGGGCTCGCCAGCAAAAGCAAGCGATCACCTTGGGCGGCCGCAAGCTTGGGCAGGGGTGGCATCTGCTTGGCTAAGCGCTGCTCTAGGTAGCAAAGCGCATCTATTTCCAATGCAGCAGCGCTGAGCTGCACACCCAAAGCCAGTGCTGCTGGGCGATCAGGCAACTCCAGCACCAGCTCCTGCCAGTTTTGCCAAGGCACCGTGGGGATCGTTACCGCCGTAAAGATGCCATTGCTGCCATAGGCATGGTTAAGGGCCTGGGCCTGCGCTGCATCCAACTGCAGGAGTTGAGGTTCCGCCTCAAGCGTTACCACCTCTAGCCCAAGCAAATTGCCTGGCTCCCGCAATAAACCCCAGCGCAAGCTGCCCACCCCGCTCGAACCACCAGCAATAAAACCGCCAAGGGTGGCGCTACGCCAAGTGCTGGGGGCTAAGCGCAGGGCCCAGCCTTGCGGTTGTAACCATTCATCCAAATCAAGCAAACGGCAACCTGGCTCTGCAATCAGCAAACCGTTAACCGGATCAAAACTGCGCACTTGATTCAAGCCAGAGGTATCAAGCACCACTCCGCCATGCAACGGCACACACTGGCCGTGATTGCCGGTGCCGGCCCCACGAACCGTGAGCGGAATTTGAAGCCGGTAGCAAAGGGCTGCAACTTGCAACACCTCTTGAGATCGCTGCACCCGCACCACAACATCCGCCAAGCAGTGCTGCAACTGCGGCTGAAGCAGAGGCGAAAAAGCAAATTGATCATGGGATAAACGCTCTAGCGCAGGTCCGTGCTCCACCAGCTCAAGGCCGGCGCAACCAGCGATGAAAACTTCTCTAAGGGCTTCAGGGAGCATTGCTTTCAGAAGCGCTAATAACTAAAAAATTACCTGCCATTGCAATGGTTTTCAACTCATAACCAGGCAAGGCCAACTGAGGCAATAACTGCGCACCAGCCACTTCGGTGCTGTAAAAACTGAACAAACCGAGATTTATACGCTTGCTGAATTGGGAAGCTAGCGCTCCAAGCGGCTTTTGTTGGGCGCGAATCAACTCTGGGCAGTTTTGCACCACAAGTTGCACCACCATTGGCAAGCCCCCCGGCTTACAAAATTCCGCCACTGCTTCTTCTGCGAGTTTTTTACCCGCAAACTCTTGAAATTCTGTGGGCCCTGGATTTGTGATGGCAAGCAACACCCCAACGCCTACCAATAGGAAACCCAAGGGTTTTGGCATGGCTTGATCCATTTGATTGCTGCGGCCTAACTGGTAGATTTTGTACCCGCGGCGGGCGTCGCCAAGTGGTTAAGGCAGCGGCTTGTGGTGCCGCCATACGGGGGTTCGAGTCCCCTCGCTCGCCCTCAACTTAATAAAGCTCTAAGCAGTAACTGGGCGCCCCCGCGAACGGGATCAGCGCAGGGTAAACCCGTTTGCATGGAAATTTCTTTAATTGCCATTTCCGCTTCCAGTGGCCCTAGATGCGCTGTATTAAGTGCTACCGCCCTTACTTTTGGGGCCACATTTCCATTTGGAATAGCAAACGAAGCAAGGGTTTCACAGCTTTTAATCAACTCACAAAGGGGGGGCAGAGGCACTTCAGGTAAAGAACGAATCGCCCCTTGGCCCGCCCTATGAACCATTACCAAATCCGTGGGTTGGCTACCTCTCAACAAGGGCAAGCTGGCGCTTGAACCTGGATGGCAAAAAGATCCTTGCCCCTCCACAAAAACAATTGCGGCCGGGCCTGCCCCTGCAGCTGTTTGCAACAAGGCAAATTCAACTGCGCCCGCGGCGTAATCGATCCGCACCGCATCGAGGGCTACCCCAGCACCCGAAATCAAAATCCCCGCCTGGCCGGTACCAACAAATCTGGCATCAAGCCCTTGGCTGCGGGCAGCAGCGGTGAGCTCTAGGGCTGTACTCATTTTCCCCACACTCATGTCGGTGCCAAGAAATAACACCCGCCGGCAGGGCAATGCCGCTGCACGGGCAGCCGCCACTTGGAGTTGGGCTGGTTCCACCCGCAAATCCCAAATCCATTGCCCCGGTTGCAGCAAGGCGGCAAATTCCGGATCAGTGGCGAGCTTGGTGTGCAAACCACTAGCCACACTGAGCCCTGCCTGCAAGGCTTCCGCCACGCTTCTGCGCAACTCTTTTTGCAGCTGCCCTCCAGAGGGGGCCAACCCCACCACCGCCACCTGGGGGCCGTAAACCATCCCTTCCGCAACGGAAGCCACGATGGGCACCGGCCTTGGTATTCCGGTGAGCAAAGGCAAATCGGCGCCAGCTTGGGAGGGATCGAGCACTGCCACAACAGGCCCCTGCCGGTATCGCAAAAAAGCCAATCCGGTTTTGCCAGTAAGGCTTGTAAGGCCGTTGTGCTGCAACAGCAGTACCGGAGAGTTAGCAGCCAACATCACGGCACCCCGATACCTGGCAGCTGGCTTGGCATCAGAAGGTCTCCCTGGCGGGGCGGGGCAAGAAAGGGGTCGTTGATCAGATTTAGGTGGGAATCGAGATCGGGCCATTCCACCAATGGCAACAGCTGGGCCGCCGCACCATTCAGCAAACTGCTATCTGAATAGCAACCAAGCATCAAATTTAAATTGAGATGTTGCGCTAATTGAGCCATCAATAAGGCATCTGTTAATCCTCCGGTTTTGAGTAATTTCAAATTCACCCCTTGCACATAAGGGGCCAAGCGCAACATGTCCTCAATGCCCCAACAACTTTCGTCTGCAACTATTGCTATGGGGGCAAGCCCATGCAGCGCAGCAAAATCTTGCTCATCGCCACTGCGAGCTGGCAGGGGTTGCTCCACTAAAACCACGCCGCGATCAACAAGCCAGGGCAACATAAATTTGGCTGTTTCAAGATCCCAGCCCCCATTGGCATCCACCTGCAACTCGGCTCCAGCCAGGTGCGGCACAAGGGCTTCCACCAGGGCTTGATCGTGGCTTATGCCGGCGGGGCTACCGAGCTTGAGTTTCACCCTGGTGGCGGGCAACATGCAGCGCCAAGAGTTAAGGCGTTGCAGCATTTCTTCCACACTGCCAAGCCCAAGGGTGATGCTGGTTGGTTTAAGGCGATCAAGCCCCAAACCCCATAGCTGCCAAATGGGATATCCCATTTGTTTACCCCACCAATCGTGCAGGGCTAGATCCACAGCGCAACGGGCAGGGGGGCTAAGGGGCGCCAAAAGTGATCTCCACTCCTGGCGCGGGGGTGGTGCGTCAGCCCCTAGTGAGGGGAGCCATTGCCGTAATTCCTGCTCTAATGCGGGAGTGTCAAAACAACGCTGGCCGGTATCAAATCCACCGGTTTCGCCGCGGCCGGTGCAGCCGCCATAGCTGAATTCCAGCAACAAATGCTCCACTTTTGCTGTGGTGCCTCGGCTGATGGTGAGGGGCACCTGCTTGGTGAGCGCAAAGCGACTCAGCTGCCAACCCATGAATGCAACCGCAAAGACCCACTGGTTTCACCCTGCCATGAAAACTGCCTTGGTAACGGCGGTAGTTAACACTGGAGTTTGCTGATCACCTTTTTCCTAAGCCCATGAACCGCACCTACTGGATCACCACCTTTGGTTGCCAGATGAATAAAGCGGATTCCGAACGGATGGCAGGGATCCTCGAAACCAGGGGATATCGCCCAGGCGGGGCGGAAGCGGATGCAGATTTGGTGCTCTACAACACCTGCTCAATTCGAGATAGTGCAGAGCAAAAGGTTTACAGCTATTTGGGCCGTCAGGCGATCCGTAAACGCCAAAACCCAAATCTTATTTTAGTTGTTGCTGGTTGCGTTGCTCAACAGGAGGGAGCTGCCCTATTGAGGCGAGTGCCGGAATTAGATCTTGTAATGGGGCCTCAGCACGTTAATAGATTGCAAACACTTTTAGATAAGGTAGAAGATGGCCAACAAGTATTAGCTACTGATGAAAATCACATCCTTGAAGATATAACAACAGCGCGCAGAGATAGCGATCTGTGCGCTTGGGTAAATGTGATCTACGGCTGTAATGAACGCTGCACTTACTGCGTTGTACCAGCGGTGCGAGGCGTGGAACAATCACGGGAACCCCAGGCGATTCGGGCCGAAATCGAGTTATTAGCTGCCAGGGGATATAAAGAAATAACTCTGCTTGGCCAGAACATCGATGCCTATGGCCGCGATCTGCCAGGCATCACCCAGGAGGGACGCAGAGAGCATACCCTTACTGATTTATTGCATTACATTCACGATGTAGATGGCATTGAACGAATCCGTTTTACCACTAGCCATCCACGTTATTTTACCGAACGTTTAATTGAAACCTGCTTCAATCTAAGCAAAGTTTGTGAACATTTCCATGTGCCATTTCAAAGTGGTGATAACGAATTGCTGAAGGCGATGGCGCGGGGCTACAGCATTGATCGCTATCGCCGCATCGTTGATCAAATTCGCAGCCGCATGCCAAATGCAGCCATCAGCGCTGATGCGATCGTTGGTTTTCCAGGTGAAAGCAACGCCCAATTCCAGCGCACCCTTTCGCTTGTGGCTGAAATTGGTTTTGATTTAGTAAATACCGCTGCCTATTCTCCGCGGCCTCATACACCAGCTGCCAATTGGCCAGATCAAGTGGAAGAGGCGGTAAAAGTAGAGCGCCTGGAGGAATTAAATCTATTGGTGAGAAAAACGGCGCTGGAGTGCAGCAATCGCTATCTGGGACGCTCCGTAGAGGTTTTAGCAGAAGCTATTAACCCCAAAGATCCGCAACAATTAATGGGCCGCACCCGCACTAATCGACTCACTTTTTTCAGCGCCAATGGCTATCAGCCTGGAAATACGGTGCCAGTAAAAATCGAAGCTGCGCGAGCCTTTTCTCTTACTGGTATCCCCATGGCTGAAGCAGCACTGGTAATTTGAGGCCCCGGCAACGGTTTTGTGAATACCAGCGCAGTGAAAGCCAGCCTTGAGCCAATAGTGGTGGGGTTGATTTTTGGTGGTAATTCTGGGGAACACGCCATTTCAATAAGGTCTGCCTGCACCGTGAAGCAGGGTTTAAGTGAGGGATTAAACCCAGAGCGCTATCAATTGCGTTGTTTTTATATCGATCAACAAGGGCGCTGGTGGGGAGAATCTGTAGCGAAGGCGGTTCTTGAAAGCAAGCAGCCTGCAGACACAACCAAGTTGGCTGGCGTTAACACGCGAGAGGGCTTTCAAGGTTTTCCTGAGGGAGCTTTAGAGGTGGATTGTTGGTTTCCAATGCTTCACGGCCCCAATGGTGAAGACGGCACGATTCAGGGATTATTTAGCTTGATGCAGGTGCCTTTTGTGGGCTCTGGCGTGCTGGGTTCCGCCGTGGGTATGGACAAATTGGCAATGAAAGCAGCTTTTGCGGCGGCGGGGCTACCGCAAGGGCCTTATCAAGCAGTTGCTGCAGCGGAACTAGCGCAGAAAGAGCAGCTGCTAAGCCGGTTAGAGCAAGCCCTTGGCTATCCCTGTTTTATTAAACCTGCCAACCTTGGTTCCTCGGTTGGTATTAGTAAAGCCAACAACCGCGAGGAGTTGTGGGCTGGATTAGAGCTAGCCGCCAACTACGACCAGCGAATTGTGGTGGAACAGGGGCTCAAGGTGAGGGAATTGGAATGTGCCGTGTTGGGCCGTGAGCAACTGCAAGCTTCTGTGGTGGGGGAAATTTGTTTTGACGCTGATTGGTACGACTACGACACGAAATATTCAGAAGGTCATAGCCAACCGATAATTCCAGCTCAAGTTCCAGAGCAAGTGGCGGCCCAAGCTCAAAAATTGGCGATTTCAGCGCTCCAGGCAGTGGGAGCCAGTGGCCTCAGCCGCGTTGATCTGTTTTACGAAGAAACAACAGAACGACTTTTAATAAATGAAATCAATACGTTGCCAGGTTTTACGCATTTGAGCATGTATCCCATGCTTTGGTTTGCAAGTGGGATCCCCCTGCCCGACCTAGTGCATAAATTGTTGGAGCTAGCTAGATGAATCAAGGATTGCTTTGGCTGCCACTCCTAGTTGCTTTTGTGGTTCTTGCCGCCCTTGGCTGGTTAGAGCGGCGGCGCCAAAGACTTTTTATGGAATGGGCTGCAGGGGCTGAATTATCCAAATTGGATGGCGGCGGAGCCGCCCGACTCAAAGATGGCTGCTTGGAATGGAGCAGTTTTGAAGCGGGCACTTTTAAAGCCCAAGGATCTCTACCAGTGTCGAAATTGGAATTAGTGGAACTGCTCTCCTTAGGATCCGGTGATGCACCGTTAACTGATGAAAGCCATGGCGCCTGCCGCCTCAGGTTGATAGGTAATGGCCGGGAATACGACTTACCTTTTTCAGACGCCGAAAGGGCCCGCAGGTGGATTGGCGAATTGATGAGTCGGTCGCGCTGCGAGCTCTGAAGTGGTGCTGGAAAAAAGCAATCAAAACCCCTCTGAAGGAGTGCAACGGCGCAAAGAATTAAGGCGTACTAATCGCCTTAATATCCTGGCCCAGCTCTGGCGACTACTTGCTTTAGTTGCGATCAGCGGCGGCCTCAGTTGGCTGGTGATCAAGCAAGCCTGGATCTTGCGCAGCCCCAACCAGGTAACGGTGCAAGGGGCCCCAGATCTAAACCGCGAGCAGGTGTTGCGGGCAACCGGTATCACTTTCCCCCTCCCGCTTTTACAACTGGATCCAGCCCTTATCAAGCAACGAATCAGCGCTGCACTACCGGTGGATCAAGTGCTGATGCAGCGGCAAATGCTTCCGCCCCGCCTTGTGATCACGTTGAGTGAACGGGCTGCTGTTGCAAAGGCACAACGCAACGGCATTGGCGGCGCAGAACAGGGTTTTATCGATCGCACCGGTAGATGGATTAGCCCGCGGCAACAGGCTGGGGCGATGGGGGCTGCGTTACCAAATCTCAAGGTGGTGGGCTGGCAAAGCCGTTATCAACCCAGCCTGGAGCTGCTGATTGGGCTGTTACCTAAAGAAGCGGATGTGCGGGAACTTAGGTTTGAAGCCAATGGCGATCTTTGGGTGGTGAGCAGCAAGCTGGGAGCTGTGCGCTTTGGCCCCCTCGATGAGAGGCTTGGCCGGAGAGTGCAAGTGCTTAGCCATCTATCCAAGGAGTTGAAGGGCGCACCGGGAGCTCTTGGGGCTAAGGCCTTGGATCTAAGCGACCCTGAGCATCCCGAACTGGTTATGGCGGCTCCTCTTAAACGTGATCCGAACTAGTAATAACCTGAATTTAACTGGGAAACCCACACAAAAACTAATAAAAGATGTATCCGTGGCAACCAAAATGTGTTGGTATTGAACCCTGAAGCGGTACGCCTGGAATAATGAATACGCCACCAACAAGTAGCCGCTCAATGGAGAGCTCCATAGCTGGGCAAGGAATTGTGCCTAGTCAAAGCGCGCGGATTGAAGTGATCGGTGTTGGAGGCGGGGGCAGTAATGCCGTAAATCGCATGATCGCTTCTGATCTGCATGGGGTGGGCTTTTGGGTGCTCAATACCGATGCCCAAGCCCTGTTGAACGCATCAGCAAATCAAAGGGTGCAGCTCGGCATGAAGCTCACCCGCGGCCTTGGTGCAGGCGGCAATCCAGCGATCGGCCAGAAAGCGGCAGAGGAATCAAGGATCGAATTACAGCAAGCCCTTGAGGGCACCGACCTTGTTTTTATCACCGCTGGCATGGGTGGCGGCACCGGCACTGGCGCTGCACCGATTGTTGCGGAGGTAGCTAAGGAATCTGGAGCTCTCACCGTTGGCATCGTTACGAAACCCTTCACCTTTGAAGGCCGTAAGCGCATGCGTCAGGCGGAAGAAGGTATCGCTCGCCTAGCTGAGCACGTAGATACGTTGATCGTGATTCCAAACGATCGACTGCGGGATTCAATTTCGGGAGCTCCCTTGCAGGAAGCATTTCGTGCCGCAGACGAAGTGCTGCGCAGTGGCGTTAAAGGCATCAGCGACATCATCACAAAACCAGGCCTGGTGAATGTGGATTTTGCCGATGTGCGCTCAGTGATGGCCTGCGCCGGCACCGCATTGCTTGGAATTGGCATCGGTTCAGGTCGTTCACGGGCAACTGAGGCAGCGATGGCTGCGATGAGCAGCCCGTTACTGGAATCAGCTCGCATTGATGGCGCTAAGGGTGTTGTGATCAATATCAGTGGCGGCCGCGACATGACCTTGGAAGACATGACTACCGCTTCTGAAGTGATCTACGACGTGGTGGATCCGGAAGCAAACATCATTGTTGGCGCTGTTGTTGATGATCAGTTGGAAGGTGAAATCCATGTAACGGTGATTGCTACTGGATTTGAAGGTGGCGGTATCTACGTTCCCAAACGTTTAGCGCAAAACAGCTTGCTTGAAACTGGATCAAGCAATTCAAGCCGCAACGGAGATGAAGCCGATGGCAGTGGAGTTCGAATTCCTTCCTTTCTGCTCCAACGCCAAAATCGCGCTGAGAATTAGGTGACCCGGAGTCCACGCCTGCTTCGAGCATCCCGTGTGGCTGCTGCCTTCCGGATCTGACCAGATTTAGGCGTCGGAGCCGCATGGATCCGAATCGCTCTCATGTTAGCAATAGCAGGCACTGGCAGCCCCTCCGCCTTGAGCCTCACCCCTCCCCAACTGGGCAATCAACTGCTACGCCTGAAGCAGGAGCGTGTGCCCATAAGTGTGCTCACTGCATGGGATGCGATGAGTGCCCAATGGGCTGAAGCCGCGGGGGTTGATTTAGTGCTGGTGGGGGATTCTCTTGCCATGGTGGCTCTAGGCCATACCACCACCTTGCCCGTAACGCTTGAAGCGATGCTGCAGCACGCTGCAGCGGTAGATAGGGGCTTAACCCACACGCCCATGGTGTGTGATTTACCTTTTTTGAGTTATCAATGCGGCGCTGATCGGGCAATGGCGGCGGCTGGTCGGTTTATCAAAGAAACAAATTGTCTTGGCGTGAAGTTAGAGGGGGCGGAACCTGAAACGCTTGAAGTAATTAGCCGTTTGGTGCGTAGCGGCATACCGGTAATGGGGCATCTAGGGCTAACCCCCCAATCGGTAAGGCAACTCGGTTACCGCCGCCAAGCCACCGATCCAGTGGCCCAGGAACGGCTACTACGCAAAGCCCACGAACTTGAGCAAGCAGGCTGTTTTGCCCTTGTGCTGGAGCACATTCCAGACACTCTGGCGGGCCAATTGAGGCGCGAATTACAGCTGCCAGTAATTGGCATCGGTGCCGGCAACAACTGCGATGGGCAGGTGCGGGTAACCGCCGACTTACTCGGCCTTACAGCTGCTCAACCTCCATTTTCAAGCGCTTTGTTGCCGGGCAGGCAACTCTTCAGCGAAGCCCTCAAGGGGTGGGTTGCCTCGTTGCAACCAGGCGAATAAATCTCTCAACACAGCATTGCTGAGGTTGAAGCCTTGAGGCGCCAGCAGCCGTAAACGTTCACGCCCCAGCTCCACTAGGCCTTGGGCTAGCCACGGGGCCAGCACCTCCTTTAACGCCTCCGCCATTGCTGAATCGCCGCACCAGGCGCCACTTGCCTCGAGCCAGTTCAGATCCACCCCCTCTCGGCGCCTGAGCCCCACCAGCAGCAGATCTTCCAGAGGGGGCAACGATCCCAAATGAATACCTGCTGCCACCTGCTGGCCAGGCTGCTGCAGAAGCCACTGGCCATAGGAATCCCTAGTGCGCGGACGCGCCAGCCGTTCGGCACCGGCACCAGCGGTGGCCCCAAGGCCAAGGGCCCACCACGCCGCTCCACCCCAATACACCCGGTTATGCCGTGAACTGTGGCCTGGCAGGGCCCAATTGCTTATTTCGTAGTGGCCATAGCCCAAAGAAGCAAGGCGCCCATGGGTGTATTCCAAGCGTTCAGCGGCGCTATCTAGATCAGGCAGTTGCAAATCTCCCCTGCGTTCACGCCACTCAAAAACTGTGCCTGGTTCAATTATTAAGTCGTAGATGGAAAGGTGGGGGGGCCTTTCCCGTAAGGCATCGCTGAGTTCCTCTTGCCAGTTATGAGCCGATTGCTCGGGCAGATTCAAAATCAAATCAAGGCTCCAGCTGCATAAAAGACCTGCCAGTTCAGCCTCACGCAACCAAGCGCAGCATTGACGCAACTGGGCAGCGCTATGGCGGCGCCCCAGCCGCTTGAGCGCCTCATCGTTAAAGCTTTGCCCACCAAGGCTGCAGCGGTTTATACCCCGTTGCAATACCGCCTGAAGCCAAGCTTGATCAAAACTGGCGGGATCAATCTCCAGCGTTACTTCTGCATCTGCCGCTAAGCCCCATTTACTTTCCACCCGATCGAGCAGGCCACTGATTTGGGTTACGGAAAGCAATGAAGGGGTGCCACCTCCGATATAAACAGTGGAAAGGGGGGGGCCGAAAGGGGCAGCATCTAGATCGCAATAGAGCTGCTGGAGATAGTTGTTAACGGAGCCTGATGTGGCTCCAGAAGCGTGATCACCAAGGGGAACCACCGGGAAATCGCAATAAAAGCAACGGCGATGGCAAAAGGGGATATGCACATACAAACTGCGTGGCATGCGCCGATGGAGCGGAAGCGGCACACTCATGTGAATACAGTTGCCCTGGTGAATGCACTGATCCTGCTGCTGTTTTTGGTTTCCGGCGCTGCCGCTGGCTGGCTGGGGGTGGATTTGCTGCCAGACAGACTGCTGCTGCAGGTCACCAATATGGATGGGCTGCGCTTGGTATTGGGGTGCTTTGGCGCCCTTTTTGGTGTTGTGGCAGGGCTGTTATTTCAGCAATTGCGCCAAAAATTAATGACTCAGGTGCGCACTATGCCTACTGATTTATTAATCAGCAGGGCCGTGGGTTTAATTCTTGGTTTGTTGGTAGCAAATCTGCTGCTGGCTCCAATTTTGTTGTTGCCCCTGCCCTGGGAGGTGGGATTTGTAAAACCGCTGGCGGCGGTACTGAGCAATGTGTTTTTCGGGGTAAGCGGCTACAACTTGGCCGAGGTGCACGGCAGAACCCTGCTGCGTTTATTTATACCGAGTAGCAATGAAGCCCTGCTGGTGGCTGATGGGGTGTTGCAACCAGCAAGCCCCAAAATCCTTGATACCAGCGTGATTATTGATGGCAGGGTGCAAGGTTTAGTTGATTGCGGCATTTTGGAAGGCCAGGTGATCGTGGCCCAATGCGTAATTGATGAATTGCAGCAACTTGCTGATTCCGGTAACGCCGAGAAAAGAGGTAAGGGTCGCCGCGGTTTGAAATTACTTACTGAAATGCGTAAGCAATATGGTCGGCGGCTTGTGGTGAATAACACCCGTTATGAGGGGTCTGGAGTAGATGAAAAATTATTGAAACTCACAGCAGATACAAACGGGTTGCTACTCACCACCGACTACAACTTGGCCCAGGTAGCTCAAGTGCAAAACATACGGCCCCTCAATCTCAGTGAATTGGTAATCAGGCTTAGGCCTGAGGTGCAACCCGGTGATTTGCTGCAACTAAAGATCGTGCGGGAGGGCAAGGAACCACAGCAAGGAGTGGGCTATTTGGAAGACGGCACGATGGTGGTGGTGGAAGGGGGCCGCAGCAGCATTGGCGAAAGGCGAGAGGTAGCGGTAACAGGGGCCTTGCAAACTCCTGCGGGGCGGATGGTGTTCGCCCGTGCCACCGACCCTCGCTAGGCTCGTTGCCTTCGCAGTTATTTGATGGTTTCGGCAGTATCAGCTCCCTATTCAGAAGGGGGAAGCAGTTCATTCCGCACACCACCCCCAGATCTGCCCTCTCTTCTGCTGAAAGAACGCATCGTTTATTTGGGTTTACCCCTGTTTTCAGACGATGATGCAAAGCGTCAAATGGGTATCGACGTTACTGAATTAATAATTGCCCAATTGCTCTACCTTGAATTTGATAATCCTGATAAGCCGATTTTCTTTTATATCAATTCCACTGGCACCAGTTGGTATTCAGGAGACGCGATCGGCTTTGAAACCGAAGCTTTTGCAATCTGCGACACGATTAAATACGTGAAACCACCTGTGCACACAATTTGCATCGGCCAGGCCATGGGAACTGCCGCAATGATTCTTTCTGCAGGCACCAAGGGGCAACGGGCTTCATTACCTAATGCCTCAATCGTGCTGCATCAACCCCGCAGTGGCGCCAGGGGACAAGCCACCGATATTCAAATTAGGGCTAAAGAAGTGCTGCAAAACAAGCGCACAATGCTTGAGATGCTTTCTGCAAATACCGGCCGCAGCCCTGAACAACTAGCAGAAGATTCAGACCGCATGACCTACCTCACACCCCAGCAAGCACTCGAATATGGCCTGATTGATCGGGTCTTGAGCAGCCGTAAAGATCTTCCCAGCTAACGCTTCATCATCAAGCCGTCTAGAAACCACCAACCCACTGATTAATCACCATGCCTATCGGTACCCCCAGCGTTCCTTACCGCCTTCCCGGCAGCCAATACGAGCGCTGGGTTGATATTTACACCCGCCTCGGTGTGGAGCGAATTTTATTTCTTGGCCAAGAGGTAAACGATGGGGTTGCCAATGCCTTGGTAGCTCAAATGCTTTATCTAGATTCAGACGACAGCAGCAAACCGATCTATCTCTACATCAATTCTCCCGGTGGCTCAGTAACAGCAGGGCTTGCTATTTACGACACTATTCAATATGTGAAATCAGATGTGGTAACAATTTGCGTAGGGCTTGCGGCATCCATGGGGGCATTCCTATTAGCTGCAGGCACTAAGGGGAAACGGCTTGCCTTGCCCCATAGCCGAATCATGATTCACCAACCCCTAGGTGGCACTAGCCAAAGGCAAGCAAGCGACATTGAAATCGAAGCCCGTGAAATTCTGCGCCTCAAAGATCAGCTAAATCAACAATTAGCCGAAATGACAGGTCAAAACTTAGAAAAGCTGGAAAAAGACACCGACCGCGACTATTTCCTCAGTGCCGCAGAAGCGCTGGAATACGGCCTAATCGATCGGGTGATCAGCAACCCAAGCGAGGCCTAAGAGGGGCGTTTGGGTAGGCTCAGTTTTTATGCCGCCCGTTACTCCGAATGGCCACCCTCTACTACGACAACGACGCTGATCTTGATCTGCTCAACGCTAAAACGGTAGCCATCATCGGTTACGGCTCCCAAGGCCACGCCCACGCGCTGAACTTAAAAGACAGTGGCGTTGATGTGGTGGTGGGCCTTTATGAAGGCAGCCGCTCAGCCGAAAAAGCGAAAGCAGACGGTTTGGAAGTGTTGAGTGTGGCCGATGCCTGCGCCAAGGGCGATTGGATCATGGTGCTGCTGCCCGATGAATTCCAGAAGGCTGTTTACGACGCTGAAATAGCCCCCCATCTCAGTGCAGGCAAAATTCTGAGCTTTGCCCACGGCTTCAACATCCGTTTCGAGTTGATCAAACCGCCAACGGATGTGGATGTGGTGATGATCGCTCCAAAGGGGCCTGGCCACACCGTGCGCTGGGAATATCAAAACGGCATGGGAGTACCGGCTTTATTTGCCATCCATCAAGACGCCAGCGGTAATGCTCGCGAGCTGGCCATGGCCTATGCCAAGGGCATCGGCGGAACCCGCGCCGGCATTTTAGAAACCAACTTCAAAGAAGAAACTGAAACAGACCTCTTTGGCGAACAGGCCGTGCTTTGCGGCGGCCTTAGCGAATTGGTAAAAGCTGGATTCGAAACCCTGGTGGAGGCTGGTTATCAGCCCGAGCTGGCCTATTTCGAGTGCCTGCATGAGGTAAAGCTAATTGTTGATTTAATGGTGAAGGGCGGCCTCACCGCGATGCGAGATTCAATCTCCAATACAGCTGAATACGGCGACTATGTAAGTGGTCCGCGCTTGATCACAGCTGATACCAAAGCGGAAATGAAGCGGATTCTCAGCGATATTCAAGATGGCACCTTCGCGCGCAACTTCGTAGCCGAGTGCGATGCCGGCAAGCCAGAAATGAACAAAATTCGTCTGCGCGATAGCCAGCACCCAATTGAGCAGGTGGGCACAGGCCTGCGCTCAATGTTCAGTTGGCTGAAAACGGCCTGATCTGGCCACTGCTACTGGTGGTTCTTGCCAGTGGCCTCGATCGGCTGCTGGGGGATCCGAAACGCTGCTACCACCCGGTAATGGCAATGGGTGCGGCAATTGCCTTATTGCGTATTTGGGCAGAAGCCTGGGCTGGAGAAAACACCTGGAGGCTGCGCTTAGCGGGCTTTGCGATCACTGCTCTGCTGGTGGGGGGCAGTATTGCCGCTGGTTGGGGGATCGAGCGCCTAGCGATATGGCAGCCAGCTACAAGCCCCTTATTAATTATTGGAATGGCCAGCGCTCTTGCCGGGCGCAGCCTGGCCGTAGCAACGGGAGATGTATTGGCAGCTTTGGGGCAGCAACCGGAGAATCTTCCCCTTGCCCGCAAACAATTGAGCTGGCTTGTTGGTCGCGATACAGCAGGGCTTGATAGCAGCGAAATCCTGCGGGCAACAGCTGAAACCGCCAGTGAAAATGCAGTGGACGGCTTATTTGCGCCACTATTTTGGCTGCTGTTGGGGGCCGTTCTGTGGTGCGCTGGGTTCATGGGCGCTCCGGGGCCATTGGCCTTGGCCTGGGGATTTAAAGCAAGCAGCACTTTGGATTCAATGCTGGGCTATCGAACAGGAAAATTGCGGTGGCTTGGCACTGCAGGGGCACGGCTTGATGATTTATTGGTTTGGCTGCCCTGCCGCCTTGTGGCCCTAAGCCTTGGGCAGCTGCGCGCTGCACTTAGAGATGGCAAACCTGATCCATCCCCAAACGCTGGGGTATCCCAAGCTGCTTACGCCCATAGGCTTGGAATAAAAATGGGAGGCGCTAATCATTACCAAGGGGTTGAAATTATTAAGCCACTACTTAATAAAAATGGCAGAGAAGTTCAAGCCGCTGATATAGTTGGAATCCTGCGCCTAAATAGAATTATTGCGCTGCAATGGCTAGTTATTGTTATTACTTTTATTATTGTTGCTATTTTAGTAAGCGCCTTTGTCGGAGGGAAATAGCACAACTCCCACTGTTCGCAGAATGATCAGAAAATCAAGTAGTAGAGTGTGGCGACGCACATAATGCAAATCGAGCTGCACCCTGCGCCTGTAGGTGAGATTATTACGACCTGAAACCTGCCATAGGCCAGTGAGGCCAGGGCGCACAGAAAGCACTTCATTCATTGCAGAACCATATCTACGAATTTCATCTTGTACTATTGGCCTAGGGCCAACAACACTCATTTCACCAAGCAAAATATTTAATAATTGAGGCAATTCATCTAAACTAGTTGTTCTTAAAAATGAACCAATTGGCGTAATGCGAGGATCATTTTTTAACTTGTGATCGCGAGCAAATTCCTGCCTAAGCATTTCCGAACTATCAAGAAGAGCCTGCAAACGTTTATCCGCATCAACCTGCATTGTGCGAAATTTAATACAACCAAAACGGTGGTATCGCCTGCCAATGCGCTCCTGCGTATAAAAGACAGGCCCCCTGGATGTGAGCTTTACCAATAGAGAAATTGCAAGTAATAGGGGTAAACCAATACTGAGTAATGTGAAGGCAAATAAAATATCTCCAGTGCGCTTAAGTCCAGCACCAGGACGCAATGGGTATCTTCTTAAAACAGCTAGAGAAGTATTACTGAGCTCTAGAACATTTGATGGCTTATGGGAACTAAAAGATTTGGGCGAACGCGCGAGCATTAGCACCGAATGAATTTCACTAACCGTACAAATCAATGCAACCGCCACCAGTGCAATTGGGTCAGCTAAACCACAGGCACAGCAGCGAAAGGATCGTGATTGTGGCTATCCCACAGTTTTTGCAGCAATAACTGCAAACGAGTTCTAAACACCTGGGGTGCAAAGGTTTCGGCATGGCAACGCAAGCGTTCAGCTGGCAATAAACGCCAGAGTTGGCCATCTTCAAAAGCAGCTAAAGCAGCTTGCAATGAAGCCAGTTCCTGATCTGGAAACAATAAACCTGTTGCAGTGGAGGCATTTTGCTTGATACAGAGCACCGAATCCCTTAAGCCACCTCGACCCAAACCAATAACCGGTGCACCAGCTGCCATCGCCTCAACTGGAGCTATACCGAAATCCTCAACACCTGCAAATACATAGGCGCGGCAGCGGGCCATCAGTTGTTCCACCTCTGCCGCAGGGCAATAACCAAGGAAACGCGTATTGGTTTTGGCCATGGCTTCTAAGCGCTTCCGGTCTGGGCCATCTCCAACCACCACCAGCGGCAGGTTGAGGGCAGCACAGGCGCGCACCACAAGATCTACCCGCTTATATGGCACCAACCTGCAAACACACAGATAGAAAGCTTCCCGCTGCTGTTGCCAATCAAACCTTTCCACGGCAACAGGGGGGGGAAGAACCGTTGCAGAACGCCCCCAATAACGGGAAATCCGTTGAGCACTGAAACGGGAATTAGCAATTAAATGATTCGGCCGCATAGCGCTGAGCACATCCCACATACGCAATTGATGCAGTTGCCAGCGCACCCAAGGCCCAAGGGGCCCCTGCGCCAACTGCGAAGCCTGAAGATAGGCATGCATCTGATCCCAGGCATAACGAACGGGGGTATGCACGTAACTAACGTGCAGCTGCTCTGGGCTGGTGAGCACTCCCTTTGCAACAAGATGGCTGCTGCTCATCACCAAAGGAAAGCCCTCAAGGTTGAGTTGCTCTATTGCCAGAGGTAGTAGTGGCAAATATTGCTGCACATGGCTCTTACCAAAAGGCAACCGCTGGATGAATGAAGTGCGTATTGAACGCCCCGCGAGCCAACTACTGGAGCAAGAGGATTCGGCATCCACCAGGCTGAAAAGTTGGGGTTGCAAAAGTGCATCCAGCTGCTGCACCACCAATTCAGCACCGCCCGCTGAGCGGGGGCTGAACCATTCGTGCACCAATGCCGTGGGAAAAGGGAAAATGCTCATCGCCGTGGAGAGTAGGCGCACTCCACAACAAAAGCTCAAGCTAAGTTGCGGCTGAGCTTTTTTAGGGGCAGGCTAAGGGCTAGTTGAATTAACAACTTGCCCCTGCGCTCCCTGCTGGAAGAGGCCCTAACGGAACCTGCTATTTGGGTTACGGAGCGGTTCCAGTGGCATGCCACCTCAGTGGGTATCGCAGCTCTTTGGACAGATAAACAGATTCCAGCTCAGCCCCCCTTTGAGCAAGCATTGCAGGAGGGCTTAGCGGTAGGTATTGATTTGAGTCGGGAGGAAAGAGAATTTCATCAATTGAGCCAAGGGCTTGTATTACTGTTTCATAGCTAAACTATTTAAATGGATCAGTCACTCCTGCTACCTGTACTCGGGGGCACCGTATTGGTGCTAATCGTTATCGCGGGAACCGTATTTGTGTTCCTGAAACCAAGCGATACTAAAACTCCACCACCAAAATCCTGATTTTAAAACTGTGAATTATTTGCAAGCGTTGTTCAAGACCTGCTTAACAGGTATTTTCGCAGGAATTATGTTGCAGCCCATTGCTGCTCGTGCGCAGTTATGCAGCTTCTTAAGCCCCATTGGCGGCAGCGGGAATACAACAGTTGTTAAAAGAGTTGGGGCGCCAAAATTATCGCCAATTGGAATTGCTCTAGGTCGTACAAATTGGAATACAGATTTCGCTGTGAATCAAGCTTTCAGCAACTACAAACTATTTTTTACAGCACAATCTACCGAAAAAGCAAGATACCCAGTGCAGGCATTTCTAAAATTTAGCGATGGAACAAACCTACAAGTAGTTAATGAATTGATCACACCACCGATGGGAAGTGGAGCGATGTTTGGTCCATTTAATGCGGTGCAAGGCAAAACAGTTAGCCAAATAAATTTCAAAATCGGTGCTAGCGCAGATCCTGGAAGCACTGGATTTAGCTATAGGATTTCAGTGCAGGGCTGCAACTAATAAGATCAACACTCTTGTTTTTAGCAAATTGCTTAGCGCAGGCTTCTAAGTAAATCCTACTTATTGAAGCTACAAGTTCTTTCATTTTAAAATGATCATATACATCTTTACGAATTAGCAATGCATCACCATCATTAATAGCTAGATCAAATTGAATTTGGGTGGTTTTTATTTTTCCTTCTAGAAAAACATCACTTACTGGTGTGGTATAAATTAGTGTTTTATTATCCAAACAAGCCGCCTCCCATTGATGCCAAGAATATTTATGCAAAAGCCGAGAACTGCTCCACAAGCCCAGATTTTTCAATAGTTGGCTTCTAAATGGGAAAAAATTATCCGGGGTAGCCAATGAAGGGAAATATCGTAGATCTATTTTTGAAACCACTGCCAGATTAGCCAGAGGATGGCTTGGGCTAGCGGTTAAAAAAAGCGGATAAGAACACAATTTGATCACAACAAACTCATCATAATCCTGAGGTTGCGCACGATTTTTTAGCAAAAAAGGAGCAAGATCTAATGTGTTCACAAATGCAAGATCTAGAATGCGGCTACGAATCAACTCAACGGTTCTTAGTTCGCTAAACCAAAGACGATTCAAATGCCTAGGTAAAAAGGAATTACCAGTAAATGCCCAAGAATTCCACAAACCGGAAGACCATCGCAGCTGGTTGGGAGTTTTCAGCCTTAGTAGTTGAGAGGCATGTCTTAGGCAATGCAATACCTCGAGATTATTAGTGGCCCCATAAAAACCATCAGAGTGCTTATTGAAATTCAAGCTTAAATTCTTACTAACTTTCCGGTAAATTCGAGAAATACCACTTTGATGCCGATCCAAACGTAACGAAACCGCATCAAGATCAGATAATATTTCAAGAAAGTCTATAACTGGCAAGCCATCATTGAGAAGATCAGCCAAAAGAACCTATATCAAACCTGATCTAATATTATTAAGGGAAAACTAATCTAGCTATACCCAGAACTGGGTGCAGCTAAAAGTGGGAACAACAATCCAACCTGGGCGCCACCATATAGGGAAGAATCTAGTTCAATCAAACCATTATGATTTTCCATAGTGCATTGAACTAAAAATAAACCCAAACCAGTGCCTTTTTCCGTAGAAGAAGACAATAATAAATTATCAAGTTGATATTCAGTGAAACCGCAACCACTATCAGCAATCAACAATACAACAAACTCACCACGGCTAAATAATTTAATTTCAACAACAGGAGAATCAGAATCAACCATCTCCACGGCGGCAAGGGAATTACGGAGCAAATTTATAACCGCAATTTGAATCTGAGCCGGATCGCCCATTATCCAAAAACGTTCAGCGGATTCTGTAAAAAGTAGAAATGCAGACAGCTTAGATAAATTACTTTTTGCGTAGATCAAAATGCTCGCAACTACAGAAGACAAATTAATAACCTCCTGCTTTGATTGAATGGAACTCAACAAAGATCTCATCTTCTCAATAGTTTCAGATATTTCAAAGGCGTGGGTATTTAACATCCTTATTCCACTATTCAATGGATTGCTTTGTAAAAGCATATTAGTATTAAGTAATATGCTGCTTAAAGGTTGATTTATTTCGTGGGCTATGGCGGCAGCCCTCAGGCTAGTTTTAAGTTTATCGCGTAATATCGCAATAGACTGCGCATCTTTAATGGCTTCCCTCTCATTTTGTTCGGCAATTAAAAGAAGCTGACTATTAAAAGATTCGATCAGATCAGCAATTGATAATGCTAATGATTGAATTTCAATTGGTTCATTTTGAGAGCAGATAACTGGTGCGATGGGCTGCTTGCTCCTCAGAAAAGCACCAATCAATTCAGACTGACTGCGCAAATATTGCAAAGGAAGTAATAGCCAAAAAATAATCCAACGAAGGCTTAACCATATAAAAATCGCCAACAAAATAGCAGAAAATACTAAAATAAAATAACAATTATTATGGTCCCAAAATGTTGGCCTGGTTACAAATACAGTTACTAGAGTCCAATTCAATCCCAACTCATTCCCCCATCTAGCAGCATCTAAAAGTGAAATCCCGTTGGAATTGGCTGAGAAAATCTGCTGCGGTGGCTTATTTAAAGCATTATTTTTTAAAGTTATCCTTCCTGAATTGAACCCACCACTACTAAAAAATATATTTGCAGCTTTTTGAACTAGAGCATTATCAACCTTATCAATTCTCTGGCGAATTAACTTGGTTCCCACTTTTTTCAATAGCAAACTTTGATCTGAACTGGCAATCAAATATCCACCACTATCTACAATAAGTGCCAAACCGCCATTAGTTTGCCAAACAGATTGCATCCAAGTACTTAATTGAGAAAGGATGAAGTCTACACCTATAACACCCAACAACTTGCCAGAGGCAGAAAAAACTGGCTGATTAAAAGATATGGCAAAAACACTTTCATCATCCTCCCATTGATAAACTGAACTCCAAATTGGGCGGCCCGCCGCTACTGTTTCAACATACCAAGGTTCTTCATGATATTTACTCATGCCAGAAATCACTCGTATAAATTTCTGCTTTTCGCCAAGTGGGCCCATTGAATAGGTAAATAATTTACCAGGGCCAGGTATATTTGTATTTTCGTGTAATAAAAAACCACCATTGCTAAGCCGTTCAACACCTACAAATTCACCATTTACACCACCAAAATTTATATATCCAACCGGAAACTGCTGCAGCTGATTCCAGAATCGCTTAGAAAGCACAGCAAAGTTATCTACACTTAAATCGCCCTGCGCAATTGCAACAGCATTTAAAGCATTTAGCTGTTTTGACGCTTTCAACTGATTTGATAAACCAAGAGTAAGTGCGGTAAGGGCGCCCTGTTGCTGATAACCAACAGCTTGAAGTTGCTTAAAACGCAATCCGGCCAGAAACGAAAAAATACCAACACCAAAAGATACTAATAAAACTTGGATAAGTATTACTATTAAAAGCCTAGAAGATAGCTGCTTAGGCAGCTTAATAGATTCAAAAGTGATTAGCATTGGAACGATTAAAAAGAGCCGCATTACGAATCAACTCTGCACCACTTACCCCTAGTTCACGAACAATTAGTTTGCGATGGGTCTCTACAGTGGGAATTGCTAGATTTAAATATTTTGCAATCTCCTTATTTTGCATGCCAGCACCAATTAGCTTGTATATCTCAAATTGACGGGGCGTTAGAGCATAAACCGGATTATCTGATAAGCCATCAAGTAAAACTTGTATATTCTGATAAGCAGATGTTTTATCTACCACACCAAGAATATGGGGCAACAGCTGATCTGGCACTTGAAACGAACTGGCTTGCCCAGATAATATTATAATTTTACCATTAGGTGAATACTGTAGAAATACATCTGCAACAGATATACCATTACCATCAGGCAAAAATAAATCAAGAACGAGCAAATCAAGCGGTAAGGTTTCGCATACAAGTTGTGCATCACTTACACAAGTAGCAGTAGCAACCACCTCAAGACTTGAATAGTCTTGAAACATTAGAGAAAGCATCTCTAGGAACATAACTTGATCTTCAACAATCAAACATCTTCTGCGGTTAAAATTAAATTTTGGGCTAGGGCTTGGTTTATCCAATCGAGGCGCGAAATCAATTGATTCTCTAATTTTTGCATATCGATATAAAGAATTCCAGCAGATCAGGAAATTTTTCGTCTGCAAGGGCAGACAGGTATGGATGGATGGGGCAGAATGGCATTAGGGATAAATAAAGCAACAAGTAATGGAACGATTCAACTCCAGCAAATTTCTAGGAAAAGCAATTGGTGCAACAGCTTTTGTGGCAGTTTCCGCCTTATTGCTCGGTAGTAATGGTGCGTTAGCTCACGGCAGCGCAGCTGGAGGTGGGTTTTCAGGCTTCAGCCACCCCTTAATTGGAATCGATCATTTAATAATGCTGATGGCCGTTGGTACGGCTGCATCATTGATTTCAATCGATCTACTGCTTTGGGCTTTCGTTGGCGCGATTTTGGGGGCTGGCTTGGGCCTTTACGGAATGAACACTGGCTTTATGGAAATCCTTGCGGCTATAGCAATTTCCGCAGTGGGCCTATTGATGCTATTTGCAGCAAGATCTAAAAGAAGACTGGAATCTGGAAGTTTCCGATTGATCTCTGGTTTGGTTGTAAGTAGTGCCGTTGGTATACATGCCCTATTGCACGGCCTAGAGGCGCCTCAAGACAGCAACAGTGTGATTTGGTGGGGTGGAGCATTGCTGAGTTCCACTCTGGTATGTGGTGCAAGCTATTTAATCTGCAAAAAGTTTCCAGTTTTATCAAGCAAAAAAGCAGCTCTTATTTATTTGTTAGCAGGTGCAGCCTTCATAATTTAACAATTAATCAAACGCTTTCACTTCCAGGCCGCTAAATCAAGCCGTAAACCTAAGCATTACCTGAACCATAACAAAGCCTGCGATTGCAACAAACGCAAGCAGGGAAGGAGCACCAGATAAACCCATATTCTCTCCCGTTGAGCCACAAACCTAAAGCAAATCTGTAGGGATGGTGAGGCGCGACATAAAACGGTACAAAGCCT